>Ga0154410_1109_pt3 | contig 16028 bp, 17 predicted proteins | sample RifGroB2_FD_115914 | JGI IMG/M metagenome (GOLD analysis project Ga0154410, IMG submission 115914) | Clostridiales bacterium GWB2_37_7
CGTTCTATCCACAGGTATTGCCGATGCAAAGCCTCTTCTGGAGAGTGGAGATCTTAGAGCTCTTGCAACCACAGCCGACAAGCGTATCGGAGAAGGTATTATAGCTGAAGTACCCACAGCAAAGGAACAGGGTATTGATGCTACCTTTGTAAACTGGAGAGGACTTTTCGGAACTCCAGATATGCCGGATTATGCAGTAAAATACTGGCAGGAAACCTTGAAGAAGATGACTGAAACAGAACAATGGAAAAATGCATTAAAAACCAATGGCTGGGATAATATCTATGCTGACGGTGATGAATTCGTCAAGTTCCTGGAACAGGAAAATGAAAGCAGCAAGGCTCTATTGGATGAAATCGGTATGTTAAAGAAATAAAAAGTAAAAAGCTGTCTATGGTATTGGATTTCAGCACCATAGACAGCTGATAACAAAGCGGGGTGAATCAAGTGAATTATAATCTTCTTGCAGGCCTGATTTCAACGATAATCGGCATTATATATACGATCATGTCCATCACGCTTCCAAATGCAACCATCGGCAATCCTATAGAACCTAAGATTTTTCCGATGCTGCTGGGAGTTGGAATGACTATCTGCGGAATTATACTTACAATTATGGAAGGCAGAAAAAAAACTGTTACTAAGAAAACAAAAAATGACCAGGGACTATCTCATGATACCAAGCTTATCATTTATACCTGTATTGTAACGCTTGCATATGCTTTATTATTTGAGCCAATCGGATATGTCCTGTCAACTATTGCTTTTATGAGTGCAATGCTTTTTGCGCTGAACGGAAAGGAAAAATGGAAGACCAATATTATTGTATCACTGAGCTTCAGTATAGGAATATATTTCCTCTTCCTCAAACTTCTAAGTATTCCTCTTCCTATGATGCCGTTCATACAAATTTAAGATCGGGGTGATATAAACTATGGATGTAATTTTGCAAAATTTGATGATCGGATTTCAGACCGCCATTGAACCTATTAATCTGATGTGGGTTACGCTCGGAGGCATACTCGGAACAATAATAGGCATGCTTCCCGGACTTGGCCCTGCAACAGGGGTTGCGGTGCTGCTTCCCTTGACTTATAAGATGGGACCTACGGGAGCCTTGATTACTATGGCAGGCGTATATTATGGCGCCATGTATGGAGGGTCTAGAAGCTCCATACTGATCAATACACCTGGAGATGGAGCTGCTATTGCAGCTACCTTCGACGGATACCCCATGGCCATGAAGGGAAGAGCGGAAGCGGCTCTAGCCATTTCAGGTATCGCATCGTTTATAGGCGGAATGATTTCTACGATATTAATGATATTTTCAGCAACGTCAGTAGCGAAGTTTGCTCTTAAATTCGGACCTGCAGAATATTTTCTCTTGATGCTCTTAGCACTTGCTATGACATCTTCAATGAACAAAGGAAATGTAATCAGAGGCTTTATATCCATGTTTATAGGGCTGATGATTGCTATGATCGGGCTAGATCCACAGTCCGGCTTGAACCGTTTTACCTTCGGCTCACTGGAGCTGCAATCGGGTATTGACTTCTTAACTGTAATTATCGGCATCTATGCCCTTGGAGAGGTATTCAAGTGCTTCAGGGATATAAGAGAAGGCAAGAAAAAAATGCAGACAAAGTTCGGGAAAATATGGATTACCAAGGAGGATTGGAGAAGAAGCTGGCTTCCTATACTGAGAAGCACACCTCTTGGATTCCTTATTGGAGCTCTCCCAGGTGCAGGTGCAACGATTGCATCGCTGATGGCATATAACAATGAAAAACAGATCTCAAAAAACCCTGAGGAGTTCGGAAAAGGCGACATTGTAGGTCTGGCTGCACCGGAAGCCGCTAACAATGCTGCGTCAGTAGGTGCCCTTATCCCGATGCTTACCCTGGGTATTCCCGGCTCGGGTACGACTGCCGTCTTGATGGGTGCCTTACTCATGCTTGGACTGCAGCCAGGTCCCTTACTTTTCCAAAACAATCCTCAAATTGCATGGGGTTTGATTGCGAGCATGGTAGTGGGTAATATCATTCTGGCGTTTGTCAATATTCCTATGGCTGGTGCTTTGGTCCGTGTTTTGGCAATTCCTCCGAAGGTACTTTATCCTATTATCCTTGGATTGGCATTTATCGGAACCTATGCAATCAGCAACAGCGTCAGTGATTTATATATTTTAATTATATTCGGAGTAATTGGATTCTTTATGGAAAAGGTGAAGATACCTTCATCGCCAATGCTTCTGGGTGTCATTGTCGGAAATACAATGGAGATTTCCTTCAGACAGGCCCTTGTGCTTTCAGACGGTAATTGGGGAGTTTTTGTCGGTTCTCCTATAGCAGTAATACTTGTTATTGCAACCGTTATTTCTATCCTACTTCCTTCTTTGAAAACTTTTATCAAGAAGAAAAAAACGGTAGAAGCATAATAGTAAATCATAGGTCAATCCTGACATAACCTCGGCAGAGGAAGCCCAGTGTCTGTCAGGATTGACCATTCATTTTTTTACTTAATCCGGCGCTATAAAGGAGTGAAGATGTCTAATATGGATGAGCACAGGATACCTATTATTTCTCAAAAAGCACTGCTTGCCTTACTCTATGAGGTTTCCGCAAGCCCCAAGCCGGGACTTGTCGACAGATTTAACCAGGGAGCTCACAAGGATATGGATTTCTTTACTTTCATGGCCAGCAGCGCATCTCTGGTCTACTATTTTAACAGCTGTGCAGCGGAAGGTATGAAATACGCAGGACAGAGCTCTGAGGAGCTGTTCCAAGCCTTGAGAGGAATAGGGATTGAAGCTGAAAAAGCCATGTTCGAGGCAACTGGCGGCGTGAATACTCATAAAGGCTTGATCTTTTCATTGGGGATCATCTGTGCGGCAGCTTCCTGCTGCATGAAGGAAAATGAAGTCCAGAATGTGGATACAGATACACTTTGCGCGAAGATTTCTCTGATGACCAAAGGCTTATGTCTGCGGGAGCTGGCTTCCATGAACAAGGCTGAAGGATTCACCTATGGAGAAAAACTGTACAATAAATACGGATTTAAAGGGATACGAGGAGAAGTGGAAAGCGGGTTTTCTACCGTGAGGAGCTGCGCTCTTCCTGTGCTTAAAGAGTTAAAAGCCATGGGTAAATATCATATGAATGATATTTATGTACAGACACTCCTCCATCTGGTGGCGGTAAACGAAGATACAAATATCGCAGCAAGACACGACAAGGAGACGCTGAAGTATGTCCAACAATACGCCAGCCGTGTTTTGGAGGCTGGCGGAATGCTGTCAGCCCGAGGTGCACAGCTGGTATTTGAAATGGACAGAGATTTCATTGAGAGGAATATCAGCCCGGGAGGCTCGGCAGACCTTCTGGCTGTTTCTATTATGTTTGATCTTCTCTCAGAAATCACTACTATTTATCAATAAGAAGGAGTTGGAGTTCCAGTGAAGGTCAATTTTACAGAAACTGTACTTAGAGATTCAAATCAGTCGCTTATTGCGACGAGAATGCCTTTTGAAGATTTTGAACCGATTCTTGGGGCCTTGGATAAGGCAGGTTACTATTCCCTCGAGTGCTGGGGTGGAGCGACATTTGACTCATGCTTGAGATATTTGAACGAAGATCCCTGGGAAAGGCTCAGGAAAATCAAAGCAAAGGTAAAAAATACAAGGCTGCAGATGTTGATGCGAGGTCAGAATATTCTTGGGTACAAGCATTATGCAGACGATGTGGTAAGAAAATTTGTCCGTCATTCTATCGAAAACGGAATAGACATATTGAGAATTTTTGATGCGCTCAATGACTTTAGAAATATTGAGGTAGCTGTGGACGAAACGCTTAAATGCAAAGGGCATGCACAGGGAGCTATTTGTTATACTCTGAGCCCAATTCACAATCTGGAGAACTACGCCAAGCTGGGGAAACAGCTGGAAAATATGGGCGTAAACTCAATCTGTATAAAGGATATGGCAGGTATTATGAGTCCCAAGGAAGCATATGACCTTGTGAAAACTCTTAAGGAAAGTGTAAAACTGCCTGTATATCTGCATACTCATTCCACAACAGGATTGGCACCGATGACATATCTTAAAGCAGTAGAAGCCGGATGTGATGGTATCGATACGGCAATATCCGCATTTTCGGGAGGAACCTCTCAACCGTCAACCGAGACACTGAATTATTCGTTAATACAATTCGGATACACAACAGGTCTTGATGAAAAAGCTCTTAAGACAATCAATGATTATTTTAAGCCGATAAAGGATAAATATATTGATATGGGATTGCTTGATTCCTTCGTATTGGGAACTGATACCGATGCTTTGGTTTACCAAGTGCCGGGGGGAATGCTGTCAAATCTGATTGCCCAACTGAAGCAGCAAAATGCAATGGACAAGCTTGATGAGGTTCTCAAGGAGACCCCAAGAGTCAGAAAGGATCTTGGATATCCTCCGCTGGTTACACCAATGAGTCAGATGGTAGGTGTCCAAGCGGCTACAAACGTATTGTTGGGGGAACGGTATAAGAATGTATCCAAGGAGGTTAAAGCCTACCTGCGGGGCGAATACGGCAAGGCACCGGGTGAAGTTGATCCTGAACTTGTAAAAAAGGTATTGGGTGACGAAAAGCAGATTGCAGGAAGGTTTGCAGACACTTTAGAGCCTGTCTTTGACTGTTTCAAGGAACAGTTGAAAGGCTTGGCAAAGAACGATGAAGATGTACTTTCCTATATAGCCTTTCCACAGATTGCCGAGAAGTTTTTACAGGACAGGGAAGAATGTGCAGCCACAAAAGTTACTTATACAATTACGAAAGTGTAAGGGGTGGAGTTTATGTCTATATTTGAAGGTTTAGTGGTTGCTGCATTTGGACTGGGTATAGTGTTTTTAGTTCTTATCTTACTTTGCTTTTTGGTTAAGGTCTTATCAGCCATAGCTGCATATATTGCCAAAAGGCTAATAGCTGCACCGACTCCTCTGAATAAAGCAGAAGAGATTGACGCAGGAAATTCAGCAGGGGAACTGAAGTTAATCGGTGTTGACGAAAAAATTGCTGCCCTGATTATGGCCATAGTAAGCGATGAATCACAAATTCCACTGTCAGAGCTGCAGTTTAAATCCATAAAGGCAATTGTCTGATGGACAAGTTTATAACGCATTTGGGGGAATGATTTAATATGAAATATATCGTTGCAATTAATGGGAAAAATTACGAGGTTGAGGTGGAAAAAGGGCAGGCCAGTATTGTCAGGACAACAGCAGCTGCACCTGTAGCCGCAACAGCAACAACAGCGGCAACACCTGTAACGGCAGCACCTACAGCTGAATCCGTACAAGGGGCCGTAAAAGCACCAATGCCGGGCACCATTCTGGCCGTAAATGTGAGCCAGGGAACTGCTGTCAAAAAGGGAGACACACTGCTCATACTTGAAGCAATGAAGATGGAGAACGAGATAGCTGCACCAAAGGATGGCGTCATAGCTCAGATTACAGCTGTCAAGGGAGCGTCTGTTGCTACAGGTGATGTTCTTGTTGTGCTTCAATAGTTAGGGGGATTGCATAATGTCTTTTTCGTTTTTGGATACAATACAAAAAGTTTGGAGTCAGTCAGGATATTCAGCAATTACATGGCAGCAGCTTTTGATGATTGGCATTGCCTTTGTACTGGTATATCTGGCAGTCGTTAAGAAGTTCGAGCCGCTTTTGCTTTTGCCTATCGCTTTTGGTGTTCTTTTAGCCAACCTGCCGTTAACGGGACTTATGTCTCCTCCACCGGAAAGTGCAAAGGAGCCTGGAGGACTGCTTTACTACCTTTATATGGGGGTTAAGCTGGGTATTTACCCTTCATTAATATTCCTTGGGGTTGGCGCAATGACAGACTTCGGCCCCCTTATCGCCAGACCCTCCAGTCTGTTTTTGGGGGCTGCAGCCCAGCTTGGAATATACATCGCATTCATTGTTGCCATTGCCTTGGGCTTTTCGCCTCAGCAAGCTGCATCTATTGGAATTATCGGGGGCGCGGATGGCCCTACGGCAATTTATTTAACAACTCGGCTTGCCCCGGATCTGCTGCCGGCAATCGCTATTGCAGCATATTCCTATATGGCGCTGATTCCTCTGATTCAGCCGCCGATCATGAGACTTCTAACAACAAAAAAGGAAAGAGAAATCAAAATGGAGCAGCTTAGAGAGGTTTCCAAGCTGGAAAAGATTGCTTTTCCAATGGTTGTAACCGTAATAGTTGTGCTGCTGCTTCCATCTGTAGCACCTCTGATCGGTATGTTGATGCTTGGAAATCTGTTTCGGGAGTCAGGGGTCGTTGAGAGACTTTCCAATACGGCTCAAAATGCATTGATTAATATCGTTACGATATTTTTAGGCACCACTGTTGGAGCTACTGCTGTAGCAGAAAGGTTTTTAAGACCTGAAACGTTGAAAATCATAGCCTTGGGGCTAATGGCATTTGCATTTAGTACAATAGGTGGCTTGCTGTTAGGCAAACTTATGAGTTGGCTGTCCGGAGGAAAAATCAATCCACTCATAGGCTCTGCCGGAGTGTCTGCAGTTCCTATGGCTGCAAGGGTTTCCCAGGTTGAAGGGCAGAAGGCAAACCCATCTAACTATCTTCTCATGCATGCAATGGGAGCCAATGTAGCAGGTGTTATCGGATCGGCTGTTGCAGCAGGTATTTTGCTGGCGCTATTCGGATAAAGAGTAGAAAACGTCATTGTATAGCTGATTTCTCAATGAAAGGGAAATCAGCTTTTTGTTTTTTATAAGAAAATCGCATATAATAGATTTAACAATGTATTGGAGTGATTAAATGAAAAAAATTAAATTGATATACAATCCAAAATCAGGAGATGCAAGCTTTAAAAACAAGCTGGATACAGTAATAAGCAACTTCCAGAAACTGAATTTCATCACGGTTCCCTTTAGAATAAGTAATGAGATACATATAGACAAGGCTTTTCTGGATATAGAGCAAGGCTATGATATAGTTTGTGTTTCAGGCGGGGATGGCACTGTAAGCAGTGTGGCTGATGCTATGGCAAGATTGGATATCAAGCTGCCCTTGGGAATTTTCCCTTTTGGAACCTCTAATGACTTAGCAGCTCATATGGGAATTCCAAGAGATATAAACGCCTGTTGTGATATTATAATGAAGGGCATTACCCAAAATATTGATCTGGGAAAGGTAAACGGCAGTCATTTTATAAATGTCTGTAGTGCGGGCTTGCTGACAGAGGTAGCTTATAAAACCGATACAAATATGAAAAACACTTTGGGACAGATTGCATATTATATTAAGGGCATAGAAGAGATACCCAAGTATGCGCCTATAAAAATGAGATTGGTTTCAGAGGACCGGGTTATAGAAGATAATCTGTTGTTGCTGCTGATTCTTAATGGCAGCTCTGCAGGAGGCTTCAATAGACTTGCACCTGATGCCGTTATTGATGATGGCAGAATGAATGTTATAGCAATAAAGGCTGCCAATATATCAAATACGCTGTCTGTTTTTCTAAAAATAATCAGGGGAGAGCACATCGGAGATCCCAATATATACTATTTCAGTGCAAATAGGTTGACGGTGGAATGTTACCAGCTCTGTGGAACAGATATTGACGGTGAAAAAGGACCAAATTTTCCTTTGGATATAGAGGTATTGCATCAGTACTTAAAGGTTTTTGTACCTAGGTAAATAGGTGCAAATATTCTTTGCTTTATAATATATTATATTACTTCTTTTAATATTGTAAAAATAGATTATAATGATAGTAGTATGACAAAAATAGGGAAATCCGACATTATAAATATATTATAACGAGGTAAAAATATGTCCCCCACTTCTATAAGTGGCGGGTTCCGATTTAAGCAACAGGAGGTGGGCATATATCCCCCTGCCTCGTTGAAACGCCTTGGGTAGTTTTTTGCAACAAGTGCAAAAAACTTTCAATAAATCTTGTTATAAAACCATAGTATAAATACAACGGGAGGGTAAGCCATGGAGCTACAAAAATTTAACCCTGTAGAAACACAGGTGAAAGAAAAAATTGATATGAACAGTCTTACAGAAGAGCAAAAGCAAAAGGTTCAAGAGATCATAAAGGATATCAATGTAGAAGACTCTCAATTCGTGCTGCAGTATGGAATAGGAGCCCAAAATCAAATAGCCAGCTTTGCGGACAATGTCTTGAGTGAAGTTAGGGCTAAGGATGGTGGCTTTGTAGGCGAGGTTCTTTCGGACCTTATGATTAAAGTAAAGGAAATAGATGTAGATGGAGTATCCAACAAAAGCTTTATGTCTAGGATTCCTTTAATAGGTGGTTTAATGGACTCCAGCAAAAAGTTTGCTGCAAGGTATCAAAAGCTTGGCACAGAAATAGAAAAAATAGTGGAAGAGCTAGACAAATCCAGAATGCAGCTTCTAAAGGATATTACGCTGCTAGATTATATGTTTGATAAGAACCTTGAGTATTTGGGCAATTTGAATCATTATATCATTGCAGGAACGGTTAAGCTCAAAGAACTGAATGAAGAGATCGTACCTGGCATGCAGCTAAAGGTGCAAAACACCAATGACCCTGTGGAAGCTCAGAAGCTGAATGACTTACTGCAGTTGGTAAATAGATTTGAAAAGAAGATCCACGACTTGAAGCTAAGCAGAATGATAGCCTTGCAAACAGCACCACAAATAAGACTGATACAAAACAACAATCAGGTATTGGTTGAGAAAATTCAAAGCTCAATATTGAATACAATTCCTCTATGGAAGAATCAAATAGTTATAGCCTTAAGCTTGTACAGACAGAAGAAAGCTCTTGAAGTTCAAAGAGAGGTAACTAATACGACAAATGATCTTCTGCGCAAAAACTCAGAAATGCTAAAGGAAAGCACCATAGGCATCGCTGCGGAAAATGAAAGAGGCATAGTGGATATAGATACCCTCAAGAAGGTAAATGGAGATCTGATCTCGACGATTGAAGAAACCCTCAAGATTCAGCAGGAAGGAAGAGAGAAGCGCAAACAGGCAGAAGTAGAGCTGGCAAATATAGAAAAGGAACTCAAGGATAAGCTGGTAGGCGTTAGAAGTAATGAGTTTGTAAAACTAAAATAAGGGTACATTAGAGGGCTGGCACTGAGACCAGCCCCTACTTATATCTCTATTAATCATGGAGGTGTAAAAAAATTCATAATTAAATCCTATTTACGGCATACTAATAATAATGTATACTTAATATTAGTACCAGGTAATAGTACTAGCATATTAGGAGGGAGAATTTATGAATTTACAAGAACTATTTAAAGTCCATGAAATCATGGAAAACCATATCAAAGCTGTCTCAGATCTTGATGAAGATATGCTAGGCAAGGAGAACGTATTCGAGCTTAGGTTTCTTGCTCTTCAGGTAAAAGTGGGGGAGTTGGCAAATCTAACGAAGTGTTATAAATATGCAAGAATAAAGGATAACTTGCCTAAGGAAAAGCTTATGACAAGATATATTGACGCTTTGATGTTTCTGCTTTCCATAGGAAATATAAATAATTTCAATATTATAAGCTTTGACAGCATAACCGGAACAAAAGACAGTTCAAACGTAATTAAGGTGTTTTCTAATATATTTGAATATATAAATGAAGTTAGAGACCTTATACAACGCGACGTATATTTTGATTCTTTGAATGCTTATATGAAACTATTTGCAGAATTCATTAAGCTGGCAGAACATTTAGGTATTACCATGGATGAGGTTTTTGAGAGCTATCAAAATATGGTTTGTCAAACCACTCATAATTGTTAAATTAGGGGAAAATACAAATAAAGGCAGAAATCAATTTCTGCCTTTATTTGTATTTTGACTTGATTCAGTAAAATTCCTTTATGTGGAGGAATTAAGTAATAGGGTGTGGAATATAATTAAAACTGCCTTTATTGGTATAATTTTCTTAATATGGGGGTATAGAAATGAATCGAAAATGGAGTCTGGATGTACTTTACACGTCCTTTGATGCGCCTGAATTCAAAAGGGACATGGAAAGATTGGATCAAGAAATTGGGAAAATACAAAAGTGGACAGAAGAAAATCTGGTAGATACACACAAGGCTGCCGAGAAGCTGGAGCAGTATATACAAATGATGAATGAATTTTATCATTTGTATACAAGACTTGCGGATTTTGCACATCTTACTTTGAGTACAGAGGCCAAAAACGAAGTTGCACTCAAGTATGAGGATATATTGGATCAAAAAGCTACATCCCTTACAAAGCCGGAGGTAACCTTTATAAAGTGGCTTGGAAAGCTGGAAGAGCTAGAATCATATATTGATTCGAATCAATATTTAAAAGAACATGAATTCTTTGTTAAAGAGAAAGCCAATGAAAACAAGTATTTGCTAAGTGACGAAGAGGAAGTATTGATATCAAAAATGAAGAACACTGGCTCTAATGCCTGGACAAAGCTTCAAGAGATGCTTTCCTCTACATTGTTGGTTGATATTACGGTAGATGGAGAAGAGAAGAAGCTTCCTTTGCCTGTGGTAAGAAACATGGCATACAGTGATAACGCACAGGTTAGAAAGACAGCTTATGAAGCTGAGCTTGAAAACTATAAGAAGTTAGAGACTTCATCAGCTGCTTGCTTGAATGGTATAAAGGGAGAGGTTATCACACTTGCAAAAATGAGAGGCTATGCGTCACCCCTAGAGATGACTGTATTGAATGCAAGAATGGATATGCAAACCCTTGATGCAATGCTTACAGCAATAAGAGAAAGCCTGCCTGCTTTCCATAAATACTTCCGAAAAAAAGGGGAACTTCTAGGCTACAACAGTGGATTGCCATTCTTTGAAATGTTTGCACCAATGGGCGATGTAGAAATGAAGTTCACCTACAAGGAAGCAAGAGATTACATTGTAAAGAATTTCAGAACCTACAGCGACAAGCTGGCTGATTTTGCAGCAACTGCTTTTGACGAAGGCTGGATAGATGCTGAACCAAGGGAAGGTAAACGGGGAGGAGCTTTCTGTGCAAATCTTCATGTAGTGAAGCAAAGCAGAATACTATCAAACTTTGATGGCAGCTTTAGCAATATGACTACCCTGGCCCATGAATTAGGACACGGATACCATGGTGCCAATCTAATGGATGAAACTTACGTAAATGCAGAATATCCAATGCCAATAGCAGAAACAGCTTCTATTTTCTGCGAGACAATTGTGAAGGAAGCGGCACTCAAAAATGCCAATAAAGAAGAGGCTTTCACCATATTGGAAAGCGATATCAGCGACGCCGGACAGGTAATAGTTGATATTTACAGTCGTTTCTTATTTGAAAGCGAGCTATTCAGAAGAAGAGAAGAAGGTGCAGTATCTGTCAACGAGTTGAAGGAAATCATGCTTGATGCTCAAAAGCAGGCTTATGGCGACGGTCTTGACCACAACTTCCTGCATCCATACATGTGGGCTTGCAAGCCGCACTACTATTATGCAAGCCATAACTTCTACAACTTCCCATATGCCTTTGGATTACTGTTTGCAAAGGGCTTGTACGCAGAATACCTCAAGAGGGGTGATGAGTTTGTAGATGCTTATGACAGGCTGCTTTCTGTAACAGGTAAGAATAAGATAGCAGAGGTCACGATGGAAATGGGCATAGACGTGAGAAATGTAGATTTTTGGAGGAGCTCTCTGAAGCTTATCGAGAGGGACATAGAGAAGTTTATTAATTTAAAATAATGACAAGAAGACCCGGTGCAATGCACCGGGTTATTTAACAACAAGACTTTCCGTCATGCTTATTGCTTTGAATACTTGACATAGCATCGCCACCATATACAACTAGTAGTATAGTTTTATCATATACAGATGCATCCTACAATAATTGGAAAAACAGAACCCGAATACTAATGCTGCAGCTAGAATATAATTTTCTATGATGGTAAGATAGTGGAATATACTATTGAGGGGATATTAAATTGGGAGGGATACAATGCTTATAGATCTTCATTGCGATACAATACTAGAATGTCACTTAAGTGGCGGCAAGCGTAAGCTAGGTAGCAGCGATCTTTGCGTGGATATAGAAAAAATGAAAAAGGCAGATGCACTAGGACAGTTTTTTGCTTTGTATGTAGATATGAAAGCAACAGACAATCTGATGCAAAATTGCATGGATATGCTGGACCTTTTTTATAATGAATTGGAGGATAATAAGGACTCGATTGCTTTTGCAGCCTGTTATAAAGATATTGAAAAAAACAGAACAGAAGGCAAAATGTCTGCTTTACTTGCTATAGAAGAGGGTGCAGCGCTCAATGGCAGCACCGCAAATCTTCGCAATTTTTACAGATTGGGAGTACGATTAATTACAATGCTATGGAACTATCCCAATCAGATAGGCTATCCAAATTTCGAATTTATACATAAGGAAAAGGGTCTTACTGAATTTGGTATGGAAGTAGTAAGCGAAATGAACAGGCTGGGGATGCTGATAGATGTTTCACACTTATCGGATGGAGGGTTTTACGATGTTGCAAGGCTTTCAGACAAACCTTTTGTGGCATCACATTCCAATGCCAGAGCATGTACAATGCACGGGCGTAATTTAGAAGATGATATGATCAAACTATTGGCAGAAAAAGGCGGTATTATGGGGCTTAACTTAGAGAGCTTTTTTCTAAATGAGGGAGAACCTACCACAATAAGCACAGTATGCGATATGATAAGACATCTTAAGCATATAAGAAATATAGGCGGCATCGATGTAATGGCAATAGGAACAGATTTTGACGGCACTATGCATACTTCGGAAATCGCTAATATTGGAGAGATGGATAAGCTGATGACTGCTATGAAGCAAAATGGATTTAGGGAAGAGGAGATCGATAAGGTATTTTATAAAAATGCTTTGAGGGTCATAAAGGATGTATTATAGCACATTAATTTTATTGTAAATGCCTTTTAGACTGTCATTACTTACAAATTCATCGCGCTGAATTATCTTGCTAATTGTATTTACAAGAGCTTGTACACTAAAGGGTTTTATAATATAATCCTTAGCCCCCATATTCAAGGCATGACTTATAAGGCTGCTGTTCCCCTCACTGCTAACCATAATAATCTTTGCATAGGGATGCTTTGACAGAATGGCTCTAAGGGCTTCTATGCCGTTAATGAAGGGCATATTTATATCAAGTATAACCAAATCAGGCAGATGTTTATCAAATCCTATACATGCTTCATAACCACTGCCTGCTTCTGCCACAACAGTAAAACCGGACTCTGTAAGTATTGTATTGAGAGTTTTTCTCATAGTTATAGAATCATCTGCAATAAGTATATTTGCCATACCAACACTCCTATAATCTTATAGTTACTTGTCCATATTAGATTATAGTCAGTAAACTTGAATTTTATGCCAATTTAATTTATATTTACAAATTAATATATAAATAGGATCATTGCACAATTTACTTGAAGGAGAATATGATATGAAGGGTTTTAGAAAAAGCATGGCAGGGGAGATGGTAGAAAGATTCATAAAGCATGATATCGTTGCTTCTGGGGCTGAAATGGCATATTATATTTTGTTGTTCATATTTCCGCTGATTATATTTATTATTGCGGTACTAGGCTACTTGAACATACCTGCTGAGGATGCTACTTTCTTTTTGTTGCTTATAGTACCAAGCGAGGCTATGGAGTTTTTTGGTAAATACATTGAATATATATTGACAGTGAAACAAACAAATTTATTATACATATCACTATTCGCTACTTTTTGGACGGCATCCAATGCATTGAAAGTATTAATTAGCGCCATGAATAGGGCTTACGAAGCAGAGGAAAGTCGGAGTTATATAAAAAGAAAAGCATTGGCAGTACCTTTTACACTGCTTATCGCATTGTGTATAACTGCAGCGTTACTAATACCTATATTAAGCAAAAGTCTTCTTCTGTGGATATCCAATTTTGTATATATCTCTACTATTTTGATAGAATACTTAAGATATTTGAGATGGATTATGGCAATATTTACGATTTTTAATGTAATGCTGGTGGTATACTTTATTGCACCAAACATCAAAATGAAAATATTGCATATCATTCCGGGAGCGGCACTTGCGACTACTACTTGGATTGTAATGTCTATGTTTTTCTCATTATATTTCAGTATTGTTAATGGCTACGCTGTAATATACGGAAGCATTGGTGCTTTTATAGTACTTATGGTTTGGCTGTTATGGAGCTCTATAGTAATAATTGCCGGAGGTGAACTAAATGCGATGCTTGAGGTAAGAAGAAACATCAAGGGGCATGCAAAAAACCGGAAATACAAAGGTAACGGATACCGGGGCAATATAAAAATGTAGAAGCAGAGCAACTCATAATACTCTGTTTCTACATTTTTATTTTTAAGGTACATATTTAGGTTGCACATTTATTACAATAATAGAGTATGAATGAAGAAGTCTGGAGGGAATACAGATGATGGATCCAAAGCAAGCTTTCGAGGAGTTTGATAAACACCTGATGGAGGACGATGCTCCTTCTGAATATTTCAATGAGTTGTTGAAGCAGGGAATTTTTGATAAGGGTTACCCCTTTACTATGCTGGGAAAATTGGCTAAAACATTACAATCGGTACAGCATCACCCGGAAGGCAATGTATGGAATCATACCATGCTGGTTGTGGATAAAGCTGCGAAGCATAGAAAAGAGAGTGGGAGTCCAAGAATTTTTATGTGGGCTGCTTTGCTGCACGACTTAGGAAAACCTGATACGACCAAAGTAAGAAAAGGGAAGATTACCTCCTATGATCATGACAAGCTGGGGGAGAAGCTGGCTGCAAAATTCCTTACTCAGCTAAGCTCGGATAAGGAATTCATACATGCTGTAGCCAAAATGGTAAGGTGGCATATGCAACTGTTATTTGTGGTAAAAGATATGCCCTTTGCAGATGTGGAAACGATGTTAGAGCAAGTAAAGCTGGAGGAAATCGCACTGCTTTCTTTGTGCGATAGATTGGGAAGAGGTCAAATGACAGCGGATAAGGAAGCTCATGAAAGAGAAAGCATACAGCAATTTATATATAAGTCAAAAGGGCGATCTGACAATGGAAAAAAATAGGGGAAAAAGGAGGATTTCCTCAAAAAATATTGAATTGTGTTAGTACTGAAAGGCAAGGGGGCATATCAATGGCTAAAAAACATACGTTATTGACAAAAATTAGACAAGCCCTAAACGTTATTCCCAAGGAATATTATTTTGAAATTCAGAATAAAATTATGAATTCAAACATCAAACGTGTTAGAGCATTATCAATGCTTTTGATTTTTTTGAATGTGATTATGATTGTTGTAGATTTGACTGTTTATTATCCTAGGTGGGACCTTAATAGTGGATATGTAAATCTTTTTTATTCTCATATTTTTATTGTAATAGAAAGAAGCTTATATCTATTTGGGGTGTATTTAACACAAATTAACAAAATTAATATAGATTATAACGAGGCAAAAGATGTCCTCCACTTCTATAAGCGGCGTGTTCCGATTTCTGCAAGAGGCGGTGGGCATATATCCCCTGCCACGTTGAAACGCCCGGGTAGGTTTTTTGCAAAAAACACAAAAAACCTTTCAGTAAAATCTTGTTATAAGCTAAAGAAGACTTTGGTCATTTATAGCTGCGCCATTGCATTGACTTGGTTCACTTATTTAAGTATCAATGCACAAAGCATACATGGACAAATTTCAGCCTTTATTATCGGCAATCTGACCATTGCATCTACTATACTAATGGTACCAATGCAAAGCTTGTTTATTTTTGTTATAGATTCAAGTCTTTTTGGGACAGCACTTTATTTTACATCTAGGATACATGGTAACTTTGCAAGTGATGCAATTAACATATTGTTTGTATTCGCACTTTCTTTTTTATTGTCACAAATAAACATAGCCATGTATTCCAGGGATTATATAAATAAGAAAACGATACAGCTTCAGGCTCGAGAGCTTG
>Ga0154410_1090_pt2 | contig 15929 bp, 14 predicted proteins | sample RifGroB2_FD_115914 | JGI IMG/M metagenome (GOLD analysis project Ga0154410, IMG submission 115914) | Clostridiales bacterium GWB2_37_7
TTTATGGTGGATATACTCTCCCTTCCTTGCTTCAATGATTGAGTAATCCAGTTTATTTGTCTTTACTACCTCACATAGCTCATCAAAGTATAGATAGAAAACATCTTCACGCTTTTTGATAACACCTTTTGCTGCTAATCTTTCCGCTTCTTTCATTAAGGCTTTCTTGTATACTTGATAACGACGAACAATGTAATATTTTGGATATTCACGACATCCTATGAAATTGCGAAGTAGACTAATGCTCTTACTAACTTTTTTTGCCTTTTTGCTGCCACCGGGCAAATTATACAATCTTTGGATAATCTCCGCTTCTTTCTCCTTCGCTTCCTGCTTGCCTTTTTGGAACCTTTCTGCATGCTCACCGATGTCAAGTACTCGTATATTGCTAAGCAGCATCGGAATAAGCTGTGTGGGCTGCTCCTCCCAACGAGCCTTTGTAATATCTATCTCCCCCGGACAACGCATGCCATACTTATCTAAGAACTTCTTAAAGGCTTGGTAAGTTTCTTTTCCGCCAGGGAGGATCAGCATTTGCTCCAAAAAATCCTCATCCCGCGGCTCATTAGATATATACTTTAATGCCTCTGGGTTTTTACGAATTTCATCCGCTAAATCACACAATGCAAAGCCCATCTCTGTTGTAATATTGTGATCTATTGACTTTGAAAGACTATCCGCTGCATTCTTTTCTCCCAACCATTTCCCTACATTCTTGTTCAGTGAGTCATTCACCATAATTCCGGCGATGATTGCCCCCAGCATTCTTGGATCATAGGACATTGCAAGAAGCTTTTCTCGATCCTTGCGTATAAACTCAAGAGCTTCTTCTCTTGACAAAATTGATAGCTGTTGCTCTATTTCCTTTAACTCTTCTTCAAATTTAGTCAGCATTTCATCTATGATGGAAGGATCATTTTTCTTACTGACCTTTATTGCCTCTAAAATAGATGTTGCTGTGATTACTCCCCCTTTTAAGTTTCTTTTCCCCTTAGGAAGCGTGGACATAAAAGCCTGATCCTCCATCAGTTTTTTAACTGCACTTAATATGAGCGGATCCTGCTTCCCAGTTGCCATCAGTACCCTCTTTCGTCCCATGGCTGAAGATAAATCATGGGTGATATCTGCAAAAATTCTTCCCCCTGATTTATCCAAGGTAAACTGAGAAATCATACCAAAGAAAGATATGCCTAAGGGCTTCATGGCGTCAGTCATCATCTGGGTATGCCCTATTGACATATATACACGGGGTTTTTTTGTATCTTTCGAATGGGGAATTGGAAATAGAGTGGTGATAGGGCGACTCTGAACAATGTAGAAATCATTGTTCACAAAACACCATTCTATATCCTGCGGATAACCAAAGTATGCTTCAATTTTCTTCCCTATTGCAGCAAGTTCTTCTATCTGCTCATCTGACAACGCCGCCTCAGTTTGCCTATTATCCTCAACCTTCAGCTCCTCAATGCCGCCATTTTGAACAGGCTTAATCTGTAATTTTTGTATCCCTATACTCGACCTGACAATCTTGCCAGCCTGCACCTTATAATTATCAGGATTTACAAGTCCGGATACCAAGGCCTCACCAAGCCCAAACCCTGCATCTATAGACAATGTCTTCCTATCCGAGGTCATGGGATCAGCTGTAAACATGATGCCTGATACCTCCGACATGATCATTTTCTGAACTACTACAGACAGCCATACCTTACTATGTTCAAAGTCATTTTGTATACGATAGATTACGGCACGATCAGTAAAGAGAGATGCCCAGCACTTTATAATATTATGAAAAATTTCATTCTTTCCTTTGACATTCAAATAAGTATCTTGCTGACCGGCAAAGGAAGCGTTAGGCAGATCTTCCGCTGTGGCACTTGAACGCACAGCATAAGCTTCATATTCTCCGTGTACGGATAATGCTTTTGTGATCTCATCCTCAATGTCCTTTGGAATTACTAGGTTTTCAATGGCATCTCGTATTCCTTTGCTTATATCGGCAATTTGCTTCCTATCCGCAGACTTCACACCTGCCAGTTTTTCAATCAAAGCTTCCAATTCTACATTGTTTTCTATAATCTGTTTGTATGCTTCAGTTGTAACGCAAAAACCATCGGGTACTCGTATTCCTTCAATTTTTGAAAGTTGTCCCAGGTTTAAACCCTTTCCTCCAACCTCCATAAGCTTCGATTTGTCTATCTCTTTAAAATTTAAAACATAAGAATTCATAATATACCTCCAATAGTTTTGAAATATCTGCTTCTATATTTCATAATATATCTATAGAAAACCAATATCAATAAGTTTTGAAATAATTATTGATATATTTCAAAACTATTGGTATAATACATTTGGGTGATAAACATGAATGGTTACGAAAGAAGAACAAATGCAAAAAAACAATCCATAATAAATGTCGCTGGTGAACTTTTTAGCCAGCGTGGCATAACGGATGTAGGAATCAGTGAAATTGCAGCAAAGGCTGGTGTTTCGCAGGTTTCAATTTATAATTATTTTGGTGACAAAAATACACTTGCCAAAGAAGTTCTTATTTCTTATCTAGACAAGGCGATTAAGGGTTATGAAGAAATTTTGGAGAGAGATATTCCTTTTTCTGAAAAGCTAGAAATTATTATGAACAGAAAGCATGATGTGGTGCTTGAAATAAGCGATTCTCATTTTAGCAAGTCTGCGTGGAAGGATAAAAGCCTACAGTTGATATATAATGAAGCTGCTACCACAAAGGCAATTTCTATTTATACCAAATTTATAGAGCTTGGTAAAAAAGAAGGGGCTATTGCTGCAGAAATTCCAAATGATGCAATTTTAGCATTTCTTTTCTCTGCAGCATCCATTATGCTGCAGCCTGATTATCTCCAAACCAGTCCTGAGTACAAAATGGGAATATTGAGATTATCCTTATATGGAGTATTAGGGAAGGAAGATTAATTACCAAAGTCACGCTTACTAGTCTAGCAAAGCAAAAGCAAGCTATCTTACTGATAGCTTGCTTAACTCTATACTCATTCTTCTCTTATTAACTTCCGGTTAAATAGATATCTGAAAACTCAACATTAATTCTTTCGATATGTGCTTGTTTTCCTAAGGCGCTATATTGCACAACTTTTTCCTCTACCTTCCGATAAGGTAAATTTATACAAAAGCTTGTCCCTACACCTATTTTACTTTCAAAGGTTATTGTGCCTCCGTGCATTTCGACCAGCGACTTTACGAGATTCAGTCCTATTCCACTTCCCTCGTGCTGCCTTGTAAACATTGCATCTATTTGACAGAACCGCTGAAATATCTGACTTTGCTTGTTTTCCGGTATCCCTATTCCATTGTCTTCAATCTTAATGTATAGCCCCTCATCTTTATTATACACATTGACAAATATGCCTCCCCCTTTTGGTGTAAATTTGATAGCATTAGAAAGCAGGTTTAAGATAATTCTTTCTATCTTCTCATCATCACAGTCCATAATTTTTTCCTCTATGTCAGTATCAAATACCAATCTTATACCTTTGTTTTCAATATAGTCAGACACTGACATTGTAATCTCTTTAATAATGCTAACTATATTGCAGTTTCTAAGATGCAGTTCAAAAGATTTGGCATCGATCTTAGAAATGTCTATAAGATTGTTTACAAGTCTCAATAACCTAAAACAATTCTGCTTCATAGTAGCGATATTCCTTATAAACTTCTCTTTGCTATGATCATATTGATTATTGTTCAAGTATAACTCTATTAGCTGTACTGAACCTAATATTACATTTAAAGGTGTTCTTAATTCATGGGAAATTCAACTCAATTACATACAAGTACTCAGTTTGTAACCCCATTTATAAAGGTGTATAATGGTAATAAGTGCAGATGCTTTAAAAGGGGGAAAGAAAATGTTAGAAAAAGACAATAGGAATTTTATATGGGTACTTGTGTCCATCATTTTGACCTTGGGACTAGTTTTTTCATCCTATATCATAACAATGGGTGTAAAGGATATGAAGGGACCAGGCAATTCACTGACTGTGAAGGGCTCGGCAAAACAGCAAATTACTTCAGATTTGGTAGTATGGACAGGTTCCTTTAGTACACAATCTCAAATTCTTTCTGATGCTTTTAAGAACCTAAAAGAAAGTGAGTCAAAAGTAAAGGCTTACCTGATTAAGCAGGGTATTAACGAAAAGGATATCGTTTTTTCATCTATTAATACCGGTACAAACTATGTGATACTCCCTAATGGGGCATATTCAAATCAGATTGATAGCTATCGACTATATCAGTATGTTGAGATCAAGTCCAATGAAATTGAAAAGATTACTTCCATTTCAAGAAGTGCTACGGATTTAATTAACGAAGGAGTAGAATTTCAATCCAATCCTCCTCAATATTTCTATACGAAGCTAGCAGATTTAAAAATCGATATGATTGCACTAGCAACCCAGGATGCAAAATTAAGAGCTGAAAAAATGCTCAATGCAACAGGAAATAAAGTAGGAAAACTGAATTCTGCCAGTGTTGGTGTATTTCAAATAACACCTTTATATTCTGGTGAAATATCAGACTATGGCATAAATGATACAAGTTCTATAGAGAAAGAAATTACCTCTGTCGTAACCTGTGAATTTGAAGTAAAATAAAAAATTTAAATATCAGACCATGATGTAAATCAGTTATTTCCATAATAAAAACCCCTTAAATAGTTATCCTATTTAAGGGGTAAAATATTTACTAACTAGAGAATAGTAATATTTTCTGCTTGAGGTCCTTTTGGTCCCTTCACTACATCGTAAGAAACTTGTTGACCTTCTTGAAGTGATTTGTAGCCTTCTACCTTAATTTGAGAAAAATGTGCAAACACATCTGTTCCATCTTCTCCAGTAATAAACCCAAATCCTTTTTCTCCGTTGAACCATTTAACTGTACCATTCATATAATGCGTACCTCCAAAATCTTATTTCTTAAATCTTTGTAATAATTCACTAATAGAACTTTCATATTAATATACTATATTTTTAGTATTAATTGAAATATATATGTGTTACATTATTTACTATTTATTTAAGTTATTTCTAATAATATCATTCTTTTTTAGATATGGCAAGCTACTTTGACATTTTAATTCTATTTATCGTTAAAATCATATGCCGTTTCACCATGAATGGTTTCATCCAATCCCCTGGTCTCGATCTCATCACTTACTCTTATAGGGTCAAAATGATTAACAACCTTTAATATGATGAAGGTTACAACAAAAGAGTACACTGCCGTAATGACTACACCAGCGAACTGAATCAAGAATTGACGTACATTTCCTTCTATCAATCCACTTACTCCATTGACAGAGGAGGAAGCAAAAACACCTACAAGTATGGATCCCAAAATGCCGCCTACTCCATGCATACCCCAAACATCAAGTGCATCATCCCAATCCAGTTTAATGCGTAGCTGTACAGCCAGATAGCATACGATCGAAGCCAAAAATCCAATTATTATTGAAGCCCAAGCCGGAACATAACCGGCAGCGGGTGTTATTGCAGCAAGACCTGCTACTGCGCCTGAAAGAGCACCTACCATACTTGGTTTTCCTTCATGTACCCAGGATATAAATAGCCAAGTAATCATTGCAATAGAGCCTGCTATATCGGTATTCACAAAAGCAGTTGCTGCTAATCCCTTTGCTGCCAAAGCACCTCCTCCATTAAATCCAAACCAGCCAAACCATAACAAACCTGTTCCCAATGCTACAAAGGCAATATTATGTGGTGCGAGCTTTTCACCTTTCTTAAGCTTTCTTTTCCCAACAAAGAAAACACTTGCTAAGGCTGCTATACCAGCACTAACATGGACAACAATACCTCCTGCAAAATCAACTACTCCCATTTTCTGTAAGAATCCACCACCCCATATCCAGTGGGCAAGTGGAACATATACCAGAATACTCCAAAAGACCAGAAACTTCAGATAGCTCTTAAAGTTAACTCTATCAGCAAAAGCGCCGGTGATAAGCGCCGGAGTTATTATTGCAAACATTTCCTGATAAATAAAGAATGCCAGAAATGGGATTGTAGAACCATAGCTGGGATTAGGATCTGCCCCTACTCCATTTAATAAAAAGTATTGAAAATTACCAATTACTCCCCCTATATCTGTTCCAAAAACCAAGCTAAATCCGCCGAATACCCAAATTGCCGTCACTACCCCTAAGGATATAAAGCTTTGCATCATGATTGTTAACACATTTTTTCTTCTTACCAACCCACCATAGAAAAACGCCAGTCCTGGAGTCATAAGGAATACCAAAGCTGCACTAATGAGTACAAAAGCGGTATCTCCAGAATTTACTTGATTCATTATTAACTGCCTCCTTAATATAACAAAAATTATTCCTATGAGCTTATAAAGCAATTTTCATGCCGAAAATAATCTTATTATGAACATTATTTATTAGTTCTCTTGCATCATGAGTTTTATACAGATAAACGATAAAACAGTTGTCGTTTATCTGTATCTCAAATCAAAAATTTAAAAAAATGTGACAGTTTTGTCTCTGTGGGACAAGCCTGTCACATTTTTACGAATATCTTTAGTCATCTATTCCATATTTTAATATTTTTCGATGCAATGATCTTCTGCTGATTCCTAACTTTTCAGATGCGTGAGTTCGATTTCCGTCACATTCTCGTAGAATTTTTATTATTGCACTCTTTTCTGCATTATCTACTGTCTCATCTAATGTATTAGCATTTGTTAAGAAGTCTGCATTTTCTACATCGCACTTAGCGATATCCTCAGGTAAATCTCCAAGCGTTATTAGGTTTCCGGCAGTTACGACCACACATCTCTCTATGATGTTTTCCAGCTCTCTAATATTACCTGGCCACTGATAATGTATAAGTCTCTGCATTGCTTCACTTGTTATCTTTTTAGGGGTATTCTTAGAAATACCCGAGGATTTAAGAAGAAAATGCTCAATAAGTATAGGTATATCCTCCTTTCTTTTTCGAAGAGGCGGTATTTCTATAGGAACTACATTTAACCTATAATACAGATCCTCTCTGAACTCCCCTTTCTTCACAAGACTTGCCAAATTTTTATTAGTAGCAGCGATTATTCTCACATCGACCTTAATGGTTTTAGTACCACCCAAGGACTCAAATTCTCGTTCCTGTAAAACTCTCAAAAGCTTTGCTTGAACACTTAGAGGCATATCCCCGATTTCATCCAGAAATATTGAGCCTCCGTTTGCCAATTCAAATCTACCTGGCTTCTTGGTTACTGCTCCCGTAAAAGCTCCTTTCTCATATCCGAAAAGTTCGCTTTCAAGCAGAGCATCCGGTATTGCGGCACAATTCACCTTTATAAAGGACTTCTCTTTTCTTCTGCTTAAATCATGTATCGTTTTGCTGGCTATTTCTTTGCCAGTGCCCGTTTCTCCATAAAGCATGACAGTCGCATTGCTGTTTGCCACCTGATTAAGGAGTTTGAGCACATGCTGCATAGCAACGCTGTTGGCAGTTAAATAATTGCTTGCAGCTTGATCATTTGTTATAATCAAGTCATCTTCAAGCCCACCATTGCCATTTCCAACAATGCGACTAATAGATAAATAGATTTCTTCAAGATTAAATGGCTTGGTAATATAATCTCTAGCCCCCATTTTTAGGGCCTCTACAGCAGTTTCCAAAGTAGCAAATGCTGTAATTAAAATTACTGCTATGGAAGAATCCAGGACCTTTATTTTCTTCAATAATTCTATACCACTCATATTCGGCATTTTTATATCACTAATAACTATATCGATATGATATGCATTAATGATATCCAGCGCTTCTAAAGCGGAGGACGCTGTATAGGTTACATAACCCTGCTTTGTTAAAACCTTTTTCAAAAGCTGAGATACATTCTGTTCGTCATCAGCAACCAAAATAGAAATCTTGTTCATATAGTTATATTTCTCCCCCTTCATTCACCGGCAGCCTGATTATAAATTCTGTTTTTTCTCCCTGAGTACTGCTCACTTCAATAAATCCTTTATGATTCTCTACAATTCTGGAGCAGATTGCCAGCCCCAGTCCTGTGCCTTTATTTTTAGTAGTAAAGAAGGGCTCAAAAATTTTATCGTAATTTTGTGGAGAAATTCCTAAGCCTGTATCAGCAATAATTATTTCAGCAAGCCCAAACTGTTTTAAATATCTTGTCTTGATGCCTAATTCTCCTCCATCTGGCATAGCTTGTACCGCATTCATGAGTATATTAAGGATTACCTGCTCCATTTGGTCAGCGTCTATTGAGACAATCGGCAGATCTTCGAAATTTATTATTAAGCGAATATTACTAGGAATCTCTCTATTGTAGAGCTCCAAAACTCGCCTTAACAAGCTATTAATATCCTCCGATTGAAGCTCTGGATGATTCGGTCTTGCAAAGATTAAGAAACGATCAATAATCCCATTCAATCGATCAACTTCACATATAATTGTTGATACATCAGATAACAACTCCGGCTTATCAGTTAATTCCGATTTTATATATTGTGCATATCCTTTGATAGAGGTAAGTGGATTTCTTATTTCATGGGCCATACCTGCAGACAATTCACCTAGGGAAGTCAAATTTTTTGCCCTTGTAATACTTTCTTCAAATTGCTGAATTTCTTTAACGCTTCTAAAGATTCCAATAGCTCCAATTGTATTTCCCAGGCTATCCTTTTGGATAGAAGTATCAATTAAAATTGGAATAATAGCACCAGATGCATTTGTAATATCCGTAATATGCTTTATATAAATAACTCCTTTTTCTAAGCTATCCTGCAGAAGCTTTATGATTGGCTTAATGCTATCAGGAAATTGTCTCTCTATACCTTCCCCAACGATATCCTCTTGATGTAGTCCTGTCAACTTAGCAGCAACTAAGTTAAATGTTGTTATTTTTCCTGTATTATCAATAGTTAATATTGCACTAGGCACATTTTCAAAAATTTTATCCGCATACTGTCTGATTTCCTCTAAAGAAGCCGCTTCTCCAGATTTTTCCAAGACCTGTTGCATCATTGACTTTAGATTCGATTGCATAATATTAAAAGAGCGGGCCAAGGTACCCAGTTCATCATTGCTATATATCTGTATATTCTGCCTTATATTGCTTTCTGCTGCATTTTGTGTTTCTTCTACCAGTCTCTTGATAGGACCTGTAATAGCCTGTGACATAATAATAGATAAAATAAACAATATGCATATTGAGGAGAGTACAACGAGTATTGTATAGTTTCTAAGCTGCTTCATCACTTCAAAGGCTTCCGCTGTAGGTTCCTCAACTACTAAGTACCATTGATACTCGCCCGTTTTATAGCCCTTAACTTCATAGTAAGCAGCTACATGCTGCTGCTCACCACGTTTAAAGTAGGTAACCCCTTCGTTTTGCTGATTTATATTGATAAATTCACCAGGATTATTCTTCTCCGGAAAGAAAATAGTCTTGCCATTGCTATCCATTAAATAAGCATATCCCGCTTTCCCGGGATTTACATTTCTTACTATGCTTTCGATTGCATCCAGATTCATTCTTTCAACTACTGTACCTATCGCATCACCTTCATCGCTGATAATAGGTGCGGCAAAATATACTCCATATTTTTGACTATCTTGAAACAAAATAAAATCTGATTCAATGAACTCACCCTGTTTTAATTTTTGAAGAAGCTCTAAATAAGCTTGATTTTTATTAACCTTTCCTGATGAAACTACAATTTTTTCAGCCGTATCTACAACAAAGATGCTGTCATAGGTTTTATATGCATTACGAACACTTTCCAAATAATCAAATTTCAGGTTGCTGCTAGCTTCTGTATCCTTCAATATCGGTGATTGAGCCATAACCTCGATATCACCATATCTTTCAAAAAGAAATCTTTCTATTTTGTTTGAGGTTTCTTTCGATAACGTCATAAGCTCCTTTTCTTTAGCACTCTTTATTACTGTCTGAGTGTTTCCAAAGAATAAAAATCCAACAGATAGAAACAGAGCAATGGTTAAAATAAAAAAGAATAATACAAGTTTAGTTTGAATAGAATGCTGTCTCATAGCCATCATTATAAAAGTCCTCTTCTTCCAACAGTATTAATGTTCTAAGTTAACAAAAGCGACACCGATCATTTGTTTAAACTATTGAATCTAATTACTATTATAACCTAAATATCTCTGAAATGATGGATGTAAATCAAATCACCTTCTATTGAACAAATAACTAAATTTATGCAGCTAACATCACATATAATCTAGTGAAATAGTTTTCATTTTGCCGAATATATTATAACAAGATTTATTGAAAGTTTTTTGCACTTGTTGCAAAAAACTACCCAAGGCGTTTCAACGAGGCAGGGGGATATATACCCACCTCCTGTTGCTGAAATCGGAACCCGCCACTTATAGAAGTGGGGGACATATTTTTGCCTCGTTATATTAATTAATAGTACAAGGAGTTGGCATTATGAAAACGGTTCAAATAGAAATATGTAAAGAAAGCTGGGTTGCTCCCATTAAATCAGGAGGTATGCCTTGGACTTACTTTGGCGGCTATTATAATCTGAAATATAGGGACACAATTAAAGGCGACTATTACGTATCATCCTATAATAAAGAATTTCCATTTTTGGAGTCCCTCACTTTCCACCTGGCTGCTCATGCCATTAGCCAATTGCAGGAACAGTGCAACATAGAACTCATTCTACCAAATCACTTTTATACGAAAAAGGAATTCACTAAGTGGCTCAAAACGGGGCTAGGTGAAAGCTATACCACAGAATTGACAAATGCAGTAAAGCGATTTGATCACAAAATGACCTTAAAATAAATACACATTCAGCCATTACTCAAAATGGCAATAAACTTCAAAGACTGTTTTTCTTGAAGGATCAAAAATAAGAAGTATACCTCCATATTGATTTTTAATATAGACGTATACTTCTTATTTGATTTCATTATTCAAATTGCTGTGGCTCATAATCTCCTTGGGGTCCTTTCCATCGAAATTTTCCAATAGTTTTTTTACCAATTTGGATTGCTTCTTTTGGACATTGATGTAAACATCTCATGCATAGATAACAATTGCCTCCAAATAGTACACCTTCTTTATTCACTTTTATATTCTTTGCCGGGCATATCTTTTCACACTTTAAACATCTAACGCAATTCTCATCTGCAATAAGCTTTCTTTCCAGCCTACTCTCAATAAACTGAAAAGCTTTCTCCAAAATTTTACTGATAAGAGAACTTACTATAGTAGGTCTTACAATTGCACGATATTGCTTCATATTATCTTCTCCATAAAGCTCCATGATGTTTTTGCTTCTACTAATCATATCATCTACTTGTTCCAGCTTTGAAAAATCCTTGTTTATTATTTTAGACACTGTCTGAGAATCCTTTTTTAAAAATGCCAATCCATCTGAGCCTGGCATATTTACATCAGCATATTCAGTTAGAACATATCCCCTTGCATTGAAAATAGCTATTGCATTCTTCATAGCATCTCCGGTAAAGAAAGCCTTCGTGCAAAATATAAAAGCTGTCTTTGTAATTGTAACAGGTATATCTTGTAAGTAGCTTCGAACAATTTTAGGCACATTACAGGCATACACGGGAAAGCCAAAAAACAGCGTATCATACTGTGATATGCTTTCCTTTTTGAATGATTCTATTGGAGACTGCGTGATTTCATAAATGTCAGACATTAAATGCTCTTTTATATACCTAGACACGAATTCTGTATTGCCAGTGCCACTAAAATATAATATTAAAATCTTCATTATAACCTCATCCTATAATAATTTTTTGCTCCTTTTCATTACCCTATGTTAACAATGGCATATGCAAATTCAGTTGTCAAATACTTAGAACATTATTTCTGTCAAAATGCAGTAAGAACAGTCTCTCCACTTTACAGGATTGAAAACATATCACCTACACAAATAATACAATTCTCCTTATTTTCGTATTGACGAATAATATTTGTCAATATATATTTCAATACTTCACTATTGACAGCTTCAAAAATTTGACTTAGTATAAAATTATACACAGTATAAAAATTTGCAAGAATTAAATAAATTGAATGAAGGTGTTACTGATATGAGTAGAAGAGAACGCAAAAAGGAAGAGACAAGAGGGAGCATAATTGATTGTGCTGTAAGCTTTTTCAGAGAAAAAGGCTTTCAAGAAACCTCCATGGAGGAAATTGCTGAAAAGTCTGATGTGTCAAAGGGCACGCTATACAATTATTTTCAAGATAAGGAATCCATATTAGTAGGTTATTTCCAAACTATTATTGCTGAATATGGTAAAACCATGAATGAAAGCTTTGCGGAAAATAGAGACATTAAAGCAACGCTCTATAGCTTGTTGGATTTTATTAGCAGTATTTTCAAAAATGATAAGAAATTGGCAGTAGTTTACTTTAAATATAGAATGCCCTCACGTTTTGATGTCAACCAAGACAGCTCCCAGAGAAACGGAATAGAAAAATGGGTGCTGGAAATTGTTGAAAAAGCGCAGCAGGATGGACAGCTTAGAAAGGACATACCTGCATTGATATTAACAAGAACTTTTCAATTTCTGGCAATGAGCTTCTTTATTTCAAGCATATACACGGAGGATCCTTTTGAAGTTAATGTTATCAAGGACCAGTTGATTGGACTCTTTCTTGATGGTGCGAAGTTTTGATAGATGGGGGTAATAATTATGAGTAAAGCTTATACATTGTTTTTCGATGAATCAGTCAAGAAAGAAGGGATTCTTGATTGATGAAAGCAAGATATTGATGCTTTTCATGGTTGGCATTACCGTAGGGTTATTAACAAGCAGCAGACCAGCAGTCAGAATAAGATCGGGAATTTTTCCAAAATATCTGTGGATCGTGATGTCTATCAGCTCAATACTAATGATCTATACAATCAGCGTAGGAAATTTGGCTGTATTCAATATCTTAAATGTATTAATCGGTCTGTGTACCGGAGGGATTATGGCAACCTTCCTTATAAATTCGCAAAATGCCATAAGCAGTCAGGATAGAACTGTACTTAGCGGTCTTATACAGCTGGGTAGATATTTTGGGGCAACCGTAGGTGTAACAGTATTTACAGGTATGCTGCCTGAGGTCAGCATGATAAACAACATCAATCAGTTTGTAGGTGCCTTTGCACTATTGGTAGTCTTAAGCATATCCGGACTAGTGAATGAACTTATATAATTGAAATATTATAACAAATAATAAATCCAGATACTGAAGCTATCAATATCTGGACTCTATTTTTATAGCACAGCAGAAGTTCATTCAAATGCTATTCTTATAGATTTTCTCTAACTAAGGGCATACTCATGCACCTTGGACCACCACGACCTCTAGATAGCTCATAGGAGTCAAATTCCAGAACCTCAACGTTATTTCTTCTTAAAGCATCATTTGTTATATAGTTTCGGTTATAACAAACAACCTTTCCCGGTGATATAGCAAGGGTATTGCTTCCATCACTCCACTGCTCTCTGCTAGCTGCAATACGATCCCCGTCTCCGCATCTAATCAAGTTTACTGCCGATAGTTTTAGGTGTTCTTTTAATATGGTGCATAAGTCTTCATGCTCATATCTGATATGAAGCTCATTATTCTTACCTTTATTAATGCTGTATACATCCAGAGGAGCTTCAATTCCAGGGTATATGGTAAACTGATCATAGTCAACCATAGTAAATACTGTATCTAAATGCATATACGCTCTTGTCTTTGGTATGTCAAAAGCCAGAACTGTTTCGAACCTCTCTTCTGAGCTTAAAAGCTTATGAGCTACCCTTTCAATTGCTATTGGATCTGTTCTATCACTAATTCCTATAGCTAAAACCTTGTCAGAAAGAACCAAAATATCTCCACCCTCAATTGGATGCGTTTTATCTCGGTTATACCATCTCGGTATATTTTTAAATCTGGGATGATAATCAAAAATGTACTTTGCAAATATTGTTTCTCTGTTTCGTGTTTCATTGGCCATAACATTTAAAGAAATTCCTCTTCCTATAGATGCAAAAGGATCTCTTTGAAAATACATATTAGGGATTGGATCAAGGTAGAAGGGATATGGATTCTTAACCATATCTCCTAAGGATTTAGGCTTAATATGTTTAAGCTCCTCTTTTCTAACTCCTGCTATGCATTTTCTTATAAATTCCTTTGGAGAATAGCCGCTGAAGAACTCTACCAAAGCCTCTTGAAGTCCTTTTGTAGCAGCCTTCCCTTCCTCAATAAATTCCTTTAAGAAGGCTTCCCTAACTTTAGGATTCTCTAAAACCTCTGCCATGAGCTCCGTTAAATAAACAACTTCTACTCCTTTATTCGTTAGAATATCAGCAAATTGATTATGCTCTCTACGTGCCTGCTCTAAATATGCAATTTCATCAAACAAAAGCCTTCTTAGATAATCCGGAACGATGTTTTCCACTTCCTCACCGGGACAGTGAAGAAGAACGGATTTCAAATTACCTATTTCACTGTAAACAGATATACTATGGTTTGAAGCCACATTATTCATCCTTTCCATATGTGCACTAACCTATAGTTTTTTCCTATTAAAAAATCATTATTCCTCTTTCCTCATTATTACTTCGACCTCGTCTCTATTTCCTTTATTTCGTTTATTTTCTATCTAAAACGATTTCCAAGTTCTTTTGCTATATCCTCATAATTTATGTCCTGATATACCATGAGTACATTCAAGTGATAAATCAGGTCGCATATTTCATATTTCAACTCCTCCGTGGAATTATTCTTGGCTCCAATTATTACTTCAGAAGTCTCTTCTCCCACCTTCTTCAGTATCTTATCTATTCCCTTATCAAATAAATAGTTCGTATAGGAGCCCTCCTTCCTATTTTTTCTTCTGTCTTCAATAACCTTATATAAACTATCAAGTATTTGCCCTATTGACCTGTTTTCCTCAAAAATTTTAATGCTGTTGAAAAAGCAGCTTTCCGCTCCTGTATGGCATGCATTTCCTGTCTGATCTACCTTTAACAACAGACAATCCCCATCACAATCCGTGCTAATCTCCATAACTCGTTGTACATTGCCTGAGGTTTCACCTTTTTTCCAGAGACTCTGCCTGCTTCTACTGTAATAATTGGCATAACCTGTACTCAATGTAAGCTCCAAACTTTCCTTATTCATGTATGCCATCATCAAGACCTTGCCGCTCAAATAATCCTGCACTATGACAGGTATCAGTCCTTTATCATCATACTTAATATTCATAACTACGCTCCCTTTCTATCCTTACAGGTATTCCCTTATTTTTTAGATAAAGCTTTAGATCACTTATTTCAATGAGTCCAAAATGGAACAGCGAGGCTGCTAGGGCTGCGTCAGCCCTTCCTTCTTCAAATGCCGCACAAAAGTCTTCCAGTCTCCCTGCTCCGCCTGATGCGATAACAGGAATTGATACAGAATCTGAAACCGATTTTAGTAAAGCTATATCAAAGCCTTTTCCGGTACCATCCCGATCAATGCTTGTAAGGAGAATTTCTCCAGCTCCTAGTATTTCGAGCTTTCTGCACCATGCTACTGCATCAAGTGATGTATTTTTTCTTCCACCATAGGAATATACATCCCAGGAATTTCTTTCAGCGTTCCATTTCGCATCAACTGCGCCAACTATGCATTGACGTCCGAATTTTTTTGCTCCCTCACTTATTAGGGATGGATTTTTTATACCTGCTGTATTTACAGCAATTTTGTCAGCCCCGGCTCTCAGCATATTGCGCATATCCTCCAAGGTCCCTATGCCGCCACCTACTGTCAGAGGTATATGGACATTTTTTGCAACACCCTTGACTATATCAAGCATCGTCTTCCTTCCCTCAATAGAAGCACTAATATCCAAAAAT
>Ga0154410_1022_pt3 | contig 15828 bp, 14 predicted proteins | sample RifGroB2_FD_115914 | JGI IMG/M metagenome (GOLD analysis project Ga0154410, IMG submission 115914) | Clostridiales bacterium GWB2_37_7
TATACTCTGCACTTTTGCTGGTAGGGCTACCCGCACCATTTCTCGTATTATTTTTAGGAATTGTGCTTCCAACAGCATTTGCCAATATATTTGTAACTCTAATAGTTTACAATGCAGTTAAGACAGCTTTAAAGGCTACAGGCGTGAAATATATATAGTTTGCAAAAAGAAAATCCCTGACTATTCGATCCCTCGGTAGTCAGGGATTTTCTTTTGTTAAAGCTTTATAAACTCCGGTTTGCCACTTCTAAAAACTGTATAATACTTGAAACCGCAGTTTAACAGTATATCTTTTGCTTCACTGAAGCCATATGCTAAGGTGCTTGGGTTATGTGAGTCTGAACCAAGTGTAATGACCTCACCCCCTAGATCCCTGTATAATTTTAGTATACTTGGCTCTGGATGAAAAAAAGACAAGCCATACCTTCTGCCCGAAGTGTTTAACTCTATTCCTTTACCTTCCTGAATTACTATTCTTAAAGCTTTTTCGATATAATCTATATACTTAGAAGCTTCAAAGCTTCCTTTGCTGATATATCTTGATATTGCATCTATATGACTTAAATTGTTGAAGCATTTAAAATTCTTAACACAGAAAATCAGATCGTCAAAATAGTCAATTATTCCTTGGTGTTCAGATTTGTTTTGCAAGAAATCTCCATCATAAAGCTCTTTTTTGCTGGCAGTATGTATTGATCCAAGGATGTAGTCAAATTGCTTATCTTGAAAAAAGCTTTTATCGGTCTCTAATATATGGGGCTGCATTCCAAATTCAATTCCACTTAAAATTTCCAACTTATCTTTGTATTTAACCTTCAAATTTTTAATTTCCTTCATATACTTTGTATAATCCAATTGAAATTTTACATCATCATTTGGATATTCAATATCAATATGATCTGTAAAGCAAATCCCTTTTAAGCCTTTCTCTATAGCAGGAAGAATATAGTTTTCCATTGATACGTTGCAGTCGTCAGAATAATAGGTATGTACATGAAAATCAAACATCATTTTATCTCCTTATTATAAATACTAAATTAATTTTAATAATTGATAATTTAAGTGTCAATTGACATTTATAGGTTCTTTTGTGCAAAATTATTTGCATATAAACATAGCACATGTATATTTATTAGTATTATTCTACATTTTAATAGAAAAATATAGAAATTTATACAGACTTACGAAAGTAATGAGGGCAAATATATTTGCACACGAGCAAATATATTTGCATAGACAATTATATTTCTGAAAATTATGTAAATGATGCTACGCAGCATAATTGTTAAAACCTTGAATTACCAATGGGTTTAATTAATTACTAAATCTAATATAGTTTAATCAAATTGGCATGCTAATTGCTATTATAATATTTGAGATAAATATTAACAAGCAGTTAAATAATTAGATGAGAATCCATAAACTGCAAAATCTGTAGAGTGCATTCTTACTAATGTATTAACTGGAAATTCTTTTATGCAAGGTTATGATTGCAATATGCACATAAAAATAATTATATGGAGGTACTATTATATGGAAAACGTAAAAGTAGCAATATGGGGCTTTGGTGCAATGGGCAGCGGAATGGCTAGAATGCTTTTGACTAAGAAGGGCGTGGACATTGTAGGCGTATGTGACCGCAATGAAGAAAGAGTAGGCAAGAGCATGTTTGAGGTTCTTGGTGTGCAAAGAGGCGACAAGCCGGAAGTAATCATCATCAATGATATTGATGAGGTATTAAGGGATAAAAAGGTTGATGTTTGCTTATGTGCAACTGACTCCTTTACGAAGAAGGCATTCCCAAGATTAAAGCAAGTGCTGGAGCAGAAGGTAAATGTTATATCCACAGCGGAAGAAATGGCTTATCCACAATCTCAAAATCCAGAGTTAGCTGCTGAGCTTGATAGAATCGCTAAGGAGAACGGTGTTACAATCCTTGGAACTGGTATTAACCCAGGTTTAATCATGGACCTTCTCGTTGTATGCTTAACGGGCTGTATGACTGATGTAGAGCACATTGAAGCAAAGAGAGTTAACAGCTTAAGCCCATTTGGTCCTGCTGTTATGGAAGAGCAAGGCGTAGGCGTCACTGTTGAGCAATTCAACAAAGGCGTTGAAGATGGCACCATGGCAGGTCATGTAGGCTTTGCAGAATCAATTAGAATGATAGGTGATGCAATTGGCTGGGATGTTGAGAAGTACGAAACACAGATGAAACCAATTGTAACAACTGTTGATAGAAAGTCACCATACGGCTTTGCAGCTGCAGGTAATGTAGCTGGTGTAAATATGACAGGTCAAGGCTATGTTGATGGTCAAGTTAAAATAGATATGATTCACCCACAACAAATTGAGCCGGAAATGGAAGGAACGCATACAGGTGACTACATAACAATTAAAGGTACACCGGAAGTTAACATGGCAATTAAGCCGGAAGTACAAGGCGGACTTGGAACAATTGCAATGTGTGTAAATATGATTCCTCATGTTATAAATTCAGTACCTGGCTTAAAGACAATGATAGATCTTCCAGTGCCAAGAGCAATTATGGGAGATATGAGAAAGCTTATAAACAGATAATATAAATACACCAACTAATTATACTGGCAGCTGCCGTAACAATACTGGCTGCCAGTATAATCACGTATTTTCTTAAGGAGAGTGGAATATGAGTACAGCAAAAAAAGGAGATTGGGTACAAATACATCAAATAGTACTCAAACCCGAAGAAAGAGCACCTCAAGTGCCTGAGGACACAAAGCAAGTGCCCTTGGAGTTATGGGTAAAAGGTCTTGCTCTCACTGGTGCGAAATTAGGAGAAGAAATTGAAATAGAAACAACAACAGGACGTAAGGTAAAGGGAGAGCTGATAGCCGTTAACCCAAGATATACACATTCATTTGGTGAATTTGTACCTGAACTGCTAAAAATAGACAGACAGGTAAAAGAAATCCTCTTTGGAGGTGAAAAATAATGATTAGAGATAACTCATACGCTGCTGTAATAAGCAGAAAAAACGAAATTATGAAAAAAGCCATTGGTATTGACTATTCAATTTTCGAGTCAGGTGGAATAGGCTTCGACTATGAAAGAATGATGAGAGAAGCAGGCTATACCTTGGAAGAAATACAAAAAATACAAGCTGACGTAAGTGTCGGAAATACACCAATCATTGAGCTTAGAAACCTAACTGCCTTGGCAAGAAAGATGGCTCCAAAAGGCAAAGGTGCAAGAATATTTATAAAGGATGAGGCCTGCAATCCTTCAGGAAGCTTTAAGGCAAGAAGAGCAGCCAATGCAGTATACCATGCTAAAAAGAATGGCTATAAGGGTGTAATCGCAGCAACCAGTGGTAACTATGGTGCAGCAGTGGCATCGCAAGCAGCTATGCAGGGCTTAAAATGTATAATCGTACAAGAATGCTACGATAGCAAGATGATTGGACAACCTGAAATATTAGAAAAACAAAGAGCCTGCGAAGCACTCGGTGCAGAGGTAATCCAGCTTACAGTTGGACCGGAGCTTTTCTATACGTTCTTAATGTTATTGGAAGAAACAGGCTATTTTAATGCTTCGTTATATACACCATTTGGTATTGCAGGGGTTGAAACGTTAGGATATGAGTTGGCAATGCAGTTTAGAGAAAGAGAAGGCAGAGATCCTGACGTGGTCATGGTAACACATGCAGGGGGCGGCAACGTAACCGGTACAGCAAGAGGCTTAATAAAAGCGGGGGCTGACAATGTCAAGGTGGTTGGTGCCAGTGTAGATTTATCAGGGCTGCACATGGCTTCAGACCAAGCATTTAACAGAAAATCCTTTACTACTGGTCACACAGGCTTTGGATTACCTTTTGCAACATGGCCGGATAGAGCTGACGTTCCAAGAAATGCAGCTAGACCACTAAGATATCTTGACAGATATGTATTGGTAAAACAAGGTGAGGTTTTCTATATCACAGAAGCTTTGTCAGTGCTTGAAGGCTTAGAGCGAGGTCCGGCAGGAAATACATCTCTGACGGCAGCATTCTCCTTAGCACAGGAAATGGATGAGGATCAAATCATAGTAGTTCAAGAAACTGAATATACAGGAGCCGGCAAGCATCCAATGCCACAGCTTAGTTTTGCTAAACAAAATGGAATCGATATTAAATTTGGCAATCCAAATGATGAGATACCTGGTGAAAACATCATATTACCGGAGCATCCGTCAATGATTAAGATAAGAGACTTTGATTTGAATAAAGCAAAGAATTCCTACATCAGAAATAGTATAACCAACAACAAGGTTACTGAAATATCAAAGGAAGATGTAGATTTCTTAGCAAATGAAACAAAAACAGAAGAGCAATTTGTCATAAATGCTTTAAATGAATTGGGAATCAATATTATATAAATTTTGGAGGGATAATTAAATGAAACGTGCTGATGATTATGAGGTTAGAAGACAGCATCTTGTGAACATGTCAGAAGAGGAATTAAAGGCAAGATTCTGGGCGTTGGCAGAGCAAATTGTGGAGCCAATGCTTGAATTAGGTAAGAAAAACACCACTCCTGCAATTGAAAGAAGTATTCTTCTAAGAATGGGTTTCTCAAGTATGGAAGTTAAGCCAATCGTAGAAGGCGTAATGGCCAAAGGTCTTATGGGCAAGGGTGCCGGCAATGTGGTTTGGAGACTTTCCAAAAAGCTAGGCATAACTGTCAGAGAAGCCGGAGTCGGCTTGGCAGAAGGCAAATACTGGGACGAAGTCGAAGGATTATTTTAAAGGAGGGGTAAATAATGAGTTTAGATATTAATAAGAAAATTGATATAAATGAGCTTATACAAGATTTAGATAAGTATGAACCAAAAAGAAGAGGATGGCACTGGAGAGAAGGAAGAAACGAACCTAGAGTAGTTGGAGATTTTGAGTACCATGAATCCTCAGAAGGTCTAAAGAACTATGTACCGCTTCCAGGCAGCAGAGGCTTCCACTATATTGATCCGCAACCGGATTGTGTAATTACAACAGAAGTAGCGTCAGGAAGATTCGAAGATGATATCAGAAGAATGAGAATGGCTGCATGGCATGGTGCAGATCACATAATGGTAATAAGAACAGCTGGTCAGTCTCATATCGACTCATTAATTGAAGGCACAACACAAGGTATTGGCGGTATCGCTGTAACAAGGAAGCAAGTAAGAGCAACAAGAAAAGCGCTTGATATGATAGAAGAGGAAGTAGGCAGACCAATAAACTTCCACTCCTATATTTCGGGTGTTGCCGGTCCTGACATCGCGGTAATGTTTGCTGAAGAAGGCGTAAATGGAGCACACCAAGATCCACAATATAACGTATTGTACAGAAACGTTAATATGATTAGAAGCTTCGTTGATGCTTGTGAAGCAAAGAAGATCATGGCTTGGGCTGACATGCTTCAAATAGATGGAGCTCATAATGCCAATGCAACAGCAATGAAGGCTTGGAAGGTTAGACCTGAGCTTATGGTTCAGCATGCATTGAACAGCATATTCTCAAAGAAGGTTGGTATAAAGCCTGAGAATATAGCATTATCAACAGTGCCCCCAACAGCTCCTCCTGCTCCATGCATGAGACTGGATTTACCTTATGCAGTAGCACTAAGAGATTTCTTTAGCGAATACAAGATGAGAGCACAACAAAATACAAAGTATATGGAATCAGATATGAGAGAAGCTACAGTAACTCATACTTTAAATCTAATGATTTCAAGACTTACAAGCGCTGATATACAATCAACCATTACCCCTGACGAGGGTCGTAACGTACCATGGCATTACAACAATATAGCGGCTATCAGCACAGCTAAACAGGCTATGAATGGTATGGACGGCTTAAGAGAAATGGTTAAGCTGGACAGAGACGGCGTTTTGGGTCAAGAGATTAGAGAGCTTAAAGAGAGAGCGGTTCTGTTCATGGAAGAAATGCTTGAGGTTGGCGGCTACTTTAAGGCTGTTGAACAAGGCTTCTTCATTGACAGCGGCTACTATCCGGAAAGAAACGGCGACGGTATTCCAAGACAAATCGAAGGTGGAATCGGTGCCGGTATGATATTTGAGAGAGATGCGGATTACTTTGCACCTGTATCAGTACACTACGGTGACAACAATATACCAGCGGAATTTAAGAATGCTTCCGATGCAATAGGCGGAGATACCTTTGAAGATAGATCAAAGATCATTTACATCGATGAGCTTGATGAATTTGATAATGTCGAAACAAGATTAAAGGAAGTAGAAAAGTACACAAATACAAGTATGGTTAAGCCAGAGGTTGAGTGGAAGGCAGACGGAGTAGTTGCTACTACGATATTCCTGCCACTTGATGAAAGAACAGCTGAATTTGCTGCAATCAAGTGCGGTGAAAAGATGGGTCTTGAAGATGTAACGGTTGTTCATAAGCAATGCCTGCATCCATCTGAGGGTACATTGGTTGAAATAAAGGGTAGAGTGAAGTTTGATATTAATATCAACGACCTTATAATCCCGGAAAAACCTGAAGTGCTTTCCGAGGAAGAAGTTAGATCTGACATAAAAGAGAACCCAATATTTGTTGTAGCTGCAACAGTTGGTCAAGACGAACACTCAGTTGGTTTAAAGGAAACTCTGGATATAAAGCACGGCGGTATTGAAAAATACGGTGTTAAATATTTATATCTTGGAACTTCCTGCCCAGTTGAAAAGTTGGTTGACGCAGCTATTGAGACAAATGCAAGTGCTATACTTGCAAGTACAATCATTACCCATGACGATGTCCATACAAAGAACATGAGAAAGATTCATGAGCTTTGCGTAGAAAAAGGCATAAGAGACAAGGTTATGATCATTTGCGGTGGTACGCAGGTAAGCAATGAGATCGCAAAAGAAGCAGGTATGGATGCAGGCTTCGGTAGAGGTTCAAAGGGCATTGACGTTGTAAGCTTTATGGTAAAGAAAAGAAGGGAAATGTAAAATGAAGATTAATGTATTGGTGGCTGAAATTGGCAGCACCACTACAGTAGTTAATGCATTTAATGGTATAGGTGGGCCCTGCCCTATATTTTTAGGTCAGGGGCAATCCCCTACTACGGTACTAAATGGAGATGTTACTGTAGGCTTAAAGGGTGCTGTTGAAAACCTTAGAAATAATCTGAAATCCGATGATATAGAATATGATGAAATGCTTGCCACAAGCAGTGCGGCAGGCGGTCTTCGCATGACTGTTCACGGACTGGTTTATGACATGACTGTCAGAGCTGCAAAGGAAGCCGCATTAGGCGCCGGTGGTATCATAAAAATGGTAACTGCAGGGAAGCTTCGCAGAACTGATCTTAAGAAGATGCAGGAAATTAACCCCAACATTATATTGGTAGCAGGCGGAGTAGATTACGGCGAACGTGAAACTGCGCTTCATAACTTTGAAGCGATTGCTGCCTTGAGGCTAAACATACCAATGATATATGCTGGAAATATAGAGAATCAGGATGAGATCAAAGAAATAGCTGAAGAATTTGGAGTAAAGCTTTATTTGGTTGATAATGTTTATCCCAAGGTAGATATGCTTAACGTAGAGCCAACTCGCAAGGTTATACAGGATGCCTTTGAGGAGCATATCATACACGCACCGGGTATGAGCAAGGTAAGAGATATGGTTAGTGGACCTATCATTCCTACCCCTGGTGCAGTTATGGAAGCGGCGAAGCTCCTGAAGAATGCCATAGGTGATTTGGTTGTATTTGATGTAGGTGGAGCTACTACGGATGTTCACTCTGTAACGCAAGGGTCAGAGGAAATTAACAGAATACTGATCAGCCCCGAACCGGAGGCAAAGAGAACTGTTGAGGGAGACTTAGGCGTCTATGTTAATCTACCCCATATTGTAGAAAAGATTGGGTTGGAAAATCTGAAGAAAGAATTTGAGGATGCTGAAGAGCTGGTGGGAAATGCTAAACCTATACCTCAGACTGATAGAGAAAAGCAGTTTATTGAAAGACTTACAAAAGAAGCAGTCTTGACTTCGATGGAAAGACATGCAGGTAATATGCGCAATTTCTATGGTCCTTCTGGTAAAAAGACAGTGGCAGAAGGTAAGGATTTAACCAATGTTAAATATATAATTGGTACAGGTGGAGCACTTACCAGATTGCCTAATAGATTAGAAATCCTTAATTATGTTAGTAAATATGGCAAGGGCATGGAATTATATCCAACAGCTAATGCCAAAGTGCTTATTGACAATGCTTATATAATGGCTTCTTTGGGTGTATTGTCAAAGCGATACCCAGAAGATGCATTGCAGCTCATGAAAATAAGCATGGAAATAGATTGATTTTTGAGGAGGGTTATAATGCAGTATCCTGCTTTAATAATGGATAAAGCTAAAATAAAGCATAATACCAAGGTACTATCTGAATTAGCTAACAATCATGGAATAAAGGTTGCAGGTGTAACTAAGGTGTTAAGTGCATTGCCTGATTTGGCAGAAGCCATGCTGGAAGGCGGGGCTTATGCTCTTGCTGATTCCAGAATAGAAAATCTTATCAAGCTAAAGGCTTTTAATGTGCCAAAGCTCCTTCTAAGAATACCTATGCTTACTCAAGCGGCAGATGTTGTTCAATATGCAGATATAAGCCTTAACTCTGAAATAGAGGTTATCAAAGCTCTAAATGAAGCTGCCAAAGCCAAAAACAAAGTGCATCAAATCATATTAATGGTTGATCTTGGTGACTTAAGAGAAGGTGTTTGGTACGAAAAAACCCTAGTATATACAGATGAGATTATAAAGTTAGACAATATTAGGCTTTTAGGATTGGGAACCAATCTAACCTGTTACGGTGGTGTAATACCATCTACTGAAAATCTTAGCACCTTGGTTGCAATTGCTGAAGAAATTGAAGGTAAGTACGGAATAAAGCTGGAGGTTATTTCAGGAGGCAACTCCAGTAGTGTTCACCTACTACTTAAAAACCAAATGCCTAAGCGGGTAAATCAAATAAGATTAGGTGAGGCTATTGTTTTGGGCACTGAATCAGCATATGGAGAACGTATAGAGGGAACCTATAACGATGCCTTTAGTTTTGTAGCTGAAATAGTAGAACTAAAGGAAAAACCATCTATGCCAATTGGTGAAATCGGAATGGATGCCTTTGGTGGAAAGCCTGTTTTTCAAGACAATGGCATTATAAAAAGGGCAATTGTAGCTGCAGGAAGACAGGATGTCAAGCATGATGGACTTATTCCAAGAGACAAAGGTATAAACATATTGGGGGCGAGCAGTGACCATATGATACTGGATGTAACAAATGCAGAAAAAGAGTATAAGGTAGGAGACACCATAGAATTCAATGTTAATTACGGAGCGCTTCTAGCATCAGCTACATCAGAATATGTAAATAAGCTCGTAAAATAATCGATAAAAAGAGCAGTTCAATAGTGAATTGCTTTTTTTATGCTAAAAAAGATTATTAGAGAATAATTTATGTAAAATAAAGCAATAGTAAATATTACTTACATAATAATATTTGTAAAGCAATAGCGGATTATGCATGCAGTTAAAAGTATCATTTTTGTTAAGGAGGATAAGCTTTGGTATTATTGATAAGAGGAGTACACGCCGCTATATGGATGATAGCTGCTTACAAATTGGGTGATTGGAAGAATTGGAGGAAATACTATCCATCTATGCTTTTTATGGGAATGGGAGATTTGATATACAATCTTGTGTTTTTCAATAAAAAGCTTTGGACCTTTAATCCAGGTATTCTTAATCCTATATTTAACGAGCTATTGGTTATATTTACAATATTTTCTTGTACGGTATTGATATTTTTAACTCATTTTCCAAAGACCTTTTTTAAGCAGGTTCAATATATAATTTTATGGGTCATCATTTACATCATTATAGAAGTAATAATGATGAAGCTTGGTTTGCAATATAATAAAAACGGCTGGACTATTTGGTGGTCTTTACTTCATAATTTCTATCAATTTCCTTTGATAGCTATTCATCATAAAAAGCCTTATTTAGCATGGTCTTTAGCTATTATGATATTGATTATCATGATGAGATTCTTCGGAGTACCTTTAACAAATAGCTAACAAATTTTTCAACAAAAACAATTTATACTATAATAGAATAATATAAATGGGTGACAAAGTAAATGTATTTACTTATTGACGCGAACGTACGTTCGGGCTATAATATATTTAAGGTTATAAAAAATGAGTTTATAGGAAGTGTTTTTATGGTAGAGTTAATTATAAATCAAGCCTTGAAAATGCATCGAAAGATTGAAATAATATATATGTGCGACAAAGGTATAACTAAAAGGATTATTAAACCTATAAAGCTTGAGAATAATACTCTTGAGGCATATTGTTTTGCGAAAAATTCTATACGCAAATTCAAGCTGGAGGGTATTTTAAGTGCAGGTTATGTAATAAACAAAAAGGCAGGTTAATTAGATGAAAGATGAAGGCTTCAATTTGTTTGATTTCAACAGAATGCAGCAAAAGCATAAGGATAGTCCTCTTGCCATGAGAATGAGACCAGAAACCATCGACGAATTTGTTGGCCAAGAGGACATCATTGCGCCAGGCAAGTTGTTGTATAGAGCCATTAAGGCAGATAAACTCACTTCTATAATTTTTTATGGGCCGCCAGGGACGGGAAAGACAACTTTGGCGCGTATTATTGCAAATACAACAGAATCACAGTTTGAGCAGTTAAATGCTGTTACCTCAGGAGTTGCGGATATAAGAAACACTGTTAATGAAGCAAAAAATCGAAAAGGGATGTACAATAAGAAAACGATTCTATTTGTAGATGAAATACATCGATTTAATAAATCTCAACAAGATGCGCTATTGCCCTATGTTGAGGATGGAACAGTAGTATTAATTGGAGCAACGACAGAGAACCCTTATTTTGAAGTCAACAACGCTTTGATATCCAGATCTACAGTTTTTAGGCTTATGCCTCTTACGGATAAGGATATAAGAAATATCATTTTAAGATGTATTGAAGATGATAAAAAGGGTCTTGGAATGTATCATGTGAGGCTGGATGAAGCAGCACTGCAACACATTATAAATATATCCAATGGGGATGCCAGAGCTGCATTAAATGCACTTGAATTGGCAGTACTTACGACTGAAAAGAATAGTAAAGGGGAAATTGCGATTGATTTGCGTATTGCAGAAGAATGCATTCAAAAAAGGGCAATTACCTATGAAAAAAAAGGTGAGTATCACTATGATACCATTTCTGCTTTTATAAAAAGCATGAGGGGTTCAGATCCGGATGCAGTATTGCATTATCTGGCAAAGATGCTTTATGCAGGGGAAGATCCTGTGTTTATTTCCCGCAGAATTGTCATATGTGCCTCGGAAGATGTAGGCTTAGCAGACAGCAACGCTCTCCAAATAGCGATTGCGGCAGCAACTGCAGTACAAATGATTGGTATGCCGGAGGCAAGAATACCCTTAGCTCATGCGGCAGTATATGTAGCAAATGCACCAAAGAGCAATTCAGCTTATATGGGAATAAATAAAGCCCTAGAGGATGTGGAGCATAAGAACACCGGTAGTGTGCCACTGCATTTAAGGAATAATGCCTTTAAGGGTGCTGCGGAATGGGGCTATGGCAAAGGCTACAAATACGCACATGAATTTGAGGGAGGCTATGTAGATATGCAGTTTCTACCTGACGAAATAAAGGATGTGCAGTATTATAAGCCTACGCCAAATGGACAGGAAAGCAAGATAAAGGAAATATATGAAAGCAGAAAAAACAGGAAACGCTGATTGTCGTTTCCTGTTTCCTTTATAACGGGAGGTAGTTATTCTATCTAAATTTATAACACATGTATATGAAGTTTATTAAAGGCTAACTTACTTGAAGAAATCTCCAATTTTCTTAAAAAGATTTACATCTTTTTGTGTTGTATTTTCAATCTCATGCTTCGGTTGCTCAGTTGACGCTTGTTGAGTGCAAGCTTGCTTCTCACTAACTTTTTCATCCAGTCTCGCTGCAGTGTTTTCTACGATTTTTATTTCCTCTTTTTTCGAAAGCTCTTCGGGATTTGGTATACCAGAAGAACCTACATACAAAGCCGAGGCCTCAGGGCGGCTTATTAGCTTATTCGTACTCATAAACTGATCTCTAAAGCTGCTTTTTTTAAGAATAACACTATCGTTTTGCCTTGGTTTTTGCTCAGCAGTTGATTTAATAGCAATAGTAGTTGGTCTTGCTTCGCTGCTTGTTGATTTTTTGCCTTCAAGCTGTTCAATTTTCACGCTTAATGCTTTTACCACCTCTGATAAGGATTTCATTTCATCCAGCAGATAGGGTATATACCTTATCAGATCTCCCTCAGAATTTCGCATTTGCTTTGAATCATTGAAATCATTACTTTCTGATGCACCTTCTCTAAAATAAGGCAAACTTATATTGTTTTTATAATCTATATTGAAGTAGGTCCTCTTTATAATCAGCGCCTTTCCCTTACGATTTCTTACAAACTCAATAACTTGCGGTTCATCCGTGCTAACAATAGGATTATCAAATTTCTTACTCCAGCTTTTTTGCTCTTTGTTTAAGGAATATTGACCAAATTTATTATCATTGAGCCATGAAATAAATATGTAGCCACTCTCAATATGGAAGTAGGGTGTTATGGCATTTTCTGTTTTTATTTTATCTAGACATGAGAATTCAAAATCCTTACCGGTTCCTTCCCTTTTTGCGTAGTAAAAAACTGCTGATATCTCATCTTCGTATGTATAACAAAGCAAGTGAAGGGTATTTTCCTCATATAATATACTTACCTTAATATCTTTCTTAAATAGGTTTGTTATAGGTTTTTTCTTCCAACCATCATTACCAATCTCATACCAACTGTAATTTATAAGATAATTTGTTCCATCAAACCATTCATTTACAAGATGTATTGTTCCATCTCTGGTAATAACAGATGAATAAGCTGAATCGATGTCATCTGCATATATTTCACAGACATTGTTTTTTTTCCAATTAGAGTTGACATGGTATACATGGGGACCACCTGGTTTATATAGATGATAAATGTTATAAAAGTTAGCAATTGTCATTTGTTTTGCATATATTATATGAATTGAACTATTATGTGCAAATAAAGATAAGAGGAATATATTGCCGCTGCCTTGTATATTTAATACCTGATCCAGTTTCCATTGGTTGTTTTCATAAGCAAATAGATAAATACCCTTTTCACCGCTTATACAGGCAACATAGATATTATCCTGTAAATCAATTGCTGTAAGAAAGTTATCATTGACTTGGCTTGCGATGATTGTATCTCGAGATAGTCCATCCTTTGAAATTTCTTTGCAGCAAACCGAAGTTCCTGAATAGTAAAATAAGAATTTATTTCTAGTGGAATCTTCCAAGATGGATTTATAGCTTTTTTCTATCATAATATCACCCCTTAAATAAGGTATGTAATCTCAAAATATATGACTACAATTAATAATTATGACAGTATTTAATAAAAATGATAAAAATATTTTAAACAGCTTTCACAAAAACAACTACTATTCCATATTATAAACTAGAAGCACATAGCTAATATAAAGATCAGGAGGGTGAGATATATGCCATTACCAACCATACCGTGCACTGGTTCAATAAGTGTAACTGTTCAGACAGAGACAGGACCACAATGTAGAGATCTGATTCTAGAGTGCCTAAAGGTTAAAAAGGTATTTGATGAGTTTGCATTAAGAGACTGTGTTGAAGGTATAAAGTTTGAATTAGATTCAGTACCAAGAGGTGGATCAATTCAGCCAACTTTAATACTGAAGCATTGCAAAATATCCGATGTAGAGATCAAGGATGTTTCTTCAAATTGCCTAAAGATGCTAAAGTTTAGTGGTAAATGCTGCTGTGACGTTTTCGGTAAAGACGAAAGAGGTCACATAATCAAAATGAGAGTAGTTGATATTCCAGAGTGTAATACGAACCTTTCAATAGGTGAAGATGGCGAATTGTGCTTCAGATTCAGCGTAAAGAGAGAATACCCAGATGCAACACCTGAGAATTTCAAAAATCTACTACATTTTATTGACGAAGGAAGATTTGAACTTCAATGCTTCAGCGAAGCAGTTATTGATGAATTGAACAATGAAACTGATTGTGAACTGCTAGTTACAAACCTTGGAATATTTGTTGCAATTAAATTTGATGCTGAAGTTCAAGTTTGTGTTCCAGTTCTAGGATACTGCGAAGTTGAAGAAGTTCTTCCAATAGAAGACACATTTTGTGAAAGATTTGAGTTTGAAAACCTACCATCCTTTAACCCTGCACAGCTTGATAGAGCAATAACACCTTATAATACGCTCTAGGATAATTGCATGATAAGTCCTGATATGAGGATTAAAGAACTTCTAGTGCGCTATCCAAAAACCAAGAAGGTCATAGCACACTATGGTTTATCTAATGTTAGCTGTGGTTGAGGTGGAAGGTGCAGTAATACAATTCAACAGGTTGTTGAATTAAAGAAATTGGACTTAAACAAAGTTATGGATGAACTAAATGAAAGCTTAAAAGATAAAAAGAGGACCTAAACGAAATCGTTTAGGTCCTCTTTTTATACTATTTTAGTAGTCCAGTTTTCACAATTCCAAACCTCAGACACGATATCTCGATAGAATTCGGGTTCGTGGGAAATAAGAAGTATGCTTCCTTTGTACTCTCTAAGTGCACGCTTCAATTCTTCCTTGGCATCCACATCCAAATGGTTTGTCGGCTCATCCAGTACAAGCAGATTTGTTTCACTGTTAATAAGCTTAGCAAGTCTAACCTTAGCTTGCTCACCGCCGCTTAATACCATAACTTTACTCTCAATATGCTTTGTTGTTAAGCCACATTTCGCCAAAGCAGCTCTAACTTCATACTGACTAAAGGAGGGGAAGCTCTTCCAAAATTCTTCAATACAAGTGTTGTAGTTATTTTCCTTCATTTCCTGCTCAAAGTAACCAATGTAAAGATAATCTCCTAGCTGAACCTCGCCTGAAACTGGTTTAATCTCACCTAAGATGCTTCTGAGTAGAGTTGTTTTACCAAGACCATTTGCACCAACCAAAGCAATTTTTTGACCTCTCTCCATTTGTAGGCTCAAGGGTTTTGTTAGAGGTTCATCATAACCAATAATCAAATCTTTTGTCTCAAAAATAACTTTGCCTGCTGCACGAGCTTCTCTAAACTTAAACTCTGGCTTTGGTTTTTCTTTTGCCAGCTCAATCACTTCCATTTTATCCAGCTTCTTTTGTCTGGACATCGCCATGTTTCTTGTGGAAACTCTTGCTTTGTTTCTTGCTACGAAATCTTCCAGATCAGCAATTTCCTGTTGTTGTTTCTTATAAGCTGATTCCAGCTGTAGCTTCTTTGCCTCATGCACTTGTAGGAAATTGTCATAATCACCTACGTAGCGGTTCAGCTCTTGATTCCCCATGTGATATATGAGGTTAATTACACTGTTTAGGAAGGGTATGTCGTGTGAAATAAGTATAAATGCATTTTCATACTCGTTCAGATATCTCTTCAGCCATTCAATGTGCTGTTCATCTAAGTAGTTTGTAGGCTCGTCGAGCAATAGTATATCTGGCTTTTCCAATAGAAGCTTAGCAAGCAGCACCTTGGTTCTTTGACCTCCGCTTAAGTCATTTACATCCTTATCCAGTCCAATGTCCACCAAGCCTAAGCCTCTAGCCGTTTCTTCCACTTTTGAGTCAATAATATAAAAATCGTTATGTGAAAGGATATCCTGAATCGTACCGGAATCCTCCATAAGC
>Ga0154410_1013_pt2 | contig 15800 bp, 16 predicted proteins | sample RifGroB2_FD_115914 | JGI IMG/M metagenome (GOLD analysis project Ga0154410, IMG submission 115914) | Clostridiales bacterium GWB2_37_7
ACTGTATGTACTACTGCACTTTGTCCTGGTCTTAAATCATTAATGCTCATTAAAATCACCTCTGTAATATTTGTTCTCAATTAGATTGTAGCATCATTGAGAATCAATGTCAATAATAAGAAATTATCAATATCATTAAAAGGGAAGGGGGGAAATTACGAGACCACTGAAGAAGCACCCCAGTCCCTCTCATTTTCATAAAAATACAAAAATAACCAGGTGTTTTACCTGGTTAGCCGTCTTTATCTATGCTGTTCAATATCTTCATTTTGTGGTGCCTGGCACCATAAAATGAAGATAAAGGCTGGCAAAATTTTTGCCAGCCTTTTATATTGCTTGTTATCTTGTTTGAGCCATATTCTTTTCTGCGATCTCGATTGCTTTTTTTACCATATTGCCGCAGTCTCTTGAGCTTACGCCGCCCCAGCCTTCGCTTTTTACGATGCTGTCAACACCAAGCTCTCTTGCAATTTCGTATTTTAAATTCTCTGACATTAATCCTCTTCTACTCATCGTTCACCCTCCATAGTGTTATTCATATTCTATATAACACTTTCCAGACAGCTGTTTATGCTGTCAATATTATTATCTGCAATTTTGAAAAGTTTATATCTTGTAATTGGTGGTCAAAATGAGTAATATTGTTTTTCTATTGCGTCAAAGTTCCGTTTTCATCCTTTATGATTTGCAGGATATTTTCTTCATTTCCATTTTCTGCATTTATATAAACAAAAAAGTCATTGTTCTTGTATTTTCCTTTGAATTCATAGGTCAAAGCTTCACGATTTCCCGGTAAAGGAATAACTGCCAGCTTTACTCTTTCTATTTCCAATCTTTGAGTGACTTTAGCCTTAGCTTGAGCCTCTGTCAGCTTTGGAGTCAGATTCTTCCTATTTTTGGGCGCCATTAGGTAATGGTAGCTATCAAAGCCTACAACTTCACCATTGTCCAAGGCTACCTTTACTTTCAGTAGATCTGGATAAAGCAGCACACCTTCTTTGGTCACACCGATAAATGTCATCATGGTAGTATTGTCTTCATTGAGATAGTAGCTTTCTACCAACTCACCGAAGCCTTGCTTTTTTAAGAACTCTTTTGCCTTTTTGGCCGCTTCTTCATTTGATAGGTTTTTCTCCAGTACATCTCTTGAGTTCAGCATCCACAATACATGCCCGCCTGTTTTGGTCACATCAATGTTAATTTGATAGTCTTCCTCGCCGCCCTTAGGTATTGCCTGCAATCCATAGGTATGTATAACGCCGCTGCCTGAGCTTACCTGCTTTATTTCGCCCACTTTATCGGCACCCAAAAACTTCCTGGCTACTGCAAGAGCCTTTTCTTTATTAATCCTTTCCCCGTCCAAGCCCTTTGCTTTTCCCCCAATAACGTTTTCTGAAAAAGGTCCATCGTATATAAGCACAGGGTAATTGGTATAGGTTTGATCCATTTTACCAAACTTAACATCTACTGCATTCTCCGAAGCTCTTTTTAGGATCAGCTTGCCCTTTTTACGCATTTCTCCAAATCTGATTTTACCTTGTGAAACATCTTTTTCCATATCATATAACTCGCTTAAAAGCTTGCCGGAATAGCTATTAAGCTTATCAATCTGGTTAAACTCTTCCTCGGACATCATCTTATTCGCCGCATTTTCTTTGGCAATGGTATAGGAAAAATCTCCAACTTGAGATAGGTATTTAGCTGTTTTACTAAGGGCGCTATGGCTTATGGGCAGCTGCCCCAAGTTTTCTGCTGCAGATAATGCCTGACGCCACACCTGTGTCATAAGTGCATTGCTTTGTACAGTAGAATTTGTAACCTCTACCTTATCCAGCAGCACCTTGATGTTTTCAACGTCTGTAACCATTTCTCTAAATTCACGTTGATATGTATTTTGTAGAAAGGTTTGATACTGCTTTCTTTCCTTCCAAGTATTATAGCCAAAAAAAACGGAGAGAATCAGCATAGCAGCAAGAACCACCATAACCTTATGATATTGCTCTCTGGATAACTGCATTTTAAATAGCTTCATGTTGTATACCCTCCTATTTAGCGAAATAGTGCTTGCCGATAACCTTGATTACGGGTCGCGACCATATCCACTTGCTTGTTGATGTAGCAGGATTGAAGTAATATATCGCTCCACCGGAGGGGTCCCAGCCATTTAATGCATCTCTCGCCGCTTTGAAAGCAGTCTCATTTGGCTCCAAAAACATCTGCCCGTCTGCTACCGCAGTAAAAGCTCCCGGCTGATAAATTACTCCTGCTATGCTATTTGGAAATCTGGGATCATCTACTCTGTTCAAAATTACCGCAGCCACTGCTACCTGACCTATATAAGGCTCACCTCTCGCTTCTCCATTTACAGCTTGCGCCAAGGTGTATACCTCATTGCTTCTACTTACGGTTCCTCTGGAGGTTGTTGCTGCCTTAACGGGAATTCCTAGTGCTTTGGATGTTGCAGTTCCTACTATTCCATCCGCTTTCAGTCCATTCTTTTTTTGAAATGTGACTACAGCACTTCTTGTCTTCCAGCCAAAGATTCCATCTACACTTCCTTTATAATAGCCCCATCTTTTTAGTTTGGTCTGAACTGTTTTCACCTCTGTACCTCTGGAGCCATATTTAACAATCAAGGATGAGGCAGTATCGCTAAAGTTTCTATCTGTAAAAAAATCATTATATGACAAAAATCCGAAGGATGTATAGATTAGTAGGATAATTATATATGGAATGAATTTTTGTAATTTGTTTTTAAACATACGCACACCTCCTAAAATTATTTTTTGTAAAGCCTAGATAATTATTCATTGCTTAGGGTTTTAAGGCTTTACAATATTTTCATAGATGTGCAATTTTTGATTTTTTTGCATTAAAAAAGCAGATATAATATCTGCTTTTGGCGGGCTAGCACAGAGACCAGCCCCTACATACTTAATTAAACTTAAATAATTGTCCTATCTTTGCCATTCTCATATTCATAGATCTGACTATTTCTACTACCTTAAACTTTAGCTTAATCGGAACTTCCTCTTCAGTCTTAGCAGATGTCAGCAGTCTGTATTCCTCCTCTGACAAGCTCAGCTTGAGCTGTTCCATGGTCTGCTTCGGCACTACGCCGTGTGCAATGTCTATAAAGCATAAGGGTGGAAACATCACACACCACCAGTTTTGGCCCTCACCCTTTCCCAGTACGATTTTTAGGGCTTGGTAATTGCCTGCAGGCAGTGTCAAGCTCCCATATTCCTTTGTCGGAAAGTCAAAATTGTCAAATACAACTTTGACACCATAGCCTTTTTGAGCTTCCGCCACCACCTTGGCTGCTGTCTGCTCAATCAAGCTTAAATTGTCTAAAATTACTTGCTTTACTTGACTTACGTCCTTTAGCCCTTCAAAGCTTGGAGACATTTGCTTTATTACTTCGTCTCTTACTTTTCTCTTTAAGTCCTGATCCTCCACAGAATCGCTATTTGCCACTACATGAAGTCTTATCAGCTTGTCTGCTACATCAGATAATTCTCTATCGGCATTGATATAAACATAATTTATGATTCCAAATGTAAAAAATAGTACCAATAAGAAAGGACCAGCTTTTTTCATCCAGGTTTTCATTTATATTCCTCCTTTGTAACACGAGGGATGCTGTAGACAGCATCCCCTACATTTCAATTATTGTCACTAGCTGAGAATTTTATGCAATGCTGGTATCTTAATTTTGTATTGCTATTCTATAGTACCAACTCTTCTGATTGCTGCTTTGGCTTCAATTTCGATCACTATATTGCTCTCAAAAAAGCTTTCGTAGTTCTTTTCTATAGCTTTATATATTTCGGAATGGTTCTTACGCAAGTATTCTGCCACACCTATTAGGTCAACCTTGAATTCCTTTTGGAACTTATCAACCACGCTTTTGCTTCTCTCCTCAATGATTTTCTCTAGGTTATCTTCTAAATCATCTAAGAGCTTCTGATCCAACAGGCTCTGATTCCAAATGTATTCCTCTGCGCTGCCCTCAGCCTCCATATTGTAGGTAAGGTATATCTTATCTCCCTCTACCTTGTCTAGCTTCAGCTTCGTATTGAAGTCATTATACTTGTAAGGTACCTCAACACCCTTGTGCTGTCCTGCTATGATGCCGCCATTGGCGCTATTATTGAGCCAGTTCAAGGTCTCACTGTCCTTATCATCCAGATATCCCACAAGCTTGTAGTCTTTGATGATCCCTACTCCGGAAACCTTAGCCTCTTCCTTGGAAGGTCTCAGCGTTGGGATTACAGTATCCCCCTCTGTGTTAATAAGATTGTCATACATTTGATATGCTGGCATTTTGTAAATGCTGCTTTGATACAGGTTGTTTTCGGCAATTCCCGATACATACATTGCTAATATGCTTGTGAATTTAGGCTTTATCTTAAAAACCTCATCCGCTCTGCCGGGCACTGCAAAAACGTACATATTTCTATGAAAATCATGGGCTCTGCCCACAGCATCCAACACTTCCCTGAATAGTCTCTCATCCTTGAGCAAATCCTCCCCGAATATTAACACCCTAGTATGCTGAAAAGAAAGCTTCTTATCTATTCGCTCATACATTTGATTCAGTCCGAGCGCGAATATGGAGGAAATGGTTTTGTAGGTACTGAAGGTTTCCTCACCGCCATTTTTCAGAGCGCTTACTATAGGTGATGCAAAATTAATAACATATCGATCGGTTGGTTGAGACTTTTCCTCTTCCTTTGCTTTATCAATACCTATGCCTAGTACGAATAGCCGGTCTTCTATCTCCACTTTATCCCAGCAGGCTGTCAGTATAATTGCACATAAAATCAAGATTACAATGATCTTAAAAATCCTCACTTTTTTTCACCCCCAGCCTTCTTAAAGCAGCAATTACAAGAGCAAATACAGGCACAACATAAATAAAAATGCTGCTTACATATTTGAATATCCAATCACCCCACTGGTATAGCTCCGCTAGTCCCGCCGCTTGCAATGCCAAGTAGTATAATATGATCATCAATGGAAGTGCAAATTGTTTTTGCTCCTTTGTATTAAATATCTTGGAAAATGAATAGGTCACGATGAAAAACCCCGTTATTATTGTTGTAAAAACAGTTACTACCCAAAGTGACAAAATAATTCCATCCAGCCTCTCAATAAATAAACCAGGTATATTAATATTTCTTATGTAAATAAGCAAAGGCCATATCGATTTGGTGGCAGACTTCGCTCCAAATGCGCTTAGTACAATTATGGATACCAGGGTGTAAAAGCCTGTCACAAATACCAAGCCCCAAGCAACTGGCTTATAAGCTTTTTGGGGTCTTTCCATAAAACCGATATAAAATAGTATATACTCAATACCCCTAAAGGCATGAGGTGCGTGAGGGACCATCCGTGTAAGCTTTGTACCAATCTCGCTTCCTACAGGCAGCAGGTTTGTCAGATCCAAGCTTGTAAATCCAGGCAGCAATACCAAGAAAAAGGGTATGAATAAAATTGGAAAGGTTATTTCCGCCAGCCTTGCTACGCTTTCTACCCCGCCCCTAACTACATAAACGCAAACCAATATCAGTGCGAACATTAATATTTCTGTAGGTGTTCTGGGCAGCAAGAACATTTTGGCTACCTCTGTAAATTCTCTTACCTCGTATGCCAAGTTAAGCATAATGTAGGAAGATATCAGAAAAACCAGTATCTTACCTGGAATTACACCGATTATCTGCTGTATATATTCCGGAAAGGTCTTGCCTGGAAAACGACAATTTAGCTTTATCAAAAGAAATGCCAAAAGTATATGGACTGCTCCCATTGCCAGCATAATGATCCAAGCATCATTGCCTCCATATTTGGCAGCTATTTGAACAAAGTTAAAGACCCCTACTCCTATTACTGCCATAATTAATATCATAGACAGCTGATAGGGAGAAATATTATCATTATTTCTTATCATTTTTATCCGCCCCCTCTCCGTTGTTGTAACCATCTTTGGTTTGTTTGATCTCTCCCCTGTTGTTTACCATTCTGATTTTGTCCTTTGCAATACCCAAAGGTCTGTTTTTCATCATAAATATTGGCAGTCTGACAAAGGTATCTTTTAGATCACTGGCTGTAAAGGATACAAAGGGTGATAAATAAGGAGTCCCAAAGCTTTTTAGTCTGACTAAGTGACCTATCATCAGCAGCAACCCCAATATCATTCCATATAGTCCTAAGAATCCAGCTGCAAATATGAGCAGGAATCTAAATAATCTAAATGCATTGGAAAAGCTGTAATCTGGTATGGAAAATGAAGAAATTGCAGTAACTGCAACAATGATTACCATAATAGGGCTTACGATTCCCGCTTCTACTGCCGCTTGACCTATAACCAAACCACCTACTATACCTACAACACCTCCTATTAAAGTCGGCAGTCTTACGCCGGCTTCTCGCAATAGCTCAAAGGTAAGCTCTAAAATTAATGCCTCTATTACTGCCGGAAAAGGAACACCCTCCCTGGCGGCGGCTATGGAGAGCACCAGCTCAGTGGGTAAAATCCCGGGATGATAGGAGGTAACCGCTATATATAAAGCGGGCATAATAAGAGACAATGTGCCTGCAATGAATCTCATCAATCTTAATACCGTGGCAGGAATCCATCTGATGTAATGATCCTCTGCCGCATGGAAAAAGGCATTAAAGGTAGCCGGTACAATCAAGGCAAAGGGTGTGTTGTCAATGAGTATTGCTACCTTTCCTTGATACAAAGCTGCTGCTACCTTGTCAGGTCTTTCTGTGGCTTTTATTTGAGGAAACAGAGAAAATGGATTGTCTTCTATAAGCTCTTCTATATATCCACTATCCAGTATTGCATCTATATCTATCGTAGCAAGCCTTCTTTTAACCTCCTTGACAAGCTCAGGCTTTGCAATATCTTCTATATACATCATTCCTATGTCTGTAAAACTCCTTCTGCCGATTTGCATTTGCTTTAGCTTGAGTCTCGGATCTCTAATACGCCTCCGTACCAGGGCAGAATTAAATCTGTAGGTCTCTGTGAAGCCTTCTCTGGGACCCCTAATGACTGCTTCAGTACTTGGCTCTGACACCCCTCTTGCAGGCCATCCCTTTGTGCCTATTACTATGATGTTGGCGGTACCGTCTATGAGCATCACTGTGTCTCCGGTAAGTATCGCCAATATCGCATCATCTAGATTTCTTATTTCCTTGAGTTCAGGAGAAGGTATTGAACCATAACGAACCAGCTTATAAAGTTCATCCTTAAGCTCTGGTGCATCAGGAGAGATCTCTCTGGCATGATACATCAAATCAGCCAGTATGGAGTCATTTATAAAAGGTTTGTCTACCAAACCATCTGTAAATATCAGTGTAAATCTGAGATCCTGCTCTACTCCGACTCTAAATTCCTTGTATATGATATCTTCACAATCTGTCAGCATAAGCTTGATTTTTTCTAAATTTTCATCAAGACTTGTCGTACTCTGTACTTTGTAGCTTTCATCCTTGGTTTTTTCTGCCATTTTTCTTCTTGTAAAAAGTCCCATTGGTATACCTCCGTATTAGTTGTATTTGCAGTCCCTATATTCTGGAAACAGCATAAAGCACAAATGGCAAAATCACATATAGAATCCCCATAACCAAGGTGATTCTGGTATCATTCTTATGCTTCATATTCTTAAAAATCGGGTAATCCCATATGAGTAAAAATATTCCAATTGCTAGGATTACAAAAAACACAGTTGTATCATAAAAATTCTTGATGTTTTGTATTATTATGTTTATCATTTCATCCACTCCCAAACTTGTTGTTGTGTTTCTGATATGCTATTTTTTGCAGAGTAAAGGTAATATATACATATCTGGACAGAATATACGAGTATAACAAAAAATCCAGTGTACAACACACCGGATTCAAATTATTAATATATATAATTGTTACATTATTTTAATTTATAGATATTTTTCTACAAATTGTATATCACTTACTTTGTCTACATCGTTTCCAACCTCGGGATATTCAGATATTACAACTGCACCCTTTATACCCAAAAGCTTCTCGCATTTTTCCTGCACTGCATTGAGGGTAAGCACGCCAAGAGCCATTCTGATTAAAAATCCAAAGCCTAACACCATTGCCATCTTAGCAGGACTCTTGCGATATTCCAGCATTTGCTCTATAAAGGTTTTACATCTGTCGATAGCTGCGGGATTGAATAGAAATATGTTTCCACCCGTGAATTGCCCTTCCCAAAGCCTTGCATAGGTACGCTTTACCTCAGGATACTTTTTGTCATTAATCGCTTTGCTGACTACTGAGTAGCATAGATCTGCATTCATCGCCAAGGCCTTGTCTATAAAGTCCTCCAAAGCCTCCACTGTGAGCATAGGAATGTCCGAAGTAGTTATGAGCACTTGCTTATCGTTTTTGAAGCTCTCCATAGCCAACAGCCCATTGTTTACAATGGAGTCAGTTCCTTCAACAATATAGTCAACCCTGTCCCCAATTATTGGCACAAGCTGATCTTTGGGACCTACCACTGCAATTTTATCTATTCGGTCTGAGCGTCTTAATGTATTGATGATATATTCTATCATATATTTATCCTTAAGCTTCAATAGGGCTTTGTTTCCTATTGGGACAGTGATATCCTTATGATTTGAACTGTCTACAGAATTAGAATTAACCTTTTTGTTTCCCGCAAGTACGACTACATTCATATTTCTGCCTTCTTTCTATTGTTCTATCATCTTAACTTCTTGCACCTTAAGTGCGTTTACCTTCCATCAGCTTCAAAATTGATTTCTCTGCATTTTCTATATGCCTACGTGCAAGCTTCTCTGCTTTATCTGAATCCCTATTGGATATTGCCTCCACCATTTCGTAGTGTTCCTTAGAGGTTTCCTTGGATTTGTTTACTTTTTTATGATATATTTCTCTAAAACGCTGTACTTGTTCTCTGAGATTGTTGTTCAGCTGGATCAGCCTATCATTTCTACTTGCTCTAAAAATTGCATCATGAAATTCTAAATCCATGAGTATAAGCTCTTCAACATCATCGTTTTCAATGGATTTATGAAATTTAAGTGCCTTAATTTCCAGCTCTTCTATTTCCTCTTGATCAATTCTTATTGCTGCAAGTCCTGCTGCCAGACCCTCAAGAGAGGCTCTTATTTCCATTACCTCAGTGAGGTCCTTCACTGATAAATCAGCTATAAAAGCGCCCTTGCGTGGCAGCATAATAACCAAGCCCTCCAGCTCCAGCTTTCTGATAGCTTCTCTCACCGGAGTCCTGCTCACACCCAATGCCTCCGCCATTTGAACCTCCATAAGCCTTTCACCAGGCTTGAGGTCACCTGAAATGATAGCGTTTCTCATAGTTTCAAATACAACTTCCCTCAAAGGCTTATATTGATCAAGCTTTAATTCAAAAATGTTATCCATTATTCATCTCTCCCGTTAAAGGTTTTAACTATAAATACTTCATTGACCAGAGTCTTCATATTATTATATGCAGCCTGTGCAGAAGACATGTTCTCAAAAATCCCAAACACTGTAGGTCCACTGCCGCTCATTAAGCTGCCCATCGCTCCAAATTCCATCAGCTTTTGCTTAAGTTCAGGAATGATAGGATGCAGCTTAGTGGTTACTGTTTCCAAAACATTACCCATCTTACTGCATATTTCCTTGAGATTCTGCTCCTTTATCCCTTGCAGCATAGCAGGTATATCCGGCCTCTCAATTATTTCATCTAGCTTGAGACTTTGATAAACCTCCTTAGTAGATACTTGTACACTTGGCTTTGCCAGTACAATATAGCAATTCGGTATTGTATCTATAATAGTCAGCTTCTCTCCCAAACCCTCTGCCAGGCAGGTCCCCCCTTGTATACAAAAGGGTACATCTGCACCCAGCTTCTCACCAGCCGACCTAAGCTCTTCTTTAGATAGCCCGAGATCCCATGCTTTGTTGAGGAGCTTGAACACGGCAGCAGCATCTGTACTGCCTCCAGCCAAACCAGCTGCAACAGGGATCCTTTTCTCGATATGAATGTGAACTCCCACATTTATGTTATATTTTTTGCTCAGGTAATGCGCTGCCCTATATGCTATGTTGGTCTCGTCCGTAGGTATTGCCGATGAATCCGAGGTTAGTTTTATGCCATTCCCTCCAATATTTACATTTATTGTATCATATAAAGCAATTGTCTGCATAATCATGGCCACATCGTGATAGCCGTCTGGCCTCTTACCTAATACATCCAATGCAAAATTAATCTTTGCAGGGGCTTTGACTGAGTAAGTCATTTATTTCACTCTCCAGATTTTTTGTGTCATATATTTTATTGTATAATATTTCAAGTGAAAACAAAAGCGGGAATTTTTGTAGCTCAGTTTGCGGACTTTGCACAGAGACCAGCCCCGACAGCTGCAAAAAAAAGCGGGAGAGTCCCCCCCGCATGATTGATCTGCTATTTTGCTTTGCCTGCTCTTACATTTTTGAGTATCATTATTTGCATTCCTAATGTTACCTTACTTGGGTTTTCGATGCTATTCAGCTTTACTAGCGCATCTACTGTTGTATTATATCTCTTTGCTATGCTCCATAATGTGTCACCCTTTTGCACCAGGTAAATTGTAACTGCAGGAATTCTGCTTTGGTCTAAGGTTATTCCTTCTACTTCTTCGACTCTGTTTACCAGCCTCTTATCAGTTTGTTTGTAGGCATCTGCCGAAATGCTGATCACGACTCTTAGTTCTATCATCTGGCTGTTCATCGCTGAGAAATTCAGGCTTTCAACAGTGCACTTGGTTATGCACTGCATTCCCAGCTTCAAGCCAGATATATCAACATAGTGTCTAAAAGGTATTTGCTCTCTCAGGCTGCACATTGGCTCGCCGCTAAAGGAAGACATATAAATTGCATCTGTCTCCAAAACACCCTCTATCAATACCTTGTCATCTAAAATCTTTGTTTCGTTGATTACCGGTATAGCATTTACATAACATATCTGCTCTATTTCTGGATCACTATGTCTGATGGAGATGCTCTCTTTGATTACTGTGTTTGATCTGCCCTTGCCTACAAACTCATTCATCTTCACCATGTCTTTGCCTATTTCAATTACATTGCTTGGGCTATATGCATCAGCAACTGCTTCCTCTTCTGCTTCTTTATAAACCTTTGTATTTACATTAATAACTGCCTCAACTGTCAGCAGTTTTTTTTCACCGGCCTCATCTTCTGCTACATCAAGATAGAATTGCCCCGGATTGACCTCCGTCACACAGTCCATACCTCTTTCCGCTGCAGGAACCTCTATGTATTGGTTAAACGGTACTTCAAACTCGAGGAAGTTGATAGAATTGTCTTCATCCATTGCTATGTACAGCACATTTATGCCTAGCTCACCGCTTAATTCTACCTTTCCATCTGTAATTTTGTCATCCTTAAGCATAACCTTGAAGTCAGTTTTCAATATCTTATTAACAGCAGGCTTTTCCGCTGAAATAACCAGCTGCTCGTTGATGTTGTACTGATCCTTGTTATAGGATACAACTTGCTTCATTTTACAGGACTCTCTTAGAATTTGTATATCCGAAATCCCTCTTACATCAGATGCCAACTCTAGGTCAAACAACTCTTCCACTCTGCAGCCCAAATCCATTATTACCCTCATATTGAGCTTTCTTGAGTTGATTATTGAACACTCAACGTGTTGTACAACAGCGTTTACGAATTCTTTCATCTTTGCTCTTGCACCTGGTATTTCAATAGCTTGAGATAGGTTTGCGGATATGTCCATGCTATGCATCGGCTTGCCTTCCATATCAGCTTCATAAAGTATGTTTATCAATACCTGGCCGTTTACCAGTACTTTGTCTGACAGCACTTCGCAATCCTTTATCAATACTGTAGCTGTCGGAGCAAGTACTTTGTACACGTCAGGGTTTACATCCGGTACGTTTATATCTTCTTCTACTACAGTGCTGTACACATTTTCGCCAACTATTTTGCAAACCTTTAAAGGGTTCTTTATTAGTTCAACTGGCATGAGATTCCCCCTCCTATATATAGTTTGTTTCTATTAATGTATATGAGACGAGAACCATTTTATGCCATTATTTTTTTAGTCGGCTCCCTATCTCTATACCTAAATATATGAGGGCACCGCGCATTTTTTTACTTAATTATTAATATATTTTAGCAAGGTCCTTAAATACACTTTAAGGACTTTGGCTGAACTTATTATATTTAACATATTATTAAGGAGGGAAAACCATGAAAAACAATATGTCTTTGGCCAACAAGGTATTATTTGGACTTATTGCCGGAATAGGTTTTGGAATTATTGCTCACGCATTTTTGACCGCTGGCTTCAATGACCTTGTGGTAAAATGGGTGCTGAACCCTGTAGGAAACGTGTTTCTACGCGGCATCAAATTGATCGTTGTCCCCCTCGTACTCTGTTCCTTGATAAGTGGTGCTGCCAGCATTGGTGATATCAAGAAACTGGGTAGGGTAGGCGGCAAAATTATCTCATATTATATGCTCACGACTGCCCTAGCTGTTACAATAGCCTTGATATTCGCCAATCTGGTCAACCCCGGCATAGGTTTAAATATGCCTTTGCCAACTGAATATAAAGCTGCAGAAGCTCCCTTTGTAATGGACATATTTGTAAATATGATTCCGACAAACCCGCTTGAGTCACTGGTCAAGGGCGATATGCTTCAGATCATTGTATTCGCAATTCTATTTGGCGTGTCAATCACCTTAATAGGAGAGCGGGCTAAACCTCTATTAAATATTGTAAATCAAGCAAATGAAGTAATGATCAAAATTATTGGCATTGTTATGCTTACTGCGCCATACGGAGTATTTGCATTGATCTCAAAGGTATTAATAGCACAAGGTCTAGAAGTGCTTCTGCCATTGTTGAAATATGCTTTTACAATTCTTTTTGTTTTGCTGCTGCAAATATTACTTGTATATGGCGGCGCTTTGAAAATTCTTGGAAAAGTAAATCCAATAAAATTCTTCAAGAAGTTTTGGACTGTAATGGTAGTTGCCTTTAGCACCTCCAGCAGCAATGCTACTATTCCTGTAAACCTGAATGTCTGTCAGACAAAGCTCGGTATACCAGAATCCATATCCAGCTTCACAATTCCCTTAGGGGCAACGATTAATATGGATGGAACTGCCATCATGCAAGGTGTTGCCGCAGTGTTCATTGCACAGCTATTTGGAGTTGATTTGTCCTTTCAGCAGCAAATAATGATAATATTGACAGCCACCTTAGCTTCTATCGGAACAGCAGGGGTTCCTGGGGCAGGTATTGTAATGCTGGCTATGGTATTGCAGCAGATAGGAATTCCTTTAGAGGGTATTGCCATAGTACTTTCTGTAGATAGAATTATTGATATGTGCAGAACCGTTGTAAATATTACAGGTGACGCTGTTGGAACAGTAATCGTATCAAACAGCGAAAAAGAATTGGATCTGGAAGTATATAACTCATAAATAAAAACCTCATATCTATGGTGCCTGGCACCATAGATATGAGGTTTTTAAACTACATTGTGATCACTGTACCGGCCTTGCCCTCTACTGCTTCTACTGCTTTGTAGAGAGAAGTAATGATTGCTTTTTTGCCTGGACTCGCTTTTGCAAATTTTACTGCTGCTTGCACCTTTGGAAGCATGCTGCCCGGCGCGAAATGCCCTTCTGCGATATATTGTTCCGCTTCTGCAACAGTTATCACTCCTAAATCCTTTTGATCAGGCTTCTTAAAGTTTAGTGATACTTTTTCAACCTCTGTAAGTATAAGAAGAATATCTGCATTAATATCTTCAGCCAGTCTCTCTGCTGCCAAATCCTTATCTATAACTGCCGCAACACCCTGTAGTGTTCCATCTTCCTTTTCTATTACAGGAATCCCGCCCCCGCCGACAGTGATTACTATTGTAGTATCAAACAATTCCTTCACTGCAGAGAGTTCAACTATTCTCTTTGGTATAGGGGAAGCAACTACTCTTCTCCAGCCTCTTCCTGCATCCTCTCTGACAGTGAAGCCTTTCTCTGTCTCCAGCTTTTTGGCCACTTCTTCAGTATAGAAAGGTCCAATCGGTTTTGTTGGTTTTTGAAACGCGGGGTCATCCTTGTCTACAACCACCTGTGTAACAAGAGAAACGACAGGTGTATTCTTGCCTCGCTTTTTTAACGCTAATTTAAAACCCTGTTGAATATGATAGCCTATATAGCCTTGACTCATGGCTCCGCAAACATCAAAGGGCATTGCAGGAGTCACTTCTGCTGCTGCCTCTGATGCCAGCACGATTCTACCGACCTGCGGGCCATTGCCGTGGGCAATAGCAAGTTCATAGCCTTTAACACTTAAATCCGCCAAGTATTCAACTGTTTTCTTTACGACCTCCAGCTGTGATTCCGCTGTTGGAGGTAGATTTTTTTCTTCTAGGGCATTCCCGCCCAAAGCTATTACTATTTTTGTAGCATCACTCATCAAATTCTCCCCCTCTATAATTATAGCGTAGCTATCATTACCGCTTTGATTGTATGCATTCTATTCTCTGCTTCGTCAAATACAACAGAGTGTCTGCTTCTAAACACTTCGTCTGTTACTTCTCTGATATCATGACCTAGCTCCTTCATTTCCTTTGCCATCTTTGTTTCGAAATCATGGAAAGCTGGCAGACAGTGCATGAATATGACATCCGGATTGCCTGTCTTTTGAAGCAGCTCCAATGTAACCTTATAAGGCGTAAGCAGCTTCACTCTGGCCGGTATTTGATCTTCCTCACCCATGGAAGCCCATACATCAGTGTATATTACATCTGCACCTTTTACAGCTTCTGCATCAGAAGAGAATTCAATTACAGCACCTGTTTCTCTTGCAACTGCTTGTACTTGATCCATTATTTCTTGACTTGGAGCAAGCTCATTTGGCCCAAATGCTACAAAGTGCATCCCCATCTTTGCACAACCATACATCCAAGCATATGCCATATTGTTTCTTGTGTCACCGGCAAATACAACCTTAACCTTACTGAGAGGCTTTGCTATATGTTCTTCAATTGTCATCATGTCAGCAAGTATTTGTGTCGGATGATCAACGTCTGTTAAACCATTCCAAACAGGCACTCCAGAGAACCTAGCCAGGGCTTCAACCACCGATTGCTTGAAGCCTCTGTACTCGATTCCGTCATAGAATCTTCCAAGTACCTTTGCTGAGTCCTCCAAGGATTCCTTCTTGCCCATTTGTGAGCTGTTTTGATCAAGAAATGTTACGTGTGCACCCTCTTCAAGTGCTGCGACCTCAAAAGCGCATCTTGTTCTTGTTGAAGCCTTTTCAAATAGTAAAACGATGTTTTTGCCTTTTAATAAATAGTTGTATATGCCCGCTCTCTTCTTTGACTTTAGATCATGCGAAAGATCCAGCATATATCTGATTTCTGATGGTGTAAAATCCATCAAGGTTAAAAAACTTCTTCCCTTTAAATTTACTGCCATTTGTAATCTCTCCTTTATACTTTTTATATTTATTTATAGGTTTTCCCTTACCAAAGGCATGCTCATACATCTTGGACCGCCTCTACCTCTTACCAATTCTGATCCTTCTATTTCCAAAACCTCTATACCATGCTGCCTTAGCACTTCATTTGAGGCTTCGTTTCTTCCATAGGTCACTACAACACCCGGTGCAATTGCCAGTGTATTTGTACTGTCATTCCATTGCTCTCTTGCTGCAGTAATGGGATCTCCTCCACCGCTTTGAATT
>Ga0154410_1025_pt2 | contig 15291 bp, 15 predicted proteins | sample RifGroB2_FD_115914 | JGI IMG/M metagenome (GOLD analysis project Ga0154410, IMG submission 115914) | Clostridiales bacterium GWB2_37_7
CTTGAGGATGAGAGTGTAACGATATCCAGGGTAAATGGCTCTATTACATATCCTGCAAAATTTATTCTGATAAGCTCTGTAAATCCTTGCCCATGCGGGTATTTTGGAGATGAGTCTAATCGCTGTACTTGCTCTCCAATGCAGATAAAAAGCTATATGGGTAAAATTTCTGGACCTTTAATGGACAGAATAGATTTACACATAGAGGTAGCACCCATAAAGTTTAATGATATGGCAGATCCAGTCAAGAAAGAAAGCTCAAAAAGTATAAAAGAAAGAGTGAATAGAGCACGAAGAATTCAAATTGATAGATACAAAGCAGATGGGATATACTTTAATTCTCAATTGAAGCCAAAGCATATTATAACATATTGCACTGTTGGAAGTAAGGAAAAACAGCTCTTAAAGCAAGCCTTTGAAAAATACAATTTAAGTGCCAGGGCATACAACAGGATCTTAAAGGTAGCAAGAACAATTGCAGATTTGGATGATGCAGCAGGTATAAGTGTCTGTCATATTGCTGAAGCGTTACAGCATAGGTGTTTGGATCGGAAATATACAATATAGAGATTATACCTTGTGAAAATTCTTTTAATGGGGGTTTCCTATACAATAAAAAAACCGGCAGCTGCCGGTTGAAGATGGAGGGGAAACTATCATCCCTGAATATAAAATAAGGGAATGTTATGATAAATGTATAATAAAACTGTTAAGTATTCATGAAATGTTAATGAATTTTAATTTTATTATATAGTATTCATAGAAAAATAAAAGTGTTACATGTTTTTTGATAGCTAAAGGAGCCATCATAATATGTTAGGGTTCCGTTAATATAGCCTGTGCCAAATTACAAAAATTTCGAATATATTATACAAATGTCACAATTTAGTGTATATTTAATTAGTATGTTTAATAAATCTGAATAGGAGTTAGACATGAGAGATCTAAAATATTGGGTATGGCTGTCCAGCCTGCCGGGAATCGGCTCACGAAAATTCTACAATCTGATTGATCACTTTGAAACTGCAGAGAATGTTTTTAATAGCACTACAGAAGAATTAAAACGCTGTGGTGTTATTAATAATGAGACTGTAAATGTTGTTGTAAACAATAGAAGCATTGAAAAAATTGATAAATATTTAATAAAAGTAAAAGATAATGATGTAAATGTATATCTATCCAGTCAAGAAGAATATCCGTCTAATCTGAAAAACATTTATGATCCGCCACCTATTTTATATTCCTTAGGTGACCTAAAGCCAGAGGACAATGAAGCCATAGCAATTGTAGGATCAAGAAAAGCCACTGAGTACGGCCTAAAAACAGCAGAAAAGCTTGCCAGTGAGCTTGTACAGAACGGATTAACGGTAGTCAGCGGCATGGCATTGGGAATCGATGCTGCTGCGCATAAAGGAGCTATCAAAGGTGGTGGAAGGACTATTGCAGTATTTGGATGCGGAGTTACCAATCCTCAGCCCCGAAGCAACACAAATCTGTATAGAGAGATACTGAAAAGTGGTGCAGTTGTATCGGAGTATCCCTTAGGGATCAAACCTATACCGGGCAATTTTCCGGCTAGAAACAGAATAATCAGTGGTCTTTCCTTGGGAACCTTAGTGGTTGAAGCAAGCATAAAAAGTGGCTCCCTAATAACAGCAGACTTTGCCTTAGAGCAAGGTAGAGATGTATATGCAGTGCCTGGGAATATCAGCTCTCCAAACAGTATAGGTACAAATAATTTAATAAAGAATGGAGCAAAATTAGTGAATTGTATAGAAGATATTCTATATGAACTACCTGGGAATTATAGTGTGAAGGCAGCAAATGCAATGCAATTTGAATTGAACAAAGTGGAAGCGCTTATAACAGCATTGCTTGAAAATGGTAAAAGTATTGATGATTTGGTAATTGAAACAGGTATGGAGATAAATGAAATATTAAGCAATGTGGCAATTATGGAACTTAAAGGCATAATTAAAAGTATAAATGGAATATATTACTGTGAGTTGACAACGTAAGTAGATGTGTTTATTATTAAGTAACAATTAAAGATGCAATAATTGCCAGTAATGATGACAATTATGATATTCATCTGTTATAATTGTGATGAATTTTTAAAATGAGGTGGAAGATTTGAAAACAGCTTTGGTTATTGTGGAGTCACCTGCAAAAGTTAAAACTATAAAAAAGTTTCTCAGCTCCGGGTACAAGGTTGAGGCATCTATGGGTCATATTAGAGATTTGCCTAAAAGCCAAATTGGTATTGATATAGATAACAATTTTGAACCGAAATATATAACAATCAGAGGTAAAGGTCCTATTTCAGAGAAATTAAAAAAAGAAGCGAAAAGTGTTGATAGGGTTTATCTTGCAACTGACCCTGATAGGGAAGGGGAAGCAATATCCTGGCACTTAGCTGCTTTGTTGAATCTTGATACAACAAAAGCTTGTCGCATTGAGTTTAATGAAATTACCAAGACTGCAGTGACAAGTGCTTTAAAAAATCCAAGAAAATTAAATATGAATTTGATAGATGCCCAGCAGGCAAGGCGAGTTTTGGACAGACTGGTGGGGTACAAAATCAGTCCATTGCTTTGGAAAAAGATCAAGAAGGGTCTAAGTGCAGGTAGAGTTCAATCCGTAGCTGTACGCCTTATATGTGATAGAGAAAACGAAATAACAAACTTTGTACCAAAGGAATACTGGAGCTTGTTTGCAAAGTTGATAGATCCGAACAGCAAAAAAAACTTTGATGCAAAGTTTTATGGAACAGCCAGTGATAAGCTGGAAATAAACGATGAAAAAAGCATGCAGGAACTACTTGCGAAGCTTGAAGGTGCTGATTATGAAGTAGGAAAAATTAAAAAGGGAGAAAAGAAGCGAAATGCCCCTTGGCCTTTTACAACCAGCAGCTTGCAGCAGGAGGCATATAAGAAACTGGGTTTTACTACAAAAAAAACCATGATGTTGGCACAGCAGCTATATGAAGGCATTGATATTAAAGGCGAAGGTACAGTCGGTTTGGTTACATATATAAGAACTGACTCTATAAGAATTTCAGACGATGCAAAGAAAGAGGCTACTCAGTATATAGAAGAGAAATATGGGAAGAAATATATAAATACTGAGATAAGACAACAAAAATCAGGCAAAAAGGTACAGGATGCTCATGAAGCGATCAGACCCTCATCCATACTTAGAGAGCCCAATTCAATAAAGGATTCCTTGGAGAAAGACCAATTTAAGCTCTACAAGCTAATTTGGGAAAGGTTTGCTGCCAGCCAGATGCAATCAGCCTTGTACAATACGGTGACAGTTGATATAAACGCGGTGGGATATTTATTCAAAGCCACTGGAAGCATACTAAAATTTGATGGATTCTTACATATATATATGGATACAAAAAGTGACAAAGAGGAAAAAGGGGAATTTGATGAAGTAGCTTTACCGGAATTGACGGAAGGGCAGCTTTTAAAGCTTAAAAAGCTTGAAGATAAGCAGCACTTCACTGAACCGCCTCTACGTTATACTGAAGCTACCTTGGTTAAGATATTAGAAGAGAAGGGGATAGGCAGACCTAGTACATATGCTCCTATTATTTCTACGATACTTGCCAGAGGCTATATTGTAAGAGATAAAAAGTTCTTTATACCAACTGAACTCGGTGATAAGGTAACAGATCTTCTTAAGGAATACTTCTCAAATATTGTAAATGCTGAATTTACAGCAAATATGGAAAAAATGCTAGATGATGTAGAAGATGGAGAGAAGAACTGGGTAGAAATAATTAGAGAATTCTATAATCCCTTTGAATTGGTGCTTCAGAAGGCAGAAGAGCAAATAGGCAAAATAAAGATAGAAGATGAAGTAAGTGATGTTATTTGCGAGCATTGCGGTAGAAACATGGTGTTCAAACAGGGTAAGTTCGGTAAGTTTTTAGCTTGTCCTGGTTTCCCGGAGTGTAGGAATATTAAATCAATACTTGAGCATACCGGTATAAAATGTCCTAAATGTGAAGGGGAGCTGGTACAGAGAAGATCAAAAAGAGGCAAGAAATTCTTTGGATGTAGCAAATATCCGGAGTGTAATTTTGTTTCTTGGGATGAACCGGTCAAGGAAAACTGCCCTGAATGCGGCAGTAACTTGATGAAGAAGGAAAGCAAGTCTGGCACACTGTATAAATGTATGAATGAAAATTGTAGTTATCAAAAGACAAAGGATAAGTAGGTGAAAGCTTGAAAGATTACGTAATAGTTGTAGGAGCAGGATTGGCAGGAAGTGAAGCCGCTTGGCAACTGGCTCAGCGTGGAATTAAGGTTAAGCTCTATGAGATGAGACCTATTAATTTAACCCCTGCTCATCATACGGATAAATTTGCAGAACTAGTTTGCAGCAACTCCTTAAGATCAAATCAGCTGGAAAATGCAGTAGGACTATTAAAGGAAGAAATGAGAAGGCTTGACTCAATCATAATGGAATGTGCTGATAATAACGCTGTTCCAGCGGGGGGAGCACTGGCTGTTGATAGAGAGAAATTCTCGGAAGAGGTTACTGAGAAAATTAAGAAGCATCCTAATATTGAAGTAGTACATGAAGAATTAGTTGACATACCGCAGGATGAATATGTTATTATAGCCTCTGGACCCTTAACTTCTGATAAACTATCCCAAAGTATCATGAAGATGACAGAAAACGACTACTTTTACTTCTATGACGCGGCAGCACCGATAGTTGCCTATGAAAGCATCGATATGAACAAGGCATTTAAAGCTTCGCGCTATAACAAGGGCGAAAGCGATTATATAAATTGTCCCATGGATGAAGAAGAATATAATAATTTCTATAAAGAACTTATCACTGCCGAAACAGTTCCACTCAAGAAGTTTGAAAAAGAAATTGTTTTTGAGGGCTGCATGCCGGTAGAAACCATGGCAGCCAGAGGTCCAATGACATTGCTTTTCGGACCACTTAAGCCTGTAGGACTTACAGATCCAAGAACTGGAAAACAATTTCACGCAGTCGTACAGCTTCGACAAGATAATAAAGAAGGAACCCTATATAATATAGTTGGTTTTCAAACTCACTTAAAATGGGGCGAGCAAAAAAGAGTATTCAGCATGATACCAGGGCTTGAGGGTGCTGAGTTTGTGCGCTATGGAGTCATGCATAGAAATACATATATTAATTCGCCTAAGCTATTGACTTTATCACAACAGATGAAGAAAAACCCAAATATCATATTCGCCGGTCAGATAACTGGAGTGGAGGGCTATATTGAGTCAGCTTCCTCAGGAATGATAGCAGGAATAAATATGAGCAGAATTGTAAATGATTTGCAGCCTTTGATATTTCCTAAGTCCACTGCTCATGGAGCAATGTGCCATTACATAAATGACAATACCAATAATAACTTTCAACCAATGAACGTTAATTTTGGAATATTTCCAGAATTAGGTATTCGGATTAAGAGTAAAGCCGAAAGATATAGGAAGTATGCTGAAAGAGCATTAAATGACTTGGAAGCCTTTGTTAAATCAATGTAAATTATTTGCATGCTATTATATAGATATGATATATTATAAATGAGAGTTGTTAAAAGATTATGAAAATTCGACCAATACATACAATTATTCTATTTTTGGAGGACGTTTATGTTACATGCAACAACTATTGTAGCTGTCAAAAAAGGCAACAAAAGCGCTATAGCCGGTGATGGCCAAGTGACTATGAGCCAAAGCACAATAATCAAATCCACAGCAAAAAAAATCCGTCGACTGTATAACGGAAATGTTGTTGTAGGTTTTGCTGGTTCTGTCGCTGATGCTTTTACACTATCTGAAAGATTTGAAGAAAAGCTGGAGCAATACGGTGGCAATCTTAAAAGAGCTGCTGTTGAATTAGCCAAGGATTGGAGAAAAGATAAAGTACTTAGAAACTTAGAAGCCATGCTAATAGCTGTAGATAAAGACACGTTACTTGTGATATCAGGTACAGGCGAAATAATCGAACCTGACGATGGCGTAATTGCAATAGGTTCGGGAGGCAATTATGCACTATCAGCAGCCAAAGCTCTATATTATAATACGGAGTTGGAAGCAAGAGATATAGCTGTTAAGTCGTTGGAAATAGCAGCTTCAATATGTGTTTTTACCAACAATAATATCACTGTTGAAGAGATTTAGGAGGTTAGCATGAGTGAATTAACTCCGAAACAAATTGTGAAGGAACTTGATAATTATATTATCGGTCAAGAAAAAGCCAAAAAGTCTGTAGCGGTGGCACTGCGAAGCAGATATAGAAGAAATCTTTTGGATGATGAAATGAAAAGTGAAATTACGCCAAAGAATATTCTGATGATAGGACCAACAGGGGTAGGTAAAACTGAGATAGCCCGAAGACTTGCAAAGCTAGTGTACGCACCATTTATAAAAGTAGAGGCAACAAAATTTACTGAGGTAGGCTATGTAGGTAGAGATGTTGAATCCATTATAAGAGATTTGGTAGAAACCTCTGTAAGAATGGTTAAATCAGAAAAAATGCAAGATGTTAATGAGAGAGCCCATAATTTAGCTTTAGATAGAATGACAGAGATTTTAGTACCGGCACCTCAAAAACAAAGCACCAATAAGAATCCTTTTGAAATGCTGTTTAATTACCAAAGTAAAGAGGATGAGGCTGATGACGAAGTGGACGAAAAGAATGACAGTATAGATACAAACAGATATTATATTAGGCAAAAGCTTGAAAATGGAGAGCTAAATGAGCAAACTGTTGAAATAGAGGTTGAGGATACAAATAACGGTTCTGTTGAACTGTTGGCAGGCTTTGGAATGGACCAAACCGGCATTAACATGCAAGATATGCTGGGTGGAATATTCCCAAAGAAAACAAAGAAAAGAAAGCTTACAGTTAAGGAAGCAATAAAAATAATTACCGGTCAGGAAGCTCATAAGCTAATTGATATGGATAGTGTTACAGAAGAAGCTGTTAAAAGAGCAGAAGAAAAAGGTATCATTTTTATAGATGAAATTGACAAGATTGCAGGAAAAAGCTATTCTAATGGGCCGGACGTTTCAAGAGAAGGTGTGCAAAGGGATATACTACCTATCGTAGAGGGAAGCACTGTTATGACAAAATACGGACCGGTTAAGACTGATTATATGCTGTTTATTGCAGCAGGAGCCTTCCATATTGCCAAGGTTTCTGATTTGATACCTGAACTGCAGGGTAGATTTCCTGTGAGGGTTGAGCTAAGCAGTTTAACAAAGGAAAATTTTGTAGAAATTTTAATTAAACCAAATAATGCTTTGGTCAAGCAGTATAAAGCATTGCTTGGCACAGAAGGCTTAGAAATTGACTTTGATGAGGATGCAATAGACGAAATTGCAGAAATTGCAGTATTTATGAATGAGCATTTGGAGAACATAGGTGCAAGAAGACTTTATACAGTTATGGAAAGTCTTTTTGAGGAGATATCCTTTGAAGCTCCTGAAATGGAAAAAGGAAATATCTCCATAAACAGGGAATATGTGAGGGGTGCCCTGCTCAGCAATGTTAAAAAGAAGGATTTCAATCAATATATAATTTAATAAGAATAAATGAGAAAATCAAAGGAGGAAGCTTATGAGCTATACATTAATAGAAAAAATGAGGAAGGTTAACAAGGTACTTCAAACCTTAAGTACACAACATGTATTATTTAGTGATTTGTGCAAAGCATTAAGTGAGGTATTAGAAGCAAATGTCTATACTTTAAGCCGTAAAGGAAGGGTATTGGGATATGCCTTAGGTAGTTTAGAAGAATGTGACTTTCTAAAAAATGAAATTCTAGCAGATAAAAAGTTCCCAGAGGATTATAATAATAATCTGCTATCAATAACAGAAACTAGAGAAAACATTAAAAGTGAAGAGAATGCGTGTGTGTTATCCGATCAGGAAAAATGCAGCATGGGCACAAACTATTCTACGGTAGTTCCTATTTTCGGCAGCGGTGAGAGATTGGGAACACTTATCATAGGTAAATATAACTCGGCATTTACTGAAGGCGATTTGGTACTTGCAGAGTATGGAGCGACAGTTATCGGTATGGAAATACTGAGATCTAAGCAAGAGGAAATAGAGGAGCAAGCCCGTAAAAAAGCAGTTGTACAGATGGCAATCGGCACTCTTTCCTACTCAGAGCTGGAAGCGGTTGAACATATATTTAAGGAACTGGAAGGCAGCGAAGGTTTGCTAATTGCAAGCAAGATAGCAGATAAGGTGGGTATCACAAGATCCGTAATAGTAAATGCTTTGAGAAAATTTGAAAGTGCCGGAGTAATCGAGTCGAGATCTCTAGGTATGAAGGGTACACATATCAAAATACTAAATGATAAATTAATGGAAGAATTGAAAAAACTTAGATAAATCATAAAACCAGACACCTCAACTGTGTCTGGTTTTTCGATTATTATGTCATAGTGTAAATATATACCTTTGTCATTAAGTAATAGAATCTATATAATTATTTTATAATTATATAGATAAGTATCTAATAAAGTTTACATCTCTGAATTTCGATATATATCATATAGAGACAAGTCTTAGACTTACATAATATGCTGCAAAGGTTATCAAAATTATTTACATTAAAAAGGAAAATATACTTTCTTGTCGAATATAGTAATTTTGAGTAAATTTTTTTCGTCATCTCAAATGAGGGGGTAATATCATGTTAGACAAAATTGTCGGCAACACAAATACCTTGGAAAAAGCTTTAGATGCTTCTTGGATGAGAAATGAAGCAATAACAAACAACATTGCCAATGTCAATACTCCCGGCTATAAAAAGTCAACTGTCAGATTTGCGGACCAGTTAGCCAGCGCTGCTTCAGAGTTTCAAATTGGAAGCTTGAATAAGAACTCCAAATTTCTACCCATAGGAGCTGACATGAGAAGTATACCTGCTCCTGAAATCATACAAGATCCTTTTACTTCAGCCAGAAAAGATGGCAACAACGTGGATATAGATGTTGAGATGGCAGAGCTTGCCAAGAATACAATTAAATATAATGCTCTAATTACTCAGATAAGTAAACAATTTGGATTTATAAGAACTGCTATTAATGAAGGGAGGAGATAATAAATGAGCTTTTTAAATTCAATTAACATAAGTGCATCGGGTTTAACAGCTGAAAAACTAAGAATGGATATAATATCAAAAAACATTGCAAATGCCAACACAACCCGAACTGCAAATGGTGACCCTTACAGAAGGCAGGTAGTTGTATTTGAAGGCGCAGATAAAGACATTCCTTTCAGCCAATATTTAAGTGATGCCAGTAAGGGTATGATTGGCGGAGGTGTTAAGGTTAAAAGCATACAGGAAGATAAGTCTCCCTTTAAGCTGGTATATGAACCTGGCCACCCTGACGCAGATGAGAATGGTTATGTAAAAATGCCTAATGTTGATATTATGACTGAAATGGTAAATTTGATTACAGCAAGCAGGGCCTATGAGGCGAATGTAACAGCCTTGAATACAGCGAAAAGTATAGCTATGAAGGCTTTGGAAATTGGTAGATAATAACAAAAGCACGATAATTAAAGCTGCATAGGAGGATTATAATGAAAATTAATTTACCCGTTCAGACGATACAAAACAATATCCAAAAGGGTATTGTTACCAATGACAGCAATACCAAGGGTGCTTCCTTCGGAGAATTTCTCAACAGTGCTATACAACAGGCAAGTGGGCTACAGAAAGAGTCAGAGAAACTGAATGAAGCTTTGGCAATGGGACTTACTGATAATATACATCAAGTAGCGATTGCATCAGAAAAAGCGAATTTAGCTTTACAATATACAATGCAAGTGAGAAATAAGGTACTAGATGCATATCAAGAAATAATGCGTATGCCTATTTAAAGATGCATAGGAAGGTCTTTTTATTTCTTAAACATATATTCCACTATGCATTACATAAAGGCTCGAATACAATTATTTTTAAGCCTTTATACAGTAGGAGAGGTGAATAAATGGGCGGTCTATTGAATAAATTAAAAAATGGGTTCGATGAAGTGTGGGGTGGTCTTGAAAAAGGTCACAGGACGAGAATAATGATTGCCGGAGCATTATCTATTTTGCTTGTAGCAAGTGTTGTTTTTTTTGCCAGCCGCACACAATATGAACCTTTATATTATGATTTAAGCCAGACTAGTGCCGGACAAGTTAATGAAAAGCTCAAGGAATTGGGCGTTAAAACAAAGATTGAAGGCACTACTGTTTATGTTCCTGAAGGAAAAGCGAGTGAATTACGAGTTCAGCTGGCTGCTGACGGGGTTATTAATGATGAAGGTGTAATACCGGAAACTGGAAACGCATCATTTTTTGAAACAACTGCTGACAAAACACAGAGATATTTAAGGGAAAAAGAAAATGATATCGAAAGAGGATTAAAGGCACTTAAGGGTGTGGAGTGGGCAAGTGTTGAGCTTTATATTCCTGACGATGTAAATATTTTTGAAGAAACCAGTACGGATTCCACTGCGGGTATCATAATCAAAATGAAATCAGGAGCAGAGCCTTTAGATGCAAAGCAGGTAAATGGTATTGCAGGTTATGTCGCTAGAAGTGTAAAAGGCTTAAAACCAGAAAATATAGAGATTATCGACGAGTCAGGCAGAGCATTGGTAGAGAAGAAGGGCGATAATAACAGCTCAATAGGCTCAAATCTTGATATGACTGAGGGCGTAAAAAAGAACCTAGAAAGCTCTATTAAAAAGTTTCTTCAAAAGGTATTTGGACCAAATAACGTAGAAGTCACTACAGCTGTTAAGTTGAATTTTAACAGTGAGGCCATTAACAGCACTGAGTTTATAGCACCTGACGTAGAGAAAAATGCAGGTATCGTTAGAAATATGCAGGATATCAAAAAAGAATGGGTTGATGCAGGCAGTGCAGGTGTGCCAGGTACCGATTCAAATACAGAAATTACAGAATATGTTGAAACTGATACATCAAAAGCTCAATACAATGAAGCAAGTACGGTTGTAAACTATGAAATAAACGAAATCCAAAAGCAAATTGTGAAGGAACAGGGAAATATAGAAGCTTTAACAATTGCAGTTATTATCAATAAGGATAGCTTGAAAGAAGATGTACTCGCAAACGTTGATTTACTGCAGCAGGATGTAAAGGAATTGGTTAGATTTGCTACCCAGGGCTTCAACACACAAGCCTTGTCCTTGGATGATAATATAAGCATAAAGGTTATGAATTTTGATACCAGCTTGAAGGATTCTATAAATGATCAAATCGCACAGGAAGCTGCTCAAAAAAGAAGTGAAACCTATGTAATGATTGGAACTGCACTGGTAGCAGTATTAATACTTGGAGGAGCGATTTTTACTCTCTTAAGAAGAAGGAAAGCTGTGGAAGATGACTATGTAATGAATGCCAACGGTACTTATGTACCGGCTACGGGTCAGAGTGATGGAATGCCAATACAGGAAATTGATTTTGAAGATAAAAATGAACTAAAGAAAAAACTGGAGAAATTTGTTGGTCAAAAACCTGAACAAGTTGCTCAATTATTAAAGACTTGGTTAAGTGAGGATTAGGAGTGATTTACAATGTCTAGAGTAGGCAAAAGCGGACTAAATGGTCGCCAAAAGGCAGCCATTCTCCTTATAACCCTAGGGCCAGAAAAATCAGCCCAAATCTTCAAGCATCTTAAGGAAGAAGATATAGAGCAATTGACTTTGGAAATTGCCAACATGAGAACGGTATCACCAGATGAGAAGGAGTCAATCCTAAACGAGTTCTATCAAGTGTGTCTTGCACAGGAGTATATATCTGAGGGTGGTATAGCCTATGCAAAGGAAATTTTGGAAAGAGCCCTCGGCGGACAAAAGGCGCTTGACGTGATCAACAAGCTAACTGCTTCGTTGCAGGTAAGACCTTTTGATTTTGTCAGAAAAGCAGACCCCAGTCAAATATTAAACTTTATCCAAGGTGAGCATCCGCAGACAATTGCACTTATACTTGCATATTTAAAGCCTCAGCAAGCAGCTACAATAGTATCTGCTTTGCCTCAGGACAAGCAAGCAGATGTAGCTAGAAGAATAGCTGTTATGGATAGGACTTCACCGGATATAATAAAGGAAATAGAACGTGTCCTCGAGCGAAAGCTTTCTTCAATGGTTACACAGGACTACACGATGGCTGGCGGTATCACTGCAATTGTAGATATTCTGAATTCTGTTGACAGAGGAACTGAAAAATATATTATGGAGTCACTTGAAGTACAAGACACAGACTTAGCAGAGCAGATCAGAAAGAGAATGTTCATATTTGATGATATTGTTACTTTGGATAGTAGATCAATACAAAGAGTTATCAGGGAAGTGGAAAATGGTGATTGGGCACTGGCGCTTAAGAGTGCAGGTGAGGATGTACAGAAATCAGTATTCTCCAATATGTCCAAGCGTTTGGCTGAAATGATAAAGGAAGATATGGACTATATGGGTCCTGTTAGATTAAGAGACGTAGAAGAAGCACAGCAAAAGATTGTAAATGTTATCAGAAAGCTTGAGGATGCAGGTGAAATAGTAATTTCCAGAGGTGGAGGAGATGAAATAATTGTCTAGGATTTTTAAATCCAATTATGTAAAGGTAGGGATTCCTAAACATATAAAGTCAAATGCACCACCTATCAAGAAGCCTAGCGAGTTAATATCACCTGAAACAGATTCACCCCAGGCTCTGGAGGAGAAAGCCAACAGTATAATCGAAGATGCAAAGGAAATGTATTTAAGAATAATTGAAGAGGCAAATTCCGATGCACAAAAAATACTTGAGAATGCGCAAAAGGAAAGCGAAGCTATTCATGAGCATTCAGCAAAGCAAGGCTATAATGAAGGATATAACACAGGCTATGCTGAAGGTTTAAGCAAAGCAGAAGCAATTATTCAAAAAGCCATGGAGCTTAAGCAACAGCTTGATGCAAGAAACATTAACATATATAGTGATGCAGAAACTGAAATAATGAATATGGTTCTAGATATTGCTCGCAAGGTAATAGGTGAAGAGCTTACGCAAAATCCTGATGTTTTGATTTCTTTGATCAAGCAAGCACTTACAAAATGTGCATTTAAGGATAAGCTTATCATTAGAGTATCAGAACTAGATTATGATTATGCTAAGGAAAATAAAAATAGAATTATTATGCTTGCTGAGGGAATCAATGATTTGGAAATTTATTGTGACAAAGCACTGCAAAAGGGAAGTTGTATCATTGAAACAACTTCAGGCGAGATTAATGCAGGAATTAACATACAAATGAATGAAATACAAAAAGCGTTCGAATATCTGATGAGAAATGAGTGATATTTTGATTAACTATTCAAAGTACAAAAATATTATATCAACTCATGATTTTGTGAAATATTCCGGCAGAGTTTCACAGGTTGTCGGCTTGACTATAGAATCATTGGGTCCGGCGGTGAATTTAGGAGAAATCTGCCATATATATCCTATCAAAAGCCAAAAACCAATTGTAGCAGAAGTAGTTGGCTTCAAAAACAATATAGTTAGCCTTATGCCATTGGGCGATATGAGTGGAATTGGTCCGGGCAGCGTTGTTGAAGCAATGGGTAAATCACTTATGGTAAAGGTAGATAACAGCTTGCTGGGAAGAATATTAGACGGTATGGGAAATCCCATTGACGGCAAGAAGCTAATAGACAGCAAGCTTTATTATCCTGTTGAAAATACCCCTCCAAATCCTTTAACCAGGAAGAAAATTGATGAAGTATTGCCCTTGGGAGTCAAATGTATCGACGGGCTGCTCACCATAGGTAAAGGACAAAGAGTGGGTATTTTTGCTGGTAGCGGCGTTGGTAAAAGTACCTTAATGGGGATGGTAGCGAGAAATACAAAAGCGAATGTCAACGTAATTGCACTTATTGGAGAACGGGGAAGAGAAGTCAGAGAGTTTATAGAAAACGATTTGCAGGAAGAGGGCTTAGCGAGATCTGTTGTAATTGTAGCTACCTCAGATCAACCGGCCTTAGTAAGATTGAAAGCAGCGCAGTTAGCAACCTCCATAGCAGAATTCTTTAGAGATTCAGGAAAGGATGTAATGCTGTTGATGGATTCCTTGACTCGATATGCAATGGCACAAAGAGAAGTAGGGCTAGCTGTTGGGGAACCACCGGTAACACGTGGTTATACACCCTCTGTTTTTGCTATTATGCCTAAGCTGTTGGAGAGGGCAGGGACTTCTGAGGTTGGTTCGATAACTGGCATGTATACCGTATTGGTAGACGGAGATGATATGAATGAACCTGTAGCGGATACTGTAAGAGGTATACTTGACGGTCACATTGTTTTATCCAGAAGCTTAGCTAATAAGAATCACTATCCGGCAGTTGACATCTTGGCAAGTATAAGCAGAGTAATGCCAAATATTATAGATAACGAGCAAAAGCGATGCTCAAATGAAATTAAAAATCTTATGGCTGTTTATAAAGAGGCTGAAGATCTAATCAATATTGGGGCTTACACACGTGGCAGCAATAAAAATATAGATAGAGCGATAGATAAAATAGAACATATTAATAGATTCCTTACACAAGAGACTCATGAAAAGATTGAAATGAATGAGGTTCTGACTGTTATGAAAAGTATTATTTCATAAGGAGTATGCTTATGGCAGGATACAAATTTAAGCTTCAAAACATACTAAAGCTAAAAGAAAGCATGGAAAAAGATAAGAAAAATGAATTTGGAGCTGCGATACAAAGATTAGAGAACGAAAAGCTAAAGTTGGAGAACTTAAATGCCGAAATGATTAATATGTGCAATGAAGTAGAAAGAGCTGCTGCTGAAGGAATATCCATTCAGGAACTTGTTAAGCAGCAGCAATACAAAGAATACTACAAGCACAGCATTTCCAACCAAAAAGTCAGAACCAATATGGCAGAGGAGCATCTGGAAAACTGCAGGCAAGAGCTTGTTGAAGCTGTTCAGGACAGAAAGATTATGGAGAGGCTTAAGGAAATTGATTATTGCAAGCATTTGTATACTGAACAGAAAAACGAGGAAAAGCTGGTAGATGACCTGGTGTCCTTTAAACAAAGCAATAAATAATGGGAGGAAATGGTTATGCAGCAATCTCAGAATAAAAATCCCAAAAATCCTGGTAAAAACTCAGTTGTGGAAGAAGGCAAAAAAAAGAAAAAAAGCACGTTGGGGCTTATTCTAATTATAATTCTATTAACGATAGTTATCGCGATTGGTGCGATATTT
>Ga0154410_1012_pt6 | contig 15261 bp, 15 predicted proteins | sample RifGroB2_FD_115914 | JGI IMG/M metagenome (GOLD analysis project Ga0154410, IMG submission 115914) | Clostridiales bacterium GWB2_37_7
GTGTAACAGGTAAGGAAGCAGAACATCTGCTTGATGAAATAGGCATCACAGTTAACAAGAATACTGTGCCTTTTGAGACACAAAGTCCATTTGTAACCAGCGGTATCCGTATAGGTACTCCAGCTACAACAACTAGAGGCTTTGGCAAGGATGAAATGGTTGAGATCGCTGATATCATCAACTGGACTATAGAAAACAAGGATGGAGATCTTACTCCAGCCAAGGAAAGAGTTACAGCAATCTGCAAAAGATTCTAATTAAAAGATTAAAGCTCCGAGTTGCTCTCGGAGCTTTTGTTCTATCTTTTAGTTATAAGAACCCTCCAAACCATGGGTCCCTGCTCTATATGCTCATAATCATACTCGTCCGGATAATCAAGTGTGAATTTGTATTTAAGAAGATGTTGAAGGTCATGGTCATTTATTAGTTCTAGCTTCTCTCCCGCCGCCAAATTCTCAAAGGTTTCTGCTACGGTAGGATATCTAACGATAGGGTCAAGCTCTCTAATGTCTATTCTTCTCATTCCTGACATAAACTACTTCACCTCAAAACACAGCATTTGCCTATAGTTTTTATTTATTTAGCAGTTTTATACAGTATTATTTAATAAGTTTTTTCTATAGTTCTTATCATTTGAAATAACATTCTGTTTATTGGTGTTTCTACTCCGTATTGTTCTCCCAACTCACATATGGTGCCTGCCAGCATTTCTACCTCCGTCTTACGTCTGGCTTCCACATCCTGAAGCATGGAGGTTTTGGAGTCAGGTGATTGTCTCTTTACTAAATTCACAAATTCATCAATATCTTCATACTTCAAATTTATCCCTACTCTTTGAGATAAAATCATAACCTCTTTCATCGTGTCTCTCAAAAAATCCTCTGCTTCCTTGACTTCCTGATAAACCTTATAGGTTGTCTTTAATACCGCCGAGGTCTGGTTAATGCCTGCATTAAACATAAATTTCCACCATAGGGTATAAAGCATGTTATCAGGTATGATATATCCTATCTCTGCCTTATCAAAAATCTCTTTTACCGCTGTAACCTTTTCTGAATAAGCAGTATTGCTTGCTTCTCCAAAATAGATTTTAGCTGTACTAGCGTACTTTATAGTGTTATCGTTACGCTCAGCATCAATGGCCAACACCATGCCATACAAAAGCTTTTCCATACCATAGACTTCCCCTATAAGCCTTTCACTCGAAATCCCATTCATAAGCGAGAGTATGATAGTATTGGGTCCTACATGATTTTTCATATCCTGTATCGCCTGTTGAAGATGATGAAACTTAACTGACACAATTATTAGGTCAGCAGGCTCTGCGGCTTCCTCAGACTTTACGAAGCTAAAATCATAGCTTTTGCCATTTACAACAAAGCTCTTTGCATTGTACCTGTCGTATCTTTCTGCATCGACAATAACACTCAAACAGTTTGGGTTCATGTCATGCAGCTTACTGGCATAAGTAGCTCCAATACTCCCTAAGCCTATTAGGGATACTTTATTTATCACGCTCATATTAACACCCACTCCCTGCTTTTTACTTCAGTCTAATATCTATTTTATCTCAAGTATAATACCTATGCGAGCACTTTTTAGTACTCTATGGGTATCCTTACCATTGACAATTAACCTTATATTCAATAAAATGTATTTTGGAATTTAATATGTATGGATGAAGATTATTGGAGATATCTTGTTAAGAAACCGTAGGAGAAAGGAATGAAGGCAGCTAACCCTTTATTCCGAAGCTTTCAGGTCTTGTACAATAATTGGACATAACCCTGGAGAGACCACTTAAATGTGGCATCAAAGGAGCAACTTTTTAAAGGAAACTTTCAGATAAAAGGACAGGGAGTAAAATAGCATTGTTTTCTATGCTGTTTTATTCTCTGTCCTTTGTATTTCCATCTTTACGCAAAAAACTCTTAAAGTACATATTGATTCCATATATTTCGTGCTAAACAATTTACAATCGCTAAAATAGCACGAAATGTTATCCGCTGTTTATAAATCGCACAAAGAACTATTTACTTCCATGTCAAAACTTTAGTGCGATTTATATAGAAATGTTCATAAGAAAGGATGTATTAATTTTGGAAGCAAACAAAAAAACAAACAAAGCAGCAAACGTCGGAGCTCTAAAAAAAGAAATCGGTCTAATGGAAGCCATCACAATGGTTGTAGGTGTGGTAATAGGCTCAGGAATTTTCTTTAAGGCATCTTCAGTTTTCAGTAATGCAGGAACTCCAACACTAGGTATCCTTGCGTGGATCGTAGGAGGTATCATTACAATAGCTTCAGCACTTACTATAGCAGAAATTGCTGCTGCGATACCTAAGACAGGTGGCATATTTGTATATATAAAGGAGCTTTATAGTGAGAAATGGGCTTTCTTATTTGGCTGGGTGCAAGCTGTAATTTATGTTCCAGGCGTTGCGGCTGCCTTATCCATTGTATTTGTGACTCAAGCAACCTATTTTGTAGCGCTTACTGCTGTCCAACAAAAGATTCTAGCAATTTTAATTATATTCTTTATAACGTTGATCAATATTATATCAACCAAGCTAGGCAGTAAGGTGCAGTTCGTAGCAACTATAGGCAAGCTAATTCCTATATTTGTAATAATTGTTTTCGGACTATTAAAAGGAGAAGCGAACAGCTTTGCAGCAGCTTCATCTACTGCATCCAGTGCTACCGGCTTAGCAGGCTTTGGAGCAGCAATACTAGGAACCCTATGGGCTTATGATGGCTGGGTCGGAGTAGGAAACATGGCTGGAGAGCTTAAGAATCCTAAGAAGGATATACCTAGATCTATCATCATCGGATTAGCAGTTATAATCGCTGTTTATATATTGATCAATCTTGCGATTATAAATATCATGCCGGTTTCAGAGGTTATCACATCAGAAAAAGCAGCCTCTGATGCTGCAGTAATACTATTTGGCAATTCCGGTGCAGCCTTAATTGCGGCTGGCATAATGATATCCATATTTGGTGCACTAAACGGTTATTTGATGACAGGGGTAAGAGTTCCTTTTGCTATGGCTCAAGACAACCTGTTTCCCTTTGCTAAGTTCTTCGGAAAAATAAGTGATAAATTTGGAACTCCTGTAAATACCTTATTATTTGAAGCGGTTCTAGCATCTATGTATGTTTTGAGCGGTTCCTTTGAAACACTTACAAATTTGGCGGTATTCGCAGTATGGATATTCTTTGTTATGACCGTTTACGGTATCTTTATTTTGAGATCAAAGCATAAGAATATTGAGAGACCTTACACTGTCCCACTATTCCCTATAATACCTATTATAGGTATAGCTGGTGGGATATATATACTTATCAGTACACTTATCACCAGCACATCCTATGCCCTATATGGCTTAGCTATAACAGCCTTGGGACTTCCTGTATATCTTCTCATAAAAAGAAAAAATAAGTAGCTAAGATATTTAAATCCCCATGCAATTATGCAGCATGGGGATTCTTTATGTATATATTATTTTTCCTTTATATGCTCAACCATAGCCTTTGAAGCTTCAATAATAGTCTTTATTTTATATTCTCTGCTCTTTTTTGTGATACCAATATAGTCAAATCTATCCGCCTTAATGTGCACCAGCAGCCTTTCTATATTTGTCAGGGTAGTCATAGCTCCGTTGCCGCTTCCTCCAGCCGCAGCGACTGCTATAAAAGGCTTATTTTGAAAATATGTAGCTTCCTTTTTCCAAGCCTCACACCTTCTGACTCTATCTAAGAAAGCCTTAGCGGATTCACTGATATCTCCCCAATACACCGGGGTAACAAACACAAAGCCGTCAAAGTCTTCCACACTGTTGTGTAAGCTTTGGAAATCATCCAACACTTGGCATTGATGCTTGTCAAAACAGGGTCCCCAACCATTGCCACAGGCTTGACAGTTCCCGACCTTCAACTCATTCAGGTTTACAATCTGCGTTTTTGCTCCTGCTGCTTCTGTACCAAATCTAGCTGCATTGCCACAGGCAGCAGTAAGTCCATCTTTATTTGGACTGGCCGTAATAATCATAATCTTCACTTTAAAACCTCCCACCCATATATAAATATTCTACCTTAATTATGAAGTCAGTGCATCATAATGTAAATATTAGATTAATTTTTAATCCTATTATTTTTTCTATTATATGTAAATGTTGTGATATAAATGGTAATATATTTATAGCTTGCTATTATATTTGTAATGGAGGAACTCAATGAAAAGTAAATCTATTATTTTCATACTTGTACTTGTAGTTTATTCTGTAAGTTGTACAGCACAATACAAAGAATTAAACACAAGCAATTACAATAACAAAGTAGTTGCTGCTCCGGAAGAGTCGATTTCTAATGAGGTAATAATGAGAAATTATATATCAGACTTTCTTACAAAGGGATATTCTGAACATTATGTAGTTAACAGTATAGAAAGCCAATTCATTAAACAGAAGGAAGCAAGCGATGAGCTAGAAGCTATAATATATACCGAAATGGTCATTTGCAATCCATCAAAAGATCCCGATACTGTGGCTTATATAAAAGATATAAAGGATAAGGCTTATCAAGAAACCAATATTGATAAAAAGCATAGATTGCATCAAGAATATTTAACCTTATATAGTGAGTATTTAATGCCCACTAGCAACAATTTTCCATTTATGCTGACAGCTAAGCTAAGGAACGGCAAAATCGAAGTAGAATCCATCCAACTCTTTATAGAAATCGATGCAGAAAATGGTGTAAGATACGAGCCGGCAGAAGGAATACTCCCTAAGAGTTAGACTGGATAATAAACGCCCCCTTCAAAGCAGTATATACCAAGCTCTTATTATTTAAACAGGAGGACAATATTATATGAAAAAGCATGTCACACTTAAAAACGGTCAATTGCTGTCAATAAGGCGAGGAGAAGGCCAAGATGCAGCAAAAATAATAGCATATATTCAGCAAATAGCAGGTGAAAGTGACCACCTCACTTTTGGCTCGGGTGAATTCAACATTACTGTGGAACAGGAAGTAAAAATTATCGAAGATTTTCAAAGAAGCGCCAATCAGGTGTACCTTATCGCTGAAATAGATGGGAATGTTGTTGGCAACTTGTCATTTAAAGCCAGAGGGCGGCCAAGAATATCACATACTGGAGAATTCGGGGTAAGCGTCTTAAAAGAGTATTGGGGCATAGGAATTGGAAAACACTTGATTAACAGCCTTCTTGAGTGGGCTAGAGAAGGCGGTATTATCCGAAAGATTAACCTGCGCGTGAAGGAAGACAACCTGCAAGGAATAGCACTATATAAACAGTTAGGCTTTCACGAGGAAGGAAAGCTTACAAGAGATTTTCATATAAATGGCAAATTTTATGATTCAATTTGTATGGGAATACATGTTGATTAAACCAGAAATAGGCAAGGAATTATCAAAGGCAGATCTCATATCAATGCTTATAGTGTCGATATGAGATCTGCCTACTTTATTATTTATTTACCTCATTGCATCCATTGTTACTTATACCGGACTACAACCTCATTCGAAGAATATCTATTTGAAGTATTTTCTTCAATCCAACATTTCAGATCTGAAGATGTATAACCAAAGGTACTACCTTGGCGAACTCTGTTTCACCTACCCCCTAAGCACCAAAGCTACGGCCTCACAGTGGATGGTGTGTTCTTGTTAGCATTTGCTAACTTCACCATTCAATAGCCGCTAAACATCTTACCTGGCTTATTATAATAGCTATTATTTTGAGCAATAACAAAAATCCTGAAACAGTCTAAGCCTGCTTCGGGACTTTGTAAATACATAATATGTAAGGCATTCTCCAATCACCAATTGATTAGAAATATTTCCTTCCCTAATTCTATTATATCACATATATTTTTTTAATTGCAGTCTTATGTTTTACATTTTTTGTATGTATCATATATACTGAATCATACTACAGAAGTATTGATGTGAAATCAATATTTTATTTATTAAAAACAGAAGGGAGAATGCAAAATTGGAAAACAATCAATTTGAACAAGATTTTGAAAACAAACATTTAGAGCAAACTATATCAATTGCGCAGGAACAATTATCTTCCCTAACACAGAGTAGTCAGGAAAATAAGGAAGCCATCCTTTCTTCAAAGAAGGAAATGCGCGAAGATACTACGCATTCTATATCAAACCTCTGGTCTTTAGAAAACTTTTATGAGCTTATAGAGTTAAACCAATATGCAAATCCGTTATCAGACAAGATTTCCGAATATGAAATGGAAGTCAATAAGATACTGTCATTAGAGAGAACGATTAATTCACCTTACTTTGCGCGTATTGATTTTAAGTTCGACGATGAAGATGAGTTTGAGAAAATATATATTGGATTATCTTCACTGATAGATGATGAATCTTATGAAATGTATGTTTATGACTGGCGTTCTCCAATAGCAAGTGTATTTTACCGTTTCGGAACAGGAAAGGCATTCTATGAAGCCCCTGCCAGAAAGATAAAAGGCGAGGTTAATTTAAAGCGTCAATATGAAATAAACAAGGGAAAACTAGAATATTTTTTTGATGCGGACATTCAAATTAAAGATGAATTTTTAAGAAAACTGCTGTCCCAAAACGCTTCCTCTAAAATGAAAACAATAGTAGAAACCATACAAAAAGACCAGGACATCATTATACGAGATATGGAAATGGATTTGATGATGGTACAGGGAGTTGCTGGCAGCGGTAAAACCTCCGTTGCACTTCATAGAGTAGCATATCTTATGTATCAGGGGTTATCTGCCAAATTGTCTTCTAACAATATAGTAATTCTCTCACCAAATACCTTATTTGAGCAATATATTTCAAATGTGCTGCCTGAGCTGGGAGAAAAAAATGTGAATTCTGTTATATTTGAAGATATACTGGTCAGGGTTTTGCAGAATGATCATATACAAACCAAGAATCAACTCTTAGAACGTCTGCTCACATCAAATAGCAATAAATACAGCAACCTGATAAAAAGTAATATGGACTTCAAGGGTTCTAGTCAATTTGTTGAAATATTAAAACGTTATATTCGTGACTTGCCCAATCGATGGATTGAATTTAGCGATGTCTATTATAACGGAAAGCATATCGCAAGCCGTCAATTATTAAAAGGCAAGATACTGGATGAAAATAAGATAGCACACTTAGGCTCGCGTTTGAAGGAATTAGAATATTCTATCTTAAAGCCAGTACATGATCAGCGTAAAAATCGTCTGAATAAATTAAAAGACTTTGTTATGAACCACACAATGCATTCGTTTGAAGTTGAAGAAGTAGCCCGTATGTTATCTATATATGAAAGCACTGTGTTGATGAAGGAAATAAAGAAATTTACACAGTTAGATTGTCTTAAATTTTATAAGAAGTTATTCAGTAATAAAAACTACTTTTATAGTTTAGCAAAAGGTCTAGAACTGCCAGATTCTATTGAAGATATTATAAGCTTTACCTGCGAAAATCTTGACTTGGATAACCTGCAATATGATGATGCACTAGCCCTTTGTTTTTTACATTTAAGCATAAAAGACTACACTGACACTGCTTATGAAGATATAAAGCAGGTTGTAATTGATGAGGCACAGGATTACTACCCCATGCATTTTGAAATTCTTAACTTGCTGTTTCCAAAATCCCGATATACGGTTTTAGGGGATATAAATCAAACCATCGGGAAACAAGAAGATTTATCACTCTATGACCACTTCAGTAGAATATTAAACAAGAGAAATTCCACCCTTATTACCATGGATAAAAGCTTTCGTTGTACCAGTGAAACTTTAGAATATAGTGCAAAATTCCTTGATCAAGGCTTTAAAATCAATAGTTTCAGCCGTAAAGGGGATACGCCTGTAGTCTATACAGCCCAAAACTCATCCGCTCTTGATGATATGGTGATTAGTGAGATTGCATCTTGCAAGGAAAAGGGTTATCAATCTATAGGCTTGATCTGTAAGACTGAAAAAGATGCTATTTCCTTGCATGACCGTTTAAAGAATAAACTTAATATTCAACTGATAAAGAGTGATGGTACAACAGACTTAATCGGAATCTTCATCATACCAGTATATTTGTCAAAGGGCTTGGAGTTTGATGGTGTACTGATATTTGATGCAGATAATGACCATTTTAATACCGCAGATGACAAAAAGCTGTTATATATCGCATGCACTAGGGCACTTCACAGACTTAGTTTGTTTTACACTGGAATCATCAGCCCGTTGTTGTAATAACATTGATTTAACAGCAAATGAAACGAGAAGTTGAATTTCAAGTCCAGCTAAGAAATGTCAATAGTGAAATGAAAAATACTTGATATTTACATTGGATTAAAAAAGGGTAATCTTAATAAGCCTTTTGATGAGTCTCAAAAAACAAATGAAAATGTATGGATCTAGCTGTGGATCTGATAGAATCAATGATCTGGTCTCTGGATGCATTTAAGAAAGCCTCTGGTGATGTATAGTTTTCCAACAGAGTCAGTGAAGTGTTGGTAGTAATCTTGGAAAAGATTTTCAGATACTGTGGAAACATCATACGGAGTTCGCCCTGTAATTTGTTCACATAGGAAGAACGGTTGTCCATCAGGTCATAATACGCTCTAGAAAGATTTCTTAAATCCAAAGCGAGTTCTGATGGCATGAGTGAGACCTTTAAATCTGGTTTCAGACCGATTAAAGCGGCTTTTTTTGAATCAAATCGATCATTATGTACTTTTCTAATGTTAATGTTTGTGCTACTCTTAGTGATGATAGGATTAATAACTGAGCAGTTAAAACCCTTATCACGAAGATAGCAGAAGAGTGGGTAATGATAAATTCCCGTGGATTCCAGAAAGATGCGACTTTCTAAGGAATACAGCTCTTCTGCTTCTTTTATTTTGGAAACAGCTAAGCTTAGGGAATTAAGATCAGAATGTAAGATTTTAAAAGGTTTTCCTACAAAGGTCTGATTAGGAAGTGCGATAGACATCCAACTGAAGTCCGCACCAACATCAATACCGACCGAGATAAATAAATCTTTAAAAACAATGTTTGACATGAGCAAAAGCTCCTTTCTGATAGGAATCCATTTCCATCTAATGAGTACACAACCTAGCATGTGATGCGGGTATAGCCTGAGGCTCCCAACCAGCCGAATCATAAAACCTCATTGAATGGACTAATTGACTCAACAATAGGTATGGGTCAGTAGGAACTGACTTCCCAAGGAGGAATACATTCTTTATCCTATCCTTAATAATTATATCCTATGAAAGTCTGGTGTCTATTAGGGAGCCATCAAACATGATAAATATTTATTGATAACATCTGATGAAGGAAGAACACCTTCTTCTGTTATCTGATAAAGAAACTTATAAACTATATAGCTTTAATGGCTATATCAATATTATACTAGGAGGGATACAATTGGTTTTTCAAAAGGTGGCGAAAATTTTGGCTGAAATTATTGAGATTGACTCTGAAGATATTGTGCTTGAAACAGAATTGACAATTGATAATGGAATTGGTGCCGTCAATGTTGCAAAATTGGTAATCGAATGTGAGAAGAAATTCAACATAACCATTCATGATGAAGATGTCCATACCTTCAAATGTGTTTATGATATTGTGAAATATATCGAGAATATACTATCTGAAGTTTAGCTGTATTATTATAAGTGTGAATAGTTCATATAATAATATGTTAAATACCCTTACCCCCGAGTCCACGGCCTCACAATCGATGGTATGCAGAAACATATCATATTGGAAATTATCTTTCTTTGTTGTTATGTATACGATTCACCGTATCATAAGTAATCACTGTCCATTCCATTTACTTCATGCAATAACTTAATAGCTTCGATCCCTGGCACCTATTCTTTCTGATGCCGTCTGAACTCGCTTCTGCAGCAATTACTCCAGCAATTTGAAGGTTAAAAATGTTCATTAAATTTAGTACAAATAATGGGGACCGTCAGTATTTGCCTAATACAAAAATAGATTCACCACTCGATAGTCATTGGAATAAAATGATATGGAATCTTTTGTAAGGAGGTCAATAATGAACAACGATATTTATTATAGAGAAAATGAGCAAATAGGGTATATGGCAGGCCAAGAGGATTCTTGGTATATGCCCGGAAGAACCCCTTATAACACCAATTATGCCCCTGTTGACTTTGATCTGGAAACACGTTTTGGTTATGACAAGCTCTTTGGAGTGCCTATTGCCTTTACAAAGGATACTGTTTATATAATAGACAATAATATACTGATGGCAGTGGACTGGAACAGTTTCCGCATCAAATGGAGGTTCCTGGTGAATAAGCCACAGCCTTCTATCAACACTAATGCAATTGTTTTAAAGGACAATTGGATCTATGCCATGATAGATGCCACACTCTACGCAATTGAAGACTTAGGAGAAAGCTATCAGGTTCCCTGGAGCTTGGACCATGTTGGCTTCGTTCCTGCTTATATAACCTATGACCAGCAAAACCTCTATGCTCAGATGTATAAAGGTGAAACCTGGACAACTCCTGAGGAAAGGAAAATTACCGCTTATGATCTGAAGACAGGAGAAAAGAAATGGGAAATGACACCGCAGAATGGATTGAATCTAAACATAATTGCAGGCAGTGACAAACTGCTTGCATTAGGTCAGCATAATGTAAACAAAAATATAGAGTTAACCGGAATCAATACAGAGACTGGTCTAATAGATTGGACATATGCTATTGGTTTAGAAAATTCGCCTCATGTAGTAGGCAAACCTGTTTATTTTGATGACTTAGTGTATTTTGTTACAGATGAATATGGTCCTAGCGGTCTCAAGACATATATATATGCAATAAAATCTTCAGACGGCAAGCTGCTTTGGAAGCACACACCAATCGCAAGGCTTGATACAACAGCACCAATCAGTGTTAGTAAGGATGTTCTTCTATACGATCGAGAATACATGGTTCTTGGCTCTCTGAACAGAGTCACCGGTGAATTATTATGGGAAAGTAACTATCACGAAAAGTATACGACCCACAATAATCAGGTAAGGCCAATTCTAACAAATCAATATATTTTTCTTAACTTCAATTCAGGAATCAAGGTTTTTGATGTAAAGACAGGCGCTCTAGTGAAGCAATGGACACAATACGAGCTGGCACCAAGCTTAACCCCTGTCGTGCCTAAAATGATCAACTCTGACAGGATGATAGTACAAGGCTTTGATGGATTCATATCTCAGAGTGCAAATGCTCTAGTCAAAAAACAATATACGGTAAGAAGCGGTGATACTTTATATAAAATTGCCAGAGCCTTCAAAACCTCTATTGAATATCTAGCAAGACTTAATGAATTAAATCCTCCCTATACACTCAGGGTAGGTCAGACTCTGCTTGTTCCTGACATAAAGACCGGTTATTTGGAGCATGTTATAAAGCCAGGCGACACTCTTTACAAGCTTGCCTTCATGTATAACACAACCGTTCAGGACATAGTTCAAGCCAATAATCTTGCTAATATTAACTATTTATATATCGGTCAAATCCTGAAGATACCCGGTTCCCTGACCCATACCGTAAAAGCAGGAGACACTCTTTGGCTGATTTCTCAGATGTATAAGGTACCTATTGGCGACATCGTTCAGAAAAACAGCTTGCCAAGCACTGGCATGATTTATATTGGGCAAAAGCTGATTATCAAGTAATAAATCCTCGATATATATAGTATCTTTAACTTATCATGCTAGACTGAGGGGTATTATAATGTTCATAGCCCATACCAAGATCACTTAAGGGTGATAAAAGCACAATACTGAATAACAATAAAACCAATTGAAAAGCGTCTGTATTTTATCAAAGATAAAGCCCTAATATCAAAATTTGTTATTGATATTAGGGCTTTATCTTTGATTATTATCTCACTTCATTTAATGCAGCTTTGTTCGTTTTCTTACTAAAGAATCCACTTACGCCAGCCAATGCTGCTGAGATGATAGCAATTCCAAGAATGATCCTTATATTCAAAGGTTCCGATAGGAACATAAAACCTATGACAGCAGCTAGTACGATTCTGCTTGTTGAAAGCAACGATCCCGTTGCGGAGTCCACATATCGGTAGCCCCAAGTCAGGAATACCTGCCCTAGAAAGCCTAGCAATGCAGAAAGTAAAACCGGCATCAGACCATGAATATCGAAAGCGGCAAGATCCTTATAAGCAAAGGGTAGATTGAAAAAGGTACCAATAAGCATAACATAAAATACAATCAAATATCCCTCATTGTATTTGCTTGCTTCGCCAAGGAATATAATAGCTACTGCCGCCACGATTGCCGAAGCTAGAGCAATAGCATCCCCTATGTTTATGCTTGCAAAGCTTGGATTGGATACCTGATAGATTCCCAGCATAATTGCGGCCAAATAGAGAAAGGTATTCTTTTTATTGCTTCCTTTCGTTATAAATGGAACCAACAAAATAACGAATACCGGATAAGTCATATGCAGCATATTTACATTGGTTATAGTTGTGTACTGCAGTGCCCAAGAAAAAAGCATCAAGGCAATGCAGTTGAAGATGCTGCGGGCAAAAATTAAGTTCATTTTGGCAGGTTTAAAGGACTTTTTGGCCAAAAGGATATATATTAGCATAAAAATAGCGCCTAGCGCAAAACGGCTGAAGGATGTTACAATGGCCGACATTTCTGTTGTATTTGTTACAACCTTGCCAAAATATGAGCTTAATACAAAAAATAGAGAAGAAATCAAAATTAACGTTATCCCCAATATATCAACTCCAAATAATTATATTGATCAAGGCTTCTTAATCTAAATACCTACACTGTTATAACTGTAGGAAATATTGAAACATTGTAACCATGACAGGAGCTATCACAACGGTTACGAGGCCAGACACACCTATGGCCAGTCCGCTCATTCCACCTTCAATCTCCCCCATCTCGATTGCCTTAGTTGTGCCTAAGACATGAGAGGTAGTACCAATAGCAATTCCGATTGCCACTCTGTCGTTGATTTTCAATACGCGACAGACCAATGGTGCCATTATAGCTCCTATAATTCCTGTGACCATAACCGAGGGAACAGTAATCTCCGGTATTCCACCAAGCTGCTTTGAAACCTCAAGAGCAATGGGCATGGTCACAGACTTGGGCAACATGGATACGCTTAACTCCATTCCCAGTCCGAAAACCTGCGATAACAGCAGGATGGATCCGATACTGGTGACACAGCCCGTAAATATACCAACAAGTATAGGCCATTTATGTTTCTTCAACAATTCAAAGTTCTTATACAGCGGTACTGCAAGTGCTACGGTGGCAGGTGCCATCAAAAAAGCAATCCACTGGCCGCCTTTATTGTAATCAGCCAAAGAGATATTGCCCTCCTGAAGTATGAAAATGACGATTGCAATGGCCAATAAAAGCGGATTCAGAAAAGATTTTTTTGTTTTTCTCTGAATCATAAGCCCAATTTCAAATGCAATCAGCGAAACCAATACTCCAAATAGGGCTGTTGATGTGATTTCTATCATTTTTCTACCTCCTTGTATATTTCACGACCAGCCCGGTAACAGACATCACCAAAAAAGTCGTGCTAACTGCGATTAGTAAAAGAATCCACCATGTATCCTTTATGATACCGATTACTGAAATCAGTCCTACTCCTGCTGGGACAAAGAGAACTGCCATGTGGTCCAGCAAAAACCTGCTAGTCTCTTCAATCTGCTGCAGCTTAACAATACCCGTCAATAGGGACAACAGAAGTAAAAACATCCCTAGTATATTTCCTGGTATTGGAATTCCAACAAGCTTATTCAGTATTTCTCCTAGAAAAGCAAACGACAGGATGATTGTGATCTGTCTTAAAAGCTTCATGCAAAAGCACCTCCTTCTATTGATCGGATTAAATAATTGACACAAGGTCTAGCTCAAAGGCTATACAGCTTGTGTCAATTGATAGATCTATATAATTTATCTTGTTACTTCTATATTTGCCAATTTCTCATAATATTTCACAATGCTTGAGTGGTCTTCTACGCCGCAACCGTCCAATTTAATTGCCTGCATCATCTCCATAAGCTGTGCTGATAGCGGCAATGAAACGCCTACACCGTGGGAAGTTTCAAGTACGTTGTTTAAGTCCTTTATGTGAAGGTCGATTCTAAATCCTGGTTTGAAGTTTCTGTCCATCATCATTGGAGCCTTTGCTTCCATTACCGTACTGCCAGCAAGGCCACTTCTGATTGCCTGGAATACCAAGTCTGGATCTACACCAGCCTTCTTAGCAAGTATCAGTGCCTCAGAAACTGCAGCAATATTGATTGCCACTACAATCTGATTGCAAAGCTTTGCAATATTTCCTGCACCGCTTTCTCCAACATAAACCACCGAGCCTGCCATTGACTTCATAATATCATAACATCTGTCGAAAATATCCTTTTTTCCGCCTACCATAACAGATAATGTACCATCGATTGCCTTTGGTTCACCACCGCTAACAGGTGCATCAAGAAGCTCAACGCCTTTTGTTTCTAGAGCTGCGAATATTTCACGGCTGCTTAGCGGTGCGATGGAACTCATATCAATTACGATTGTTCCTGGCTTTGCACCTTCAATGATGCCGCCCTCTCCCAAAACCACCTCTTTTACGTGTGGTGAATTTGGAAGCATTGTAATGATTACCTCACACTGGTTTGCTATATCAACATTGGACAGCCCTGCCTTAGCGCCAAGTACTATCACTTCCTCCATTGCCGGTTTGTTCCTATCCAATACCACCAATTCATATCCTGCCTTCAGCAGATTCTTTGCCATAGGCTTACCCATGATTCCTAATCCAATAAATCCTATCTTCATTTCAATTTCCTCCTCTAAACTCTATTTAATCAACAATACAATCAGATCATTTACATTTGTACCTGTTGAACCTGTCACAATCAAATCTCCACTCGCCTCAAGGGCATGATACGAATCGTTGTTGTCCAGATAGACCTCAGGTTCAATCTGAGTCTCTAAAATTCGCAGGACGGTTTGTCCATCTACCATACCACCAGCTGCATCCGTTGGTCCGTCGGTTCCGTCAGAACCAAAGGAAAATAAAACAACATCCTTAAGTCCATGAATTCCCATGGCAGCCGATAAAGCCAATTCTTGATTTCGTCCGCCCTTTCCAGTGCCTGAAATGCGCACAACGGTTTCCCCACCAACAACCACGGCACACGGG
>Ga0154410_1026_pt1 | contig 15071 bp, 14 predicted proteins | sample RifGroB2_FD_115914 | JGI IMG/M metagenome (GOLD analysis project Ga0154410, IMG submission 115914) | Clostridiales bacterium GWB2_37_7
TCAAGAAAATCCTCAAATAGTCATTTAATGTGTGGCAGGCACAGCAGTTATCCAGGTATTTGATCTGTAACGGGATAACTGCTGTGCCTGCCACTTGTTATAAGTTTTACCAAATTCAAAACCTTTTAATTCCATTTTAAATAGTGTATAATATTTAGTAATCATTGTTTACATATAGAGGTAGTAAAATGAATACTTATGAATCATCAATGTCTAAATTGCGATTTGCAATTATGGGTGGTACCTTTGACCCAATACACTATGGTCATTTGGCTGCTGCAGAAGAGGTACGAGTGGGACTGAACTGTCAAAAGGTAATATTTATTCCCTCTGGTAATCCACCCCACAAAAAAGGGTGTGTACGGACTGATGAGGCTCATCGATATGATATGACATTGCTGGCAACCGCTTCAAATCCATATTTTGAGGTTTCTGATATCGAAATGAATAGAAATGGTTATACATATACACTTGATACAATAAAGAAATTAAATAAATACTATGGAAATGAAGTAGAACTGTTTTTTATTACTGGAGCGGATGCATTACTGGAGCTAGAGACATGGTATAAGGTGGAGCAGCTACTAAAGCTATGCAGTTTTATTGCTGTAACTCGTCCAGGCTATGATAAGTCTAAGTTGGAACAAAAACTATATCACTTACAGTCTAAGTATAATAGTGAGCTGTATATCATGGATGTTCCGGGGCTAAGTATTTCTTCAACAGATTTGAGAAAAAGGATTGAACAAGGTACATCTATAAGATATTTGGTACCAGAGGCAGTAGAACAGTATATAAGTGATCATAAGTTATATAGGAAGTGAAACATTTGACAGATATCAATTTCATAAAGGGATACTTAAGAAATACATTATCTCCAAAAAGATACAATCATTCAGAAAATACAGCTAAAACAGCAGTAAGGCTCGCAAAAATATATCATCAAGATAGTCAAAAAGCATATATAGCAGGCTTGGTTCATGATTGTACAAGAGAACTTGAAATTGAGATTCAGCAAAGCATGCTTGTGTCCTTAGGAATACAGGTAGATGAACTCACTTATAATATTAAGGAGCTATTGCATGCACATACTGCTGAATATTCAATTAGAAATGAATTTAGAATCTTTGACGAGGATATTATTTCAGCTGTTAGATTTCATACTACCGGTAAAGAAAATATGACTCTGCTTGAAAAAATATTGTTTCTTTCTGATGTAATGGAGCCTTCAAGAATCTTTCCAGGGGTGGAGTATATAAGGAGTCTTTCCTTAAAGAATATTGATGAGGCCATGATTGCTGCATTTGATTCTTCAATCAGATTTTTGATAGGGAAGAGGTCTTTGATTCATTCGAATACTTTTCTTGCAAGAAATTATATTTTGAAGCAGATCAAGGAATAGGAAATGGGGTTATAGACTTTGAAAAAATATATTTTAATATTTGTTATCTCTTTTATAGTTTTTTTAAGTATATTAGGTGGAGGTTATTTATACCTCAATAAAGCGGAGTCCCTTATGAAAGATAAGGATTATGAAGCAACTATAATAGAAAATGATGATCTTGCACCACCTGAAGCAAAAGAGGAAGTTGTAATCAATACTTTGCTCCTTGGGGTGGATGAAGCGAGGTCGGATACGATTATAGTTGTCAGATACAACAAGGAAACACAGCAAGTATCGTTAATATCTATACCGAGGGACACCAGAGTAAACATACCTGGTTACGGCTATACCAAAATCAATGCAGCGATAGGGAAAAAAGAAGGTATAGCACTGGCAATGAAAACTGTCAGCAACTTTCTAGGTATCCCGATTCATCATTATATAAAGGTTGATTTTAAAGGTGTAGAAAAAATCGTTGATATAATGGGCGGAATCAAGATGAATGTTCCTTCTGATATGGACTATGAGGATCCTGTGCAAGATTTGTATATCCATATAAAAAAGGGAATTCAAGTACTTAATGGTGAGAAGGCATTGCACTTTCTAAGGTATAGATCCGGTTATGCAGATCAGGATTTGGGCAGAATAAAAGCACAGCAGGAATTTGCAAAGCTTTTTATTGACAAGCTGACCAGTCCGGCTATGATTCCAAAAGCGCTAGATCTAATAAATGCAATGGCAGAAAACACTAAAACAAATTTGGAGCAGAGTGAAATCGCAGGCTATGCATTGAATATTGCTAAAGTAGATGTAGGCAGTATCAAAATGTATACAATTCCAGGGGAGGGTGGTACGCTCAATGGCGTTGCCTATTTCCTGCATGATGAGCAGAAGCTAAGGGAAATGATGGAAAATAATGATGTGGAATTAGGTGCCCCTAAGAAAGAGACAGCTCAGAATACCTCAGCAGGAGCAGATGACGTTGGAGTGAATAATATTGTTAAAGAGAATGTAAAGATAGAAATATTAAACAGTACAAAAACCAAAGGCTTAGCTTCTGCTTTAAAAAAGGAGCTGGAGCAAAAGGGCTTTGTTGTAGATAAGGTTGGGGATACAAAGGATTTGACCTATAGCTACTCCAGGGTAATAGACAGAAGGGGAGCAGGCAATGAGCTGGAGTTGGTGGCAAAAGAAGCTGGGATTAATATTATTGATTCTGATATTGACACTAATTATCAATATGATATAACTATTATTATAGGAAATGACAGACAATAATGAAAAACACAGCAAAGCTAACTTTGTGTAAATGTTTTTCTACGGCACTAAAGGCCTAAAAAACAAACACAAACTATGCTTTGCAGAGAAAATAATGAAAAAACACAGCAAAGCTAATTTTGTGTAAATGTTTTTTCGCGGCACTAAAGGCCTAAAAAACAAACACAAACTAAGCTTTTCAGAGAAAATAATGAAAAAACACAGCAAAGCTAATTTTGTGTAAATGTTTTTTCGCGGCACTAAAGGCCTAAAAAACAAACACAAACTAAGCTTTGCAGAGTTTATAGGAGGAAGAATATGTACGAAGAATCTACGAAAATGGCAAACAAGGCAGTGGAGCTGTTAAAGGATAAGAAAGCAAAGGATATAAGATTACTTGATATACATGAAATATCAACATTGTCAGATTACTTTATAATTACTACGGGAACATCTACTACTCAAGTTCAAGCAATGGCTGATGAATTAGAAGAAAAAATGCAGCGAGAGGGTCATAAGCTGTATCACAAAGAGGGCTTTAGAGGCGGAAGATGGATATTAATGGACTTTAATAATGTAGTAATACATTTGTTCCATTCAGACGAAAGAGAGTTCTATAATCTAGAAAGAATATGGGTGGATGCAAAGGATATACCTGTTCATAATGAGGAATAGGATAACATTTAAATGTGAAGTCAAATCTCTCACTTGTCAGGTGAGGGATTTTAATATGTTTATATTTTAGGAGGGTTATGCGATGCATGAAGGATTACACCCAATTCTGAAGAATATGATGCCCCTGGTAGACGGTATAGCGAATACCTTTGGAAGAAACTGTGAGGTAGTGCTGCACGATGTAAGAAACCCGGATAATTCCATAGTTGCTATTGCAAATGGCCATGTAACAAATAGAGTGGTCGGGGGACCTATGAGTGAATATGGCTTAGCTGATCTAAGAAAAGGTGATTTTAGCTGCAATAAAGTGAATTATTTAAAGAAAACGAAAGATGGACGAGTACTTAAATCTACATCCATGTATATAAAGGATGAAAAGGACAGTATAGTAGGGTTCCTATGCATTAACTTTGATATTTCTGAGCTAACTGTTATGAGAAACTTAATAAACGAGTTTACTCATATTAACGATGAAGTCAATTTTCTAAGCGCTGAGGGTAGTGGAACGGATACAATAAATGATGTACTATCTAGAATAGTTGACAAAACTTTGGAATCTATGGGAAAACCGGTGGCTTTTTTGACCAAAGAAGAAAAAGTGAATGTAGTACAGTTGCTTGAAGTTCAGGGTATTTTTCTGGTCAAGGGTGCGATTGATTATGTCGCAAAGGTGCTATGTGTATCAAGATATACTATATATAATTACCTGGACGAAATTAGGATAGAAGCTTAGTTTCATATTGAGAAATAAATGAAAAAACACAGCAAAGCTAATTTTGTGTAAATGTTTTTCTACGGCACTAAAGGCCTAAAAAACAAACACAAACTAAGCTTTGCAGAGTTTATAGGAGGGTTAAAATGAAAGAAATAATATCAACAACTAAAGCTCCGGCTGCAATTGGACCCTATTCACAGGCTGTAAAGCTTGGCAACATGGTTTACACTTCCGGAATGATACCCTTGGTACCGGATACAATGCAAATTGTTGAGGGCGGAGTCCAGCAGCAGACGAAGCAGGTGCTTGAGAATCTTAAGGAATTGCTTGGGTCAGCAGGCAGCTGTTTGGAGAAGGTAATTAAGACGACGGTATTTATTAAGGACATGAATGAATTCCCCAAAATAAACGAGGTTTATGCTACGTTTTTTAACAGCAAGCAACCTGCAAGATCCTGTGTGGAGGTAGCTAGGCTTCCTAAGGATGTGTTGGTAGAAATCGAAGTGATAGCATACATTGAATAAATATTAAAAGACATGATACCTTTGAATTAGGTATCATGTCTTTTATATTAATATCTTTTTCGTCTGTCTAGAAACATGCCGCGTTTTTTGCGCTGGAGTTTTTTATAGGTCACTATAGTTCTCCAGGCTAGAAAAAGTACTACAAATATCAAGGTTACTTGCCACCAATTAATCTTCTTTTTAGCTTCAGCAATCTGATCAAGCAGCTTCGTGCTTAGCACATCCTCTTCCGCAACAAGATCAATGTTCTTCTGTTCTTTGCCGTCAAGGCTATAGGATATGGTTCCTATAATATCGCCCTTTTTTACAGGAGCCTTTATATCTTCTTTGAGTTTAATTATTTTTGCCTTTTGAATTTCATCTAATTCTGTTTCCTTGCCTGTTATTGCAAAGTCCTCAGCTGCAAGTAAGTTTAGCTTTCTATCGCCGTTTTCGATATCTATTGTAGTAACTATCATGTCTTTCTTTAGAAGCTCCAGTTTTTTGAAAGTGGCAAAACCATATTCAAATAGTGAAATAGTTTCTGGATAGAAGGAATCGGCGTCAGCACCCAGTACAACAGAAATAAGCTCCATATTATCTTTTTTTGCACCACCTACCAATGCGTGATGAGCTTTTGAAGTATAACCGGTTTTGATACCGATGGCATTTTCATATTTATATTTATTGTTGATTTTCCATATCATTTTATTGCTGTTTGTGATATAATTTCTAGCTTCCTGTTTATTGGTAGCCGGTATTTCATATTGAAAGGTGCCTACGACTTCCCTGAAAATAGGGTTCTTCATACCTTCTCTTGCTATAAGTGCCAAATCTCTTGCTGTGGTATAGTGATTGTCATCGTGTAGACCATTGGGATTCACAAAATTCGTGTTTACAGCTCCTAAGCTTTTTGCTCTTTCGTTCATGATGGTGGAAAAGCCCTCGACGCTGCCGCCTAGCTGCTCTGCAATTACAATTGCAGCATCGTTGGCTGACTCTAACATAAGCGCATACAAGAGCTGTCGCATTGTTAATATCTCGCCGGGATTGATATATATTTGGCTGCTTCCTTTTTCTATGGTTAAAACATTGTTGGAAGCTGTAACCTTATCATCGAGATTCTTGTATTCTGATGCCAGCAATCCGGTCATGACCTTAGTTGTACTTGCAGGATACAGTTTGGTATCCGCATTTTTTTCATATAAAACTCTACCTGATTCGGCATCTATTAAAATAGCTGCCGGTGCTGAAATTTGAGGTGCTTCTGCATAAACTGTGTAACTTGACATTAAAGTAAAAGCTGCAATCAATAAAGCTGTAAGTTTTTTCATTCAGTGTCCTCCAATACCCCTGAAAAAAAGTTGATATACCCATATAGTATACCAAAAAAAACGAGTAAAATCATCAAAGTAATAATATATTGAATATTCAAACTTATGGTGTTATAATTTGATTTGGAGGAGTGGTAATTATGATTTACAATTGGACAAGTAATAAGAAAATTATAACTCTTATTATAATAATTTTGCTTACGATTTCTGGAATAGTATATAGAAATACTGTCTACAGCACACAAGTTGTACTAATTGATGAAGGTGAACAACCGCAGGCTCTGGAAAAGCCAAAGGAAGCTGTAGTGGAGAATACAGATATAACTGTTTATGTCTGTGGCAGTGTGAAAGCACCTGTAAATGTAACATTGCCAATGGATTCTAGAGTTGAGGATGCGATTCGATTGGCCGGAGGGGCTTCTGCGAATGCAGACTTAAACGGGATAAACATGGCGCAGAAGCTAAATGACGAAGATATGGTATATGTACCAAAAAAAGGTGAAACAATAGAGCAGGGGAGCAGAAATTCATATATCGCTCCCACATCAATAAAAAAAGGCAAAATAAATATAAATAAAGCTACTTTAGAAGAATTGGATTCACTTCCGGGTATAGGACCTGCCATAGCAAAAAGGGTGATAGAATATAGAGATAACAGCGGGAGCTTTAAATCTATAGAGGAACTGAATAATGTAAGTGGTATTGGTGAAGAAAAGTACAAGGATATAAAGAGCTTGATAACAGTGGATTAAGTAAGCAGTAATTGTAAAATTTAACTTTAGGGTGAAATATGGTTGTGTTATAATGATAGACAGAAAAATGTACGATTGTCTATCATTCATTTTTTATAAAGAAAGGAGGCAGCTTATGAATAAAAAGAATATGAGACTAACACAAATGACAAATAGTGCAGGTTGAGCAGCCAAAATAGGTCCTGAGACCTTGGCGCAGGTGCTGTGCCATTTACCAAAAATTGAAGATGAAAATTTAATTGTAGGGCTGGAGACCTCAGATGATGCTGCTGTATATAAAATTGATGAAAAACGAGGGATCATACTTACTTTGGATTTTTTTACGCCGGTAGTTGATGACCCCTATATGTTTGGCCAAATCGCTGCCGCTAATTCACTTAGTGATGTTTATGCGATGGGGGGGAAGCCTGTTACTGCAATGAATATAACATGCTTTCCTAACTGCCTGCCCTTAAATGTACTGACAGAAATATTGAAGGGTGGTGCTGATAAAATAAAGGAAGCGGGTGCCATCGTTGTTGGAGGTCATACTGTAGAGGATGATGAGCCAAAATTCGGACTTTCGGTAATGGGAATGGTTGATCTGGATAAGGTTACACCTAATTCTACAGCTCAAGCCGGAGATCTGCTCATTCTTACAAAACCCCTAGGCTTAGGAATTATAAATACTGCAGTAAAAGCAGATGTTGCATCGTCGACGGCAGCACAAGAGGCTATTGATACAATGGCATATTTAAATAAGGATGCTGCGGAAGCTGCCGTGCAGGTCGGTGTAAATGCTTGCACGGATATTACCGGTTTTGGGCTGTTGGGGCATGCATACGAAATGGCAGATGGAAGTGGTACTACAATAGAGCTGTGGGCAGATTTGTTGCCAATCATAAGCGAAAGCATAGAACTGGCAAAGCTAGGCATAATTCCTGCTGGTGCATATAATAATAGAAAGCATTTAGAGGGGAAGGTATTGTTTGACAGCAAGGTAGCACAGCATGTGGAAGATATCATGTTTGACCCTCAAACCTCAGGTGGACTGCTCTTTGCAGTAGCTGAAGCTAAAGCAGAGGAGCTCATGGAGCTTCTTAAACTACATAATAAAACAGAATGTGCTATAGTAGGCAAGGTGAAAAATAAAGCGAAGTATCCAATAGAAATATTTTAATTATTTCAGGAGGACAAAATGAATATAAAACAACAGGCTTTAAGCAGCATTTCTTCTGTTGATGAATTGCTCAAGCTAGATGAGATTAAGGAACTATTGTTTAGATATCCTAGAAATATTGTAGTGGATTGTATAAGGGAGTATTTGAACGAGTATAGAAAGCTTATATTAAGCTTGAAAGATGAAGAGGTAAAGCAATCCACTCAACAGTTATTGGTAGAAGGTATTATTGCAAAGGTACATAAAACTATGAGCAATAAGCTTATAAATGTTATAAATGCAACAGGTGTAGTATTGCATACAAATTTAGGCAGAGCAGTATTATCTGAAAAAGCAAAAGAAGGACTTTGGCATATTGCCTGCCGATATTCAAATTTGGAATTTGAGCTAGAAACAGGTGGCAGAGGTTCTCGTTACAGTCATGTGGAGGATATTATCTGTAAGCTGACAGGTTCGGAGGCAGCCATGGTTGTTAACAACAACGCTGCAGCTGTAATGTTGGTGCTGAGCACCATGGCAAAGAATAAAGAGGTAATTGTTTCCAGGGGACAATTGGTAGAAATAGGTGGCTCCTTTAGAGTGCCGGATGTGATGTCTCAAAGTGGAGCTATACTCAAAGAAGTAGGCACTACGAACAAAACACACCTTTGGGACTATGAAAATGCTGTCAGCGAGAACACTGCAGCCTTGATGAAGGTACACACCAGCAACTATAGAATTCTAGGCTTTACAAAGGAAGTGGAGTCTGAGGAAATGGTAGATCTGGGTAAAAAGTTGGATCTGCCTGTAATTGAGGATTTGGGCAGTGGCGTTCTTTTAGATTTGCAAAAATATGGGCTGCCTTATGAGCCAACAGTTCAAAGTGCAGTGAAGGCAGGTATGGATATAGTTACCTTTAGCGGTGATAAGATGCTGGGAGGGCCTCAGGCAGGTATCATAGTGGGCAAAATGCAGTACATAGAAATGATGCGTAAGAATCCTTTAACAAGAGCCTTTAGAATTGATAAGCTTACCTTGGCAGCCTTGGAGGTCACACTTAAGCTTTATTTGAGCGAAGAAGCAGTTAAAGAAATTCCTGTGCTGAGGATGCTGACAATAAGCAAGGAAGAACTAAATAAAAAAGCAAAGAAGCTATACAACAAGCTCTTTAGAAAGATAGGAGATCATTGCAGCCTTGCAGTTGTAGATGAGCTTTCAGAGGTGGGCGGAGGCTCTATGCCCATGCATAAGCTACCTACAAAAGCTGTGGCTGTATCTGCACATCGGCTTTCTATTGGTAAGCTCGAGAGTGCATTAAGAAGTTTTAGGATTCCGGTGATAGTGAGAATTAGCAAGGATAGAATCATTATAGATATGAGAACAGTTTTTGATGAGGAAATGGATATTATATCAGAAGCGTTTGGTTGGGCAATTGGCATGCAAGATATGGGTATCGCATTGGAAGGTGAGGACCTGCAATGAAGAATGTTATAATAGGAACTGCGGGACACATTGATCATGGAAAGACAACGCTTATTAAAGCTCTTACAGGTCGTGATACCGACCGCTTGAAGGAAGAAAAGGAAAGAGGTATATCCATTGATTTGGGTTTTACTTACTTTGACCTGCCTAGTGGCAGAAGAGCGGGTATTATAGATGTGCCTGGACATGAGAAGTTTATAAAGAATATGTTGGCAGGTATCGGTGGAATAGATGTTGTTGTCCTTGTCATAGCAGCTGATGAGGGTGTAATGCCGCAAACGAAGGAGCATTTAAATATACTGAAGCTGCTGCAGGTAAAAAAAGGTATAATCGCTTTGACTAAAAAGGATTTGGTAGACAGCGAGTGGCTGGAGATGATATCTGAGCAGGTGCAGCAGGAGGTAGAAGCTACTTTTTTGGAAGAGGCCAAAATCATACCTGTTTCATCTGTGAAAGCAGACGGACTGAAGGAGCTGATTGCAGAGATAGACAGACTTACAGAGGTAGTAGAGCAAAAAGATACAACCTCTAATTTTAGACTTCCGGTAGACCGTATATTCACTATTGCAGGCTTTGGTACCATCGTTACTGGAACACTTATATCAGGCAGTATAAAAGAAGGAGATAAGGTGGAGCTTTATCCGATGGGATTAGAGAGTAGAATACGCTCTATTCAGGTACATGAAAAAAATGTAAAGGAAGCTTATGCAGGTCAACGAGTTGCAATAAATGTTGCAAATATAAAGGTAGAGGAAATACATAGGGGTGATGTATTATCAAAGCCAGGCAGTATGGAGCCTACCATGATGATAGATGCCAAAATAGAAATGCTGAAGGACGCTCCCATGACCATAGACAATCGTGATAGGCTGAGGCTTTATCATGGGACCTCTGAAATAATGTGCAGGGTGGTTTTATTGGATAGAGAAGAGCTCATGCCTGGTGAAAGTGCTTTTGTGCAGCTTCGCTTGGAAGAACAGATGACCTGTCGAAAGGCTGATAGGTTTGTTATAAGATTTTATTCACCAATGATAACCATAGCTGGAGGTACTATAATAGACCCAAATCCTCCCAAGAGAAAGCGCTTTAAAGAGGATGTGCTGGAAGAACTCAGCGTTAAAGAAAAGGGCGATCCTGAAGAAGTCATAGAGCAGTTTTTGTTGTCTAACAGTGATAGGTTCTATGAGAAGAAGGAAATTATTAAGCAAATGGAAAATATGGAGACAGACAGCTTTCATCATATAACTGGAACTCTAAAGGAAAAGGGCTTGATTGTGGAGTTTAAACAGGGGGAAGAGAGCTATTTCGCTCACTCTAAATATTTAAAGATCCTTGGTGGACAGCTGGAACAAATATTGGTGCAGTTCCATAGCAAGAACCCACTTAAAGCAGGTGTTTCAAAGGAAGAAATTAAGTCTAAGCTTTTTGAAGGAATAAAACCTAGGCTTTATGATTTGGTATTAGGTTATTATGCAGAGAGCAACCATATTAGGCTAGAAAATCAATATGTTGCCAAAAGTGATTTTCAAGTAGCATTTACAGATAATCAAAGCAAGATTAAGGCTATACTGATCAGTAAATTTAGAGAAAATATGTATAATCCACCTAAGCTCTCGGATATTTTGGCGGAAGGCAAATTTGATAAGAATCAAATGCAAATAGTTTACAATGCATTGGTAGATATGGGATACCTTGTTCGTTTGGAAGAGGATATAGTCTTTGTAAAGGAAGCCTATGAGCAAGCGATACAACTGGTCAAGGAGCACATAAAACAAAAGGGCTCTATACAATTGGGTGAGTTTAGAGATTTATTGGGCACGAGTAGAAAATATGCCATGGCTTTACTAGATAACTTTGATCAACAAAAGATCACAAAGAGAGTAGAAGACAAGAGAATATTATATTAAACACAGGCCTTTGCATAACGCAATGAGCAGATTGATGACTAAATTGCAGAAAAATAAAAGTTTTGTATTAAGGCGCATTGTTATACGGTTTGTGTTGTACTCTGTGAAGTGAGGCTGCAAAGTTCGTAAGCTGGCAAGGATGCCAAGCGCTGATTAAGTGGCACGGATGCCACTTTTAATCAGGTAGGACTTTTTAGTCTCACAAGCAGCCAAGTACAACCAAGCTGTATATTTTTGCGCTGTATACAATGCTTTTATTTTTAGTACTCTTTATCAACAGCCTCGACCTTTGCATAACGCAAAGGCTTTTTATTTTGACTATCACAGAGGTAAGATATCCTCCATATAATGCTATATAGGCTTAAGCAGTTGGAGGTGCAAATATGGGAAAAATAATGATAGATATTGGGCATGGCGGCAGTGATTCAGGAGCCATAGGGAATGGATTAATCGAAAAGGACATCAATCTGAAGGTGGGGCTTATGATATACAATTATCTCAGCAGATATGATGTAGAAGTAGGAATTACAAGAAGAGCGGATATTGCCTTATCTAATGATGCCAGAGTTGAATTGGTAAATAGTTTTCAACCGGATCTATGTGTTTCAATACATCATAATGCAGCGGCTTCGGCTGAGGCGAGGGGGGCAGAGGTAATTCATGCCCATTATGACAACTATGATGATAAGCTTGCCACTGCAATACTTGAAAATATAGGGAACATAGGTATGCCAAAAAGAAGAATTTTCACTAGGCTCAATTCAAGAGGCGATGATTGGTACTTCATGATAAGAAGAATTTGGGACAACAATACAGCTGCAATAATAGTAGAGGGCGGCTTTGTAACGAACTCTAAAGATGCAGAGATGCTAAAAAAGGAAGATTTTCTGATGCTTGAGGCCACTGCAATAGGATCTGCCATAGTAGAATACTTGGACTTGAAGCCAAAGGTCGGTAATTGGTGGGATGGTTCTATGGAGCGTATGAAGACAGAAGGATTAATACAAAACAAACACAATGGCAATGAACCTGTAAGCTGGGGTGAATTTGCTACAGTTATATCAAGATTGCTGGATAAGCTGCAGCAATAACATAGAAAAACTCTCTCCATTGGGAGAGAGTTTTTTTCATTTAGTCTTGAATAATATATCTTGAGAAGTGTTCGACTTTAAAGCTGTAATTCTCAAGCTCGATATTTATGTTTTCGCCTGTTGTGATATCATACAATTCAACTTCGGCCTTTTTAACCTTTATTTTGACATCTTTTGCGAATTGATCTACTGATGGGTTTATATCGATGTATGGTACACCGTTTTCTGCGTAGAATGCAACTGTAAATGTTATTGGCTGCATGCCTTTTTCCATGGAGTCCTTCTTAAATGTAAGCTCAACATTGTCAAAAACATATTTGCCGCCATCCTCTGTAACTATGATTGTATAAACCTGTGGAGCTTGTGGTACATCAGCAAACACTGTAGTGAATGAAAGCACCATAACAAATATTATTATAAAGCTAGTCCATTTTTTTAACATATCATACACCCCCTTATTTAATTACTTTAATAATAAGCAAATGTCTTGCCAATTAGTAAAATACTCAGAAAAATAGGACTTAAGTCCTATAAAAAGTCAGAATATAGTCCAAAAGCTCTGGGAGGGTTGTTGAAAAACTAGTTCTGAAGTCGGTTATACATAGTTATTATTTGCTATACTAGACAAATATTATATTATCATATAAAATATTATATATATATATAAATGAGGATGTGATGTTGTGAAACAAAATACACTCTTTGAAGAGTTTAATATTATAGGTAATTTCATGGGCGAGTATCTAATAAAATATAAGAGCCTTCTTAAGCTTGATTCTACCGTGCTTATAACGGGGGAAACTGGTACTGGCAAGGAGCTCATTGCACGCTGGATTCATTTTATGGATGAAACAAGAAAAACCAGCCCTTTTGTAAAAATAACGATACCTAATATAGGTGAGAATATATTTGAAAGTGAGGTATTTGGCTATGAGAAGGGTGCATTTACTGGTGCTATCTCCTCCAAGAAAGGCTTAATAGAAGTTGCAGAAAATGGAACTATTTTTTTGGATGAAATCGAAAATGCCTCACCCTCAATACAAAGCAAGCTGCTGCAATTATTGGAAGATCGTATATATCGTAAGGTAGGAGGTACTGAATATAGGAGCACTGAGGCTAGGTTTATTGTGACTACCAATATGGATCTTTATGAAGAAGTCAGACAAGGCCGCTTTAGAAGTGACTTATACTATCGTTTGGCTGTCCTAGATATTAATCTTCCTTCATTAAGAGAACGTCAAGGGGATATATTAGAAATTGCAAACTATTACATTGACAAGTTAAATAAAAAATTCAAAAAAACCATTAAGACATTTGAGGATTCTCAGTTAAAGGAGCTGCTAATCTATAATTGGCCAGGCAATATAAGAGAACTGCGAAATTTCATAGAGAAGCAAATGGTTTTTACAGAATCTGATAGATTGGATTTATCAGAATTAAAGCAAAAAGGTGCTGCATTATCAACAAATTTAGACAGCTATAAGGAATACATTGATAGAGTAGAGCGAGTGTATTTAGAGAAGATATACAAGCTTAAAAACAATAAGGTAGAGGAAGTTGCTGAAGCGATACAAATGTCAGTGCCATTTGTATATAAGAAGTTAAAGGAGCATGGTATCAATTGATACCATGCTCTATTTTCTTTGTCCATTTGCACTTGTCTATTTTGTTTATATTCACGACCGCTGCCAATAAATTCTCATTTGCTGCTTCACGATTTCCTAGCTTATTGTAGCTTAGAGCTCTTAAATATAAGCTCTTGGTAAGCTCATAGGAGGCTTCTTCCTTTTCCAGCAATTCGATTGATGCATCAAAATACCGTATAGAAGAATTAAAATCTTCTTGGTGCTGATGAATAATTCCTACTAACCGCAATGTCTTGGCTTGCTTACGGCTGTTTTGACATTTTATAGCTAGATCCCTAGACCTTTGTGCTTGCTCAAGTGCCTTATCGAATTCTTTTAGCTCTAAAAAATATTGTGCCAAGTAGTAGTAGTAATCGCTCCAACCATCTTCGCTGTTTAGCTCGCTGTATATTTTATATGCAGCATCCAGATGCAGCTTTGCATCTAGCGTTTGCTTTTGCTCAATGCTTATTTTAGCTAGCGAAATATTATTTATTGCTTCTCCTTCAACATCCTCAATTTCTTTAGACAAATTTAGTGCATGCATTGCATATTTTGCAGCTGATTTATAATCTCCCATATAGTATTCAATATCAGCTAAGTTGGATAAGGAAGCAGACCACATAAATAAAGTTGAGGTATCTTTGGAGATTCTAGCAGCCTCTTCAAATAATGCTTTGGCTTTGCAAAATAAGCCTTTATCCATATATAGTATGCCTAGATTGTTACTGGTTGTTACATAGCTCTGAAGGTGAGAAATCTTCTTGGATAGGTCCAATGCAATGTTGAAATGCTTCATCGCATTGTTTAAATCACCTTGGATATGGAATATTGTGGCCATGTTTCCCGAACATTTCATGAGTGTCAGCAAATCACCGGTTTTTTCACAGTACTTAAAGGCCTTTTGATATAACTTTAACGCGTTTTCTATGTCGCTAAAGGTATGATAGATAGCTCCTACTGCATTTAACACCTTTGCAAGATGCTCATAATCTTTATTTTGAAGCAATATTTTTTCTGCTTTTTTTATATTAGTCAAGGCTTCCTGATGTTGACCAGTAACTCTTTGAATGGTGCATTTTAAGAATAAAATACTACCATATAAAGGATGACTAGACTTGATATGTTCTTGGATCATATCAAGAATGGTCATGGCTTCCTTATATTTGGACTGCTCCTTGTATATTCGTGCCAAATCTAAATTAACA
>Ga0154410_1113_pt3 | contig 15018 bp, 16 predicted proteins | sample RifGroB2_FD_115914 | JGI IMG/M metagenome (GOLD analysis project Ga0154410, IMG submission 115914) | Clostridiales bacterium GWB2_37_7
CCACTGCTCTATACCATCGGTTTCACGGTTTCTCTTTACTGTTTCTGCTACTTCAATCTCTGCAGATACTATCACGTCAAAAAGAATCTCATTTCTCTCAGAATCAGTGATATTGACAAGTTTGACCTCTATATCCGATAATGTTGCTTCATCCGGGCATTCTACGAGGTATGAATTGCTTTCCAGTTTATCTGGGTTGTTTTCTATGTATTCTGATATTGCATTAAAGATGTCATCAAAGAACATATCTTCAATAACATCTCTAAATGAATTAAGTCTTGGCATAAAGACGCCCCCTTTAAATAAATCTATTTATCGGAGTGCTGCCTACAAGACCATGCACAAAAACACCTATAAGATTTATCATTAGGAGGCGGTCATATAATATTTATTTGTTTCCTCCATCCGCATCATCAGGGCGCTTAAGCTGTATGATCTGTGGCTTGCTCTCCTCAACTAAAAGTGTTCCTTCACGCAGATGGAGCAGTTCCTCTATATCCTCTCGGTACAGTGTAATGCCGTACTTTTTGAAAGTACGCAGGATGCTTGCGGGGTTAAGTATCTTCTCTTCAATAAGAAGGTCAATAGCTCCTTGGAATATATTCTCATTTAGTGCATACGGTATATCCCCAGGTTCTTTAGTGCGCCATCCATTTTTGGATATCTGACGCATCAAATATTGGAACTGGTTATCGGTAATAATACCAAGTTGATTGCTTCGGTATACCATCGCTTGTATAGAAACCTTCCATTTCTTCTTAAGAAACTGATAATACTTCAAGTCTGTAGGGTATGGCTCTACGTCTTTACTAAAACTGCTCTTTGGCAGCAAAAAAGCACTTGCAAACATGTTTGCTTGTTTTTCACGGGCTTTGAATTCTTCCTTTGTAATTAGTTCAAGATTTTCACTCCATGGGTGAAGCAAAATGTGTCCAAGTTCATGGGCCATGTCAAAACGGATTCTACCCTCAGGTCTTTTTCCAAGTGCAACAGCGATAAAGTACATATCCCCGTTACCGACAATAGTTCTTTGGCTGAAGGCATCGATTTTATCTTCTTGGGTATCAAATCCAGTAATAATAATGCCATTCTTTTCAAATAAGAACTGTAGATTTTTTATTGGAGCGCCACCAGCACCCCAAAACTCTCTTACCTGTTGTGCAATAGTTTCAATTTGTTGTTGTGTATCCGCAATACTTTGATCATCAAACTCATCATCGCTGCCATCGAAAGATACTTCCGGTAAATTGAGAGCAGGGAAATCAATATATTTCAATAAAACTTCATACATTTTTGCCACATATTCCAACTTTACACTTTGGGCCGTACGGTCCATCTTGGTTGCACTTGCAAGTGAACGGAAATAGGTAACCTCCGTAACGGTTTCCCAAGTATCTGTTTGGAAGAAAAACTCATATGGAAAACCAAGGGAAGATGCTAAAGTCTGCACCCTTTCATGTTCTGGGTTATTCCTCTCATTCTCGTAAAGTGAAAGTGATTGTTTACTAATCCCCGTGCGGTTAGCTAATTCAGTTAGGGTAAGACCCCTAAAGAGTCTCGCATTTTTAAGGCGTTTACCATTAAATATTCGTCTATCCATAGTATTCATCTCCTGACTTTAATTTGTCAGGCCTGTTTTTGAACATCTCGTAATTTGGGGCGAAGTCCAGACTTAATTGTCACCAGACCTTTTGCTTCGCCATCAGTCTCATCATTAAAGTCTTCATCAACAGGCTCGACATCTGTAAGCCGTGCAAAATCCGGCTTTATGTACTCGTTCAGAGATGCAGTCTCAATTATATTGAAGTCCTTGTCTAGGAACTCTAGCTGAACGTCTCTTAGCTCGCTACCTTCTGCATCATAAGCGATAACATAATGGCGATAACCCTCAGCAGGATCAATCAGACCTTCGACAATTGAATTATAGTCGTTTTCCAATGCTTCTGCTTCAAAGGGGAAAAGATCCATAAGTGTCATCTGCTTCACAGGGGCTTCGTACCCACCGTTTTCTATATATAAGAGGGTCTGCAGAAAATGAGGTTTATCTCGTTGTTTCCTGGGTACTGCTCGGAGTGTTTTCTGAGTAGTAATCGTGTATGTAATCTTTTCAGCTCGATCTACAATAATTCTGCCTTGCCACACATATCGCTTAAAAGGAACAAACTCAATATCTCCACCTACTACTAGATTTCGTAGGTTCTCATTTATATAGTCTCCACGAAGTTGTATAATAGCATTATTGGTTTCTTTATAATGCTCTCGCAGATACTGTGGGATATCATCTGCTATTGCTTTATCTATGGATCGAACAATTCGACGCATAAGATTTTCATTGATATGAATACCGTCCATTGACTTCACCTCATTTCGTTTATCTGTATATTATTTTTACATAATTATGTGTATTTGTCAAGCGCGATGACATAAATTATGGGGCATGGATGCTGAAAATCTGATTTTTCAGTATCCATACCCCTAATTGCAATTCTTATTCAAACCACTACTTGATTCTAATAACCGCCTACTCCTATTTAACTGTCCTCAATGCTTCCAGCGCCATTATTTTAACATGCTCCTTAATATTAGGATTTTCCTTAATTTCTACTTCAGTAAACCAGTAGAATTCCTGACTTTCTAAAATTCCTGGTTTTACATCCGTAGCATTTGTTTTTGCAAAATATATAAAATCAATATTTTCCACTTCATGTCCAATATTCTCTAACAGCATATATGCAGGCTTAGTGATCTGTCAAACCATAGTAAATGGCAATGAGCAATCTGTATCGTAAATCTCTATTTCCAACCCCGATTCTTCACGAGTTTCCCTTGTTGCTGTTTCGTGCGGAAGTTCTTCTGGAAGCATATGACCACCTATTGGAAACAATGATTTAAGCTTCTTATGCATATGAAGAAGTACTTTATTTTATGAACTAAATAAACTGTCGATGTTAAAGTTCTATTAAGCTTCAATCTGTAACCCCCAAGTAAGAGTTATTCCGCATTTTTAACAAGAAATCGTTTTTCATTCTTCTGCATTTTATCTTCAATTGCTTCTGAAACATCAATACCTAGCTGATTTGATAAAGATAAGCAGTAAATCAAAACATCTGCAAGTTCTTCCTTCAAATGTGTAAATTTATCCGAAGATTTATTTATATCCCAAGACTCCGCAATGGACATCCACTGAAAAATTTCCATTAGTTCCGCTGCCTCAATGGAAATAGACATTGCCAAATTTTTGGGGTTGTGATCATGTGTCCATCCTCGTTCATTCACAAATCTCTCGACCCTTTTTTTCAAATCAAATAATACAGCTTCTCTGTCAGACATATATGACCTCCATCAAATCTCAATTACAGACGGTTTATACCGCCTTTCGTTAGCCTTCATTTTGCCGGAACTAATTAGCGACGCTTCCTCAAGCCTTTCTTTCTTAGCTTGCGCAATAAGAGTATCAATATTATCAATAAAATATCTTAGTTCATTATCATTGTTTAAATTTTGAATCAGTTTAGCTCCATCTTCTGAATTTAATGGTGTTTGGTTCTGTATACCCCATCCATAACTCTTTCCCCAGGAATTGATTAATAATTCTCTAATATCGCTAATTGCTTTCCATTTGTCTTTACAAACAACATAATCAAATGATACCTTTATCCTGTGAGGAAATAAACCATTGTTCCATAGAAACTCGTCATCATAATAGTAGTTGCCAATAACAATTGCTGTTGCTACGATTTTCTTATCAACAGTAAACACTATTTTGTCACCTGGCAGCCACTTTTTAAACGAACTGAAATTCAAAGCCCATACCCCATTTTTTAGACAAATCAAAATTGGAGTTCATCAACTTTAACAATTCGTACATTCATGATAAATCCTCCTATGCGCTTGCTTCTTCATTATTTTTCTCGCATAAATGATGCTTATATTGATTACTTTTTATAAATTGAACTGCCCAATCGGCAATTGGTTTAGCAACTGCATACGCAAGCATAACAGGTACAGCATTTCCAATTTGCTTATGAATCTTATCCAACCTTGCATTATCGATTTTCCCGTCATTTTTTCCGTCACTAAATTTAAACCAATCAGGAAACGTTTGTATCCGCGCAATTTCCTTTACAGAAAGCCTGCGGTTATTTTCCTCTCCATCTGTAAATATCCATTCATCTTTTCCTACCTTTTGCATAGGAGCTCCTCCTGGATGGATTGGCGCTTGCCTTCCTGATGCCTGAATAGTAAAGCTAGGCTCTTCCCATGATTTTTTCCTATTTCGAGACATAAAAATAGTTGAATATGAGCCAGTAAAATATGAACCTGGATCTTCATTTAAATCAAATATTGCATCTTTTAAGGTTATGTATTTATTTACCTTATCTGGACCGTGTGTTGATGGCAAAAACTCATACTTATAATCTATATCATTCCTAACTCCAATTAATAAAACTCTTTCCCTAGTCTGAGGAACTCCATAATCTTTTGCATCTAAAAGCTTATGATATATGGTATAGCCTGCAGCAGCAAAATCTTGAACTATTTGATTAAACACTTCACCTTTACCAAGTGTCGTCATACCTTTTACGTTTTCTGCAACAAAAATATAAGGTTTGCTCTGCATAAGGCACCTAATAAAATGTAAATATAAAAAATTCCGCTCATCATCTACAAGCCTTGGACCTGCTTCTGAAAACCCAGGGCAAGGAAAACCACCTAAAACAATATCTGCTTTTGGAAAGCTCTTTATCTTTCTTATATCACTTGAATCAATACAAACTTCCGAGGGGAAATTCCAGGTATAAGATTGAGTCGCTTCAGCAAATAAATCATTTGCGTATATGGTATGAAAAATACTTTGTTTTCTGATTTTGTCAAATTCTGATTTACCTTTAAAAACGCTTAATGCTTTTTCTTCACCAATAACCGCTTGAAGCCCTGCAAGTTCGAAACCTAAGTCCAACCCTCCACAACCCGAAAATAGGGATAATAGGTTAAACTTTCCTTCAATATATGATAAACCGTTAAAATCAATAGAATGACCACATGACTCAAAATTTTTACGCTCCTCCTCTATTTTTTGAAATAATAGATTCCTAACGTCTTCAATCGAATAATCCGGCGCTGGTTTGAACTTGCCTCGTCCACGCTCATTAAGCTTCATTGTCTGACTCCTCCTACGTATCTACTATGGTAGAGCTATTATAGCTCCTATTTAAAAAAGCATCAACTATAATCCGTAAATAAAATCTGTACAGCTTACGTTATTTACATTGATATCCTCTGTTGTTCTTATGCCTAAAGTGCTTAAGCTTTTTATCAATTTATTACCTACTTGGTTTCCCTTGATTACAAGAGGCTGATTAAAGACTAAATCCGGAGTCAATTTTCCATTTACAATATTCCAGTCTACAAATACTGATAGCGGCCTATCCCCATCCCATTTGCCTGCAAAGGTCCGATAATTTAATGCCTTACAAGCAAAATATATGTTTGGGTACAAATCAACATATCTTTCAATTGGTATTAAATTCTCAATGACCCCCTGTGTCGTATCGACGAAATCATTCATTAATATGCAGTTTGCAATGCCTGAGTTAGGGATTATCCTTCCTTCAACACTAGCATCCCTTTTGTCACCAACTAAATTGGTTCCAGCATAGACATCTAAAACCTGGCTTCTGGACAAGTTCATAAGCCCTGATAAATCACCGCCAGGTTTGTTTAGAAGCTCAAATTTCCATCCAAGTGTTATAGCACCCTCTTCCGTTCTCCGATATTGCCGCTTGTATATTAAAGGCCTTGAAAAAAAAGAATCCTCAATGGAATTGGTAGCGTGGTATATTATAGACCCCCAATTAGTTCCAAATAACTGTTCAGCCCGTTCAGCATTTGTTTTATTTTCTAAAAAATCTGCATTCTCTTTTTTAAAAGAAATCTTTAACTCAACTTCCCTATTCAATCGGCTTTTAGCATAAACATAAATATCTGTCTTAGGTTCACCATCTCGGCATGTCGGTTTTCCTGAAAAAGCAATAAAGAATTCTTCTCCATTCATTTCAAACTTATTTCCGACTGACAAAATAGCCTTTATTCTACGTTCTTCATCACCAAAAGTTGGCATAACAACACTTCCTCTCATTTTATTTGCAGAAATATTTTTTTTTGAATGCAACCTTCTAAATTCTTTTTAACATCTTTCTCCCAAAACCTAATTACTGTCCAACCCATTTCAGTAAGTTTTTGATTATTTGCTTTATCTCTCTGAATATTTCTTTCAATTTTAGGGATCCAGTAATCTCTATTTGCAGCTATCCTCTCCTTCTTTTATTCCCAGTTATATCCATGCCAGAACTCTCCATCAATAAAAATGGCTATTTTAAATTTACTAATAACAATATCAGGCTTACCAGGAAGTTTGCTATAATTCTTTCTATATCTAAATCCATCCCTCCATAATAACTTTGATAGCATTATTTCAGGTGTAGTTGCTTTGCTTTTAATCCGCTTCATAATTTTTGTTCTATGTTCAGTTGTTTCAAATTTATATGGCAAAACAATCAAATCCTTTACTAACAACAAAAAACGCCTTTTAGGCGTAAATGTATAATAACTTCTAAGAGCTATTGTATCACAGGACATATTTTATTACAAAACTAAAACAGGCCTTTACGGCCTGTTTTATGTTATTTTTTCCATTAATGCTCTTTCAAATGTATAAAAATCATTCAAGGATAGCTATTAAAGCTAGCTTGTACATAACCCCTCATTTTTTGTGCTTTTCGAAATAAATATTTAATCCCTATTTAGTATCTAATGAACACTGGTTAACATGCTTTTCCAGTAATAATTTTGTTTTGAAGACTCAATGCATTTTTAACAGCCATTGCAACGTTATAAGCTAGTTCAACCGGTACAGCATTTCCAATCATTTTATAACCATCAGCTATGTCATCGTAGATGAAGTTAAAATCATCTGGGAATGTTTGTATTCGAGCACATTCTCTAACGCTCAACCTTCGGTAAAGCCCTTCTTTCCCAGGAACAAATATTCTTTTATTCTGCTCTACAAATAACATCTTTGGTGCTTGTGGATGGATAGGTGCATGCCTTCCACCAGCTTGTATCGTAAATGATGGTTCATCCCAGGAACGTACCCGGTTTCTTGACATATAAATAGTCGAGAAATTTCCAGTCATATATTCATGATTTTCCACAATGCACTTATCTCCATTTGTTTTGTTTTTTGACTGTGCCGGTAACGCTGTATCTTTCAAATCCCAAATTGCATCCCTTAATACGAATTTCCTATATATTGGTAAAGAAAACTCAAAATTAATATTTAAGTCCTCTCTAAACCCAATATAAAAAACCCTCTTTCTGTCTTGAGGAACTCCGTAATCAGCTGCATTTACCAGTTTTATATGCATTTCATATCCTGAATCCTTAAACATTTTTATAATATTTTCAACTGCAGATTTATGTATATCTGCCAACATACCAGATACATTTTCAGCAACAAAAAATTTAGGTTTCTTATCCCTTAATATTCTTGTAAAGTCATAGAAAAGTTTTCCTCGCTCATCTTCTATGCCTCGTAAAGCTCCCGCTTCGCTCCAGCTTTGACATGGCGGTCCACCAATTATACCATCACATTCAGGAATCTCTGACGATTTAATCTTTCTTATATCCCTATGATCAAGAAAAGATTCATGATTTTTTTCGTATGTTTCCCAAATTGCACTATCATACTCATTAGCCCAAATTACTTTAAATCCAGCTTTTTTAAATCCTAAATCCATCCCACCAGCACCAGCAAAAAGGCTTACTAATTTCATAGGTTATCACTCCTATCTCAATTTATAGAACATATGTTCTATTTGCATTTTATAACACCCACCAAATAATGTCAAGTGGGTCATTTACTTTCTACAATAAGCAAAAAGTCCTTCAAACTCACAGGCTGAGCGAATATAAAACACATTTTAAGCTTTATATAAAATCTTCAATATGTTTAATATTAGGCTGTTTCTTTTCTATCTACTACTATCTTCAAGTAAAAAAGAATAAAAATTCTATTGCTAATTCGCCAGAAGGTTCTCACTTTTGCTAAACAGTTAAACACTATTAACAAAACTACACACCCTTTTTCTACTTCTCAACTATGAGCAAACAGATAATTTCTAAAAACACACCAAAAAAACCGTCTTTGATTTCATCCTCAAAATAAAATTAACCCTTGGAAAAGCCTTAAATAAGCCATTTCCAAGGGTAGTTATTCCTATTTTTTCACCAGCAGACAGACTGTTTCCACATGCAAAGTCAGTCTAACAATTTAGCGTAACTTAACCCCACCTATAAATGCTGCTTTTAAGCCACTTTCACAGTTTTCAATCACAGCATAGCTACCGTAGCAGTATAACTGCATCAAGGGAGGTCGAGACTGTTATAATGCTGACCACAATATATAGCATAGCTATTTTTCGCTTATGCTACATTTATGGGTTAGCTGAGCTACCGTCTCAACGTGCCTTGGGACTACAATTCGGATAAAAATTAGTACTGGATTGATCATGTGTTTTGTACACACAGGAATTCAGGATACAGAGAATATATAGATTTGAGATGAATTAACCCTCTATATGCATCCAACTCAATAACCTATCGTTCAATTAGAAAACACATTAAGCAACTCACATTTTATAATTGAATAGCCACTCCGTATCTAACTTATGATATTTTCTATCAATCTCACTTGTATATCCGATGGGAGTTAATATATCACTGTCAATTTCAATTTTTTGAAAGCCATTAGCTTTTAACAAACAAAAACATTCCAATTCATCCATTGAAGATACTTTATCAAAGTTATCTAATCTACTCTGCAAATAACTGATAAATTCAAACTTATTTTTACATTCTCTTGTAATGATATCTAAGTCAAAAATTGTCGAAACCACTGGCAAGAGGTTATCAAGTTCATCCGGCTGTAAATAGTCTTTTATATTTGCAGGTATCCATCCAAAATTCTCTGCAACTATACAAATTACATATTTATATCTGGTGCTTTTTAAATTAACATTATGTGTGTTCCCATTATCATCGGTTGCAAAAAAGGCACGGTCTTCTGAAAGCCACGTTTTAGTTCTAATAGCCTGTTTAAAACTCTCTCCAATAGCTTTGTTAAAATCACTTTGAATAGAGTCAAAGTCGCCTTGCAATGATGATAACGTCAAAACTTTGCTTTTGCACTCACAAAAAAGCGTTACATCAGATTGCTGAACTGTCAAATCCGCTTCCTTGTCGATATCATATTTGAGCGAGTGATATATTTTTTTTCTGTCAAAAAGTCTTTCCAAATATGATATGACCAAATTTTCAATTACATCGCCCCGATATTTTTTATATTTTGCTCTGGTGTTTTTATCAAACCGTTTATCCGCTATAAAATAATAGTGAAATAGCTTCGGTAAATTTTGTAACGTGAGTAGCGGCAGAGGAACGTATATGTAATCATCAAAATTTACAATAGGCTTCTCACACAAAGGATTCAAGTCTCCAATATTATGGTATGTAATACTCACATCTCCTAATTTTCGCCCTAAAACTGAAATTATAGCATCAATTTCTTCCTTATCGAATACTTCATATAGTTCTTTCTTATATACTCTAAACACATAACCGCCGCTTATACTCTGATTTAATAATTTGGTATTTCTTAGCATTGTATCGATAAATGTCTTTATCATTTTTCCAAGACGGAAGTTCTTTTTGAACAAATCAATAGATTTATATTGATATTGTTGAAATACATATATAAAAATCTTTTGGCAAGTAGTATGAGAAAAACCCAAAGTTACTTTAAACTCGTTGTCAAATTCTGAATATAGCTTTTCTGCAAATGATACAAGTTGCTCTAAATAACCATCACCTCGATAGACCTGATTCTTAGCTTTCATTAGAATGCTCGTAAAAATCTTCCTCTTCTCCTCATCTGGGACTTTGGCTTTTTCATGAATATTTTCAAATGCATCGTAAAGAACCTTGCCGAAGACCGCTCTTTCCGCAAGTGTTTAAGCTCATGAAATTTGAATGGCTAAATGTATGGGCTGAATCTTTTATATTATATCTTAGTAAATTGGCAGCAAGCCATTCAGCCTTTTGCATTTTTTTATCATCAGGCTTACCCATTTCACTAAATAGCTGTAACTCGATTAAAGTAGAAAGTATATCCTCTGAATTATATTTAGAAAATACTGCATCAAGCAGTGTTAAGCAATCGTCTACTTCTTTTCCCATTGCATCCTCCCAGTTAATCTATCTTATATCCAAACTTCTCAAGCCTTTCTCGACACATATTTCTTTCACCTTCGGAAACAGTTCCTTATACTAAATTGCAAAAAAGCCCATAAGCAACAGTCCAATGTTTCTCTTTTCATCCAATATAAACGCTTACTCTATTTTGCAACTCACATGCAACTCTTTTCTTGTGAAATTAGCTGCAGCAAATATTTTTAATTAGCATTATTCTATCTTATTGTTCTAATTCTTCGCTAAACATCCTTTCGGGAATCTCGTCCCAGAAAGAAACTAATGCATTATAATACATATCAAAATCCTTATTAGTGATATTCAGCGTTTGTTCAAGCAGTGTTGTTTTATGAAATTTCAGCTTATCATCATGATAACCTAACCGCTTATCCCACTCAAAATAATCTGGACGAATCTTTCTTAGTCTATCTGCAGAATTACCTTCTGCATGCTTAATTACATTAACTAAAAGCCGCAGTTCTTTTATTTGCTCCCAGCACTTCATACTTTCAATATTATAGTTGTGGAACTTAAAGCATTCTTTCGCTTCATTAAAGTCTACTTCTTTTGTAAATTCAATTAAACCATCATTTTCAACTTCATGCTTAATAAATCTGATTAATTGCTGCTCCCAAACTTGGCACATGCATGACAGCCACATCCCTAGGTTTCGATACCGCATAAGTGATAAAATTTCATATCTTTCAATACCTGCTTCTTGACATGCTTCCGCAATACCTGAAAAATCAGGATCACAATCTTCACCGTAACACGGGGCGCTCATAGCATTATCCCAAAGTCGTTGTGTGTAAGCTTCAGCTTCTACCTCCGCATCTGAAAAAACAGGCTCAATCTTTTCAAAGTATAGCTCTCTTATATATGCGAGATCCTTCTTCATATCTTTCCTTAAGCCATCCCAAATATAAAGCTGTGCCCTCAATTACCCCATCCCCCTTGCAGTGAATCTTTTCCTGAAGTTTTTACATAATTTTATATGTTCTTTACATTAAAGAATCCATACCTTCCAGCATTATAGTCTTTTGTGAATACAATCCGGTTGACTTTTCCTTCAATTGGAACAGTAGGTTGCTTGTTCTCAAATATAATAACTTGCTGCTTCGCATTATTTTTAGCTAAATCATTGAACATAGCATTTTGCATTTTATCCGGCACATCAGCACCTGTTTCTTTTTCTTTCAGCGTCACAAGTGGAGAGTCAAGAATGACAACGCCTGGATGAACTAGCTGATTTTTAATTGTATAACGCATTATAGATATTACAAAAGCAGCGTAAAGGAAAGCGCGATAGCCTTTACCAAAACTTCCACGCTCCTTGTCTCCAATTTTTATATCGAAGGTCTTTTTGTCAAAAGTTACTTTCCCAAATTCGTCAAAACACCAATCGGTTAAAGTTTCTTCTATCTCGGCACAAAAATCATCTAAAAGTTCACTACTTAACTCGCCTTTATACTGAAGTAAGGGCTGTGCTTTCTTTGAGTTCTCTTCATAAGCTACTCTTAGAGCCGTCTTACGAGAAATTTCTGCAGCAACATACTCTTTCTGATTATTCAATTTAATATAGTTTTCGTTTCTCTTAATTATAGCCTTGAACAACTTCAATTGAGGCTTAATATTTGTAATCTCATTATCTACTAGGTTTAACAAGTTTTGAAGCTCTGCAACTTCTGTATCGATTGATGAAATTTGAGCCATCAAACTTTTAACTGTATCTTTTAAGTCCAATAGTTGCATTTCAATTTTCTGCTGTTCATATTGATAGGCTAACGTTAAATCATCTGAAATTGCAGGTGTTAAGTCAATGGTGTTCATATTGCTATGGCAAACAGGACAAGGTACCTTTTCCACTTGCAAAATAAAGTCTACACCTTCCTCAATAAATTGTAAGCGTTCCAAATCAGAATGATAATGTTGTTCCAACAAACCAAATCTATCCTGCAATGCTTGCAGTCTTTGCTTTTCAGATAGTTTTTCATCAATCTGCTTATTTAGCTGTTTCTTTTGTGCCAACTTTGTCTTCAAATTATTTTCAAATTCCTCAATTTCAGCTTCTAAAGCTATCAAATCATCTTGTTCCATGGTTTCACAGATACTCAATTCATTCTCAACGTTTTGAAGTGTTTCATTGAAAGTAGCTATTTCTTCACTGATAAAATCTATTACGCTGTGTATTTTTGCCTTGCGTAATTTGACATCCTCAATCTGATCACACTTTTCATCATCAACTCCGGAAAGAAAATATTTGAAAATTGATTTTTCAGCCGTTGCACTGACATACTGCCCCGATAATATTGGTGAAATTTCTTTTATAATGCTTAATTCATCAATATTTGTTAAATGGCATATGTTTCGAAAACTTAATGTTTGCTTCTCTCCCTTTTTGTTTTTCTTAAGCGAAACTATGTCCTTAACTCCTATTCTGTTTAAAAAGAACATGGATATATTATCATTGTTAGTAGCATCATGTTTTATATCTAACAGGATATACTTTTGTATCTTATCAAAATTATCAATGGACGTAAAAGCAGCATAAATTATCTTGTCATTAATCTGATGTTTGAGGCTAATAACAACCTTATCATTTGTTTCTATCTCCATTAAAATATGAGTATATTTACGTGCCTCATGAATCTTTTTAGGGGGCTGTGATGCTCCCATCATATATTCAATGCATTGAAATATATATGTTTTACCTGTATTGGATGCCCCTGAAACAATATTAAGGCCTCGTTCGAATTTGATAAAGGCATCGTCCACTTCTGATCCTGTCAATCTCATTTCTCTAATATAAAAACCTTTCATCATATCCCCTCCGAGCCAATCAAGATTTCTTGTTTAAATTCATCGCCCCATTTGGTAATTTTTTTCTTCATTAATATGGATAATTCTTCATCTGAGGAGCCTGAAAATTTGCTATTTATCCATTCTGCAGTATGCTTCAGTTTTTTTATATATTCATTTTCAAAAGCATTTAAAAACCACTTCGTCCTGACATTGCATCCATATGTAATACCGTCTTCATCCGTGTAAACGTCAATCAGTTTTCTACTAATCAGCAAGTATATTGCCTTCTCTATGATTTGAAACTTTATGGGGTATTCACTGCTCCTGTACGGATGCAAAGGGTGGATATTACTCTGGCTTAAATCAATGTCACCGGCATGAAGCAGTACATAGTCATAAACACAAAGCCGTTGAAGACTATGCTTAATAATACTCGACCTCTCTAATAAAATTAAAACTCGAATACCTACTTCGATCTCCGAGTTAAACACCTGAATATATTTATCAATCATTTAGCCCACCTCACTTCACTTTTTTCATTAGCTAAATGATGGCACAATCCTTGTTTGTCGCTTATTGATACATATGAATTCACTGCTAAAATATTATCCTGTATAGAAAGTTGACTTGCCTGAGCCATCACGTTTAACAATCGGGTTTTGCCGTCCGGGTGATCTTTTTCAATAACATCAATGATGCCATCATATACCTCATGCTTTAGTTTGATAAAACTGCTTTCATCAGGCAAAGTCTCTCTTACAAAAACACGCAGTGATTCTGCAGAATAAAATCTTTCCCTTTGGCGATTAAAGTCCAATGAAAGCTCTGGGTAATTTCGCTGTAAAGCTTCCACACTATCTATTATCGTTTTTTTATAATCGGTATATGCTGCAATAATTTTTGAGATGTATGTTAATTCTTGTACTTCTATCTCATGTGGTGGGTTTTGCTTTGCTGGTCTTTTCTTTGTCAATCCCCCACCAAATCTAAAAGGGAAATAAGGTGTAGTTCTATGCTCATCAATGATAGTTTGCATAGGATATACCGATACAATTTTAAAATGAAAATCTTTGATATATCTATTCAGACCATCAGATAAGTCAATTGGTTCATTGGTCTTTATGCCTGTCCTACAATACTTATCCCAATTTTGTATAAGTGCATCATTAATATTTAACGGATTATTAATTAAATCTAAAAGGGATGGCCCCGCATCCTTAGGTGCAACAATGTAATATCGTTGCGGCAGTGGGTAATCCCCATTGTATGAATAATAGCAAAGTTTTCCGAATTCAACCCATATATCGCTTGGCGCAATAGATTTGTCATAGTGCTTGCATTGATAATAATCATATTGACCTTCTGCAATCTTAGCTATGATATCTCTACCTTTATCATTTGCTCCACCAATTTTCTGTACCAAAATATATCTATTTTTCAAACATGCAGTAGCCCATTCATTAATAAAATCTTCAAACTGATTTGGAGAAAATATGCCTACTCTTTCAATTGGGGGAATGGGCGCACCACTAAACACCTGTAGATCATTATCCACATGCGGCACGATAGATTCACTCAATTCAAAAGTAGTTTTCAACATATCCTCACATCCCCATTTGACACCAAAATACCAAAAGATTATAACTTGTCTTTAGCTTTTGTACGAGCATCTACAGGCTTGTCTGCTTCTTTAGGAATTGCCCACGCCCATCCTAACCGAACTGCCCCCAACACTCGTCCTTGCTCACATAGAACCTGAACTCTGCGCTGAGATATACCCCATTTTTCTGCTGCTTCTTTAGCTGTAATGTATTCCATTCCTTATACCTCGCAGAAATATAGTTTTCCATATAATAGTATATACGAAGAAACGAATAAAATCAATATGTTCAATAAATACTCAATATT
>Ga0154410_1007_pt2 | contig 14950 bp, 15 predicted proteins | sample RifGroB2_FD_115914 | JGI IMG/M metagenome (GOLD analysis project Ga0154410, IMG submission 115914) | Clostridiales bacterium GWB2_37_7
TCGTTACAAATGCACACGTTGTAGGAACCAATCCAAGAGAGCTTACAGTATACTTTATGGATGGTCAGGAAATGACAGCACAGATACTTTGGCAGGATACAACGCTAGATATGGCTGTTATAAAGGTAGACGCAAAGAACCTGCCCTATGTTGAGTTGGGCGATTCTGATAAAATAGATGTAGGAGAAACCGCCATTGCAATTGGAAACCCTCTAGGCTTGAGATATGAAAGAACAGTAACACAAGGGATTGTTTCAGGTCTAAATAGAAGCATACGAGTTAGTGAAAGAGATATAATGGAGGATCTTATACAAACAGATGCCGCAATCAACCCAGGAAACAGTGGTGGACCTTTAATTAACAGTGAGGGTCTGATTATTGGCATCAATACTGCAAAGGCGTCGGCAGAGGGTTTAGGCTTTGCAATTCCCGTTAACATTGCAAAACCAATTGTAAGGCAGCTTATCGAAGAAGGTAAGTTCGAAGCAACCTATATGGGAATAGGACTTCTAGATCGAGAAATAGCAGGATATCTAGATACAAATATTGTAATTAAAAAAGGCATCTATATAACATCAGTTCTTGCGGGATATGCTGCAGATAAGGCAGGTCTGAAGCCTGAAGATTTGATAACCCATGTAGACAACATAGAAGTAAACACCATGATAAAGTTCAAGAGTATACTATACAGTAAGAAGCCAGGTGACAAGGTCACTATAAGATATGAAAGAGAAAATAAGACCTACGAGACAGAAGCGACATTAATGGCAAAACCGGAGGAATAAAATGAACATTACCGTAATTTCAGTAGGAAAGCTCAAGGAGAAATATCTAAAGGAAGCTATACAGGAATATTCCACAAGACTTACAAAGTATTGCAAGCTGGATATCATAGAGGTGCCTGACGAAAGAGCACCGGAGAATATGAGTGCAGCAGAGGAAGAAATAGTAAAGCTTAAGGAAGGACAGATCATACTTAAGAGCATTAAGGATGATACCTATGTGATAGCACTAGCCATACATGGCAAACAGCTTTCCTCAGAGAAATTCGCGGAGTTAATCAGCGGACTAGGACTGCGAGGCAAAAGCAACGTAGCCTTTGTTATAGGAGGATCTCTCGGACTAAGCGAAGAAGTATTGAAAAGGGCAGATTACCATCTGTCCTTTTCTGCTATGACATTTCCGCATCAGCTCATGCGGGTAATACTGCTGGAACAGGTGTATCGAGGGTTTAGGATTATTCGGGGTGAACCGTATCATAAATAACCCTAAAACCAATGAAACCTTTTAAATTTACACTATTTATATCGGAATCAGGTTATATTGAGTTAAGAAGACTAGTATGACATAGCGTTAATATAAAACATCTATGAGTCAGTTATTTACTTTATTAATTAGTGTTGTGCAGCAAATTGCAAATATTTTCCTACTATATTACAATTTGCTGCACAACTACAATAATATAGTAAAAGCGATTTATATAGGCAACAGATATTTTATAGTTCTGAAGTAAAGGAGTTTTTCTTGATGATTGAGGTTATCTTTAATGCAAGTTTTATAACAAGCAGTTGTTTTTCATTCCTGATTTTTGTCTTTACCATGACAATGTACAGGAGCAATAATAAACTCAAGCTCTTTAGCGCAGCCTTTCTTATAATACTGGCATCAAATGCAGTCAACTATATCTTTTTAAAGGATGCCTTTCAAATAGACATAGGTTTACTGTCGACTTCAATGTTTTCTCTTTATATGCTTATTGTTGCTTTTTATGGTCAAAAGAATAAGAATTATAAGTTTCTCTATTATCTGGCCTATGTTTTTACTGCCGCCAACATAGTGATTGCATTGAAGTATAATTTTCTTTTTACTTTTATAAAATCAGATCTGATCAAGTGGCTTGTGCAAATAGCCGCTCTGGCATTGGTACTCTTCTTTATAAAAACAGAAGGTTCAAAGGATATCCAGTTTAAAAGAGCAATTGCACTATTGCTGTTGAGTAAAGTTTTTTACAGTATTGAATATCTGAATCAATACCTGGCTGTCATAGGTTTCTGTCTTGAGGCTTCCGGCTATGTGACCTGCTTCAGCTATTTCTATAATATTGTTTACAGCAGTTTTATGGACAAGGTCAATGAAGCAGAAAAGCTAAAGAACACCGTTGAAAAATCTTTCTATTATGAAGTCAAAAAAAGAACCATTGAAATAGAGAAGTCCAATGAGAAGCTGCTGGAGCTGTCCAAAACAGATTCTCTGACAAAGGCTTACAACAAGCTGGCAATTATGAATATTATTGAAAAGCTAACGACCTCCAAAGCAAGGCAGACTTTTTCCATTCTTATGTTTGATATAGATAAGTTTAAAACAATAAATGACACACTTGGTCATGTTACAGGTGATATGTGTATTAGGACCCTTGTCAGCATTGCTCAGGCCAACATAAGGTCCATTGACTACCTGGGACGATATGGCGGCGATGAATTCATAATTGTATTGCCAACACTGTCCGCCAATGATGCAAGGATCGTTGCAGAGCGTTTCAGAAGCAAGGTAGCCGAAACAAACAATCCAAGGTTTACAGTTTCCATTGGTATAGCGACTTTTCCCGAAGATGGAAAGACTGTCAAGGAGCTTATATCAGCAGCTGACATTGGCTTGTATAGAGCCAAGGAAAGAGGCCGAAATGCTGTTTCGCACAGCATGCTGTTTTAACTATAATTTAACAATACTATGCAAGAAGTCCCCTACCTCTAAGCGACCTTAATCACAAAATGATATGATCCTTGTAGCCTTTTTTAATATTCCCAGGAGATTTATGAGCGATTCTGGCATCAGAGTCTACAACGCTGACAATCTTGTCTTTCCTGTGATTTAGGTACTGATCTACAAGGTCATAACATAATCCAAAGACTTCTTGATATTTACGATTCTTATGTAGTTCCTCATAAGTCTTTAGATACAGATATTCTAATCGTTCTCCTGCTATTTCAAAGTGCCTTTTGGCATATACCTTATTGTTTGTATCATACTCACTTTGAATGTTCGATTCAAAATGTTCCAGCTGTTCTTTTGCAAGCTGTTCATTGAACTTGCTAACTTCCTTGACGACCTTGACAAAGGCATTTCGTATTAGCTTCTTGTCAGAAGGGTAATTTACATTGGCAGCTATGTCTGTCGTATCAATGATATGGCGTCTTTTGCCTATGAGATCCCCTTTTTATACATTCCTTCACAATCTCGCTGAAGAAGGAGTCCAATTAAAAAACAGGTGCTTTGTGGCTGTTCTCGCTACTTGGCACCTGCTGATTGCATAATTATTTTTTGATTTGTATACTTATTCTAGGAGTCTCCTTTTTCGGAGGTTTCACAGGTACAGAACATAAGAACATATTGATTTAATAAGTTCTTATGTTCTGTACCCGGCATTCAACCTTAATTATTACCGCTTAATTATATCATAGAAATATCTTAGCATAAGAATGAAATTTATACTAAAGCTATTCGCTACAAGTAACTTTGATTGCATATAAATAATTCTGTTTGAGGTCTATGGTGTTACGGTGAACCGTATCATAAATAACTGCGAAAACAGCCTGAAAGTGAGATGTAAAATTGCTTCTGGGCTACTTTTGCATTTTAGTAAGCATTCAGATTTGCTGTTTATACAATAAAATAAGTTGGCAGAGTGACACCCAATATTTGTAACAATGACCCTTCTTGTTGTGTGGGTTTTGAGATAGACAAGATAGGCGCACATATTTGAAATTACTCATCACATTCGACTGTTTTGGAATTCAGTTTTTCCACCAATTCGCCACGCAAAATAGGCATTTCCTTTGGCGTATGAATTGCAAGCCTTAAATCACCTTCATCGCTTTTTAGGAAAGGACAAGGGGACAGGTAGAGACCCAGTTTTCGCTTGTAACTAAATCAATAGACCTACTAATATAATATTAAAACCGCTGTTAGAGCAGTACGGTGAACCGTACTATAAGTGACGGCGTTTTTTAAAAAATGAGATTGGAGTAATATTCGAGCCTTGAATTGGCGATGAAAAATACATGAAGATGTTTTTATGGAATTAGAACAGGCAATCAAAGTGCAAAATTTGAAAAAAACTATAAAGGTGACATTCAAGCACTCTATAAACTTAGCTTCAAAGTTGATAAAGTAAGCATATTCGGGCTTGTTGTTGGCTGCGGCAATGCCACCATAAGGCTTAAGATAGGATATAGAATTATAGATTTTTATAAATCAAGTATTATTGAATGTATAAAATAATTTACCATAATAAATAATAAGCATTGACCTGTTAGGTAAAACATAAAAAGTGTCCATCTATTGCTCAATGAACATCGGATAATAGATGGACACTAATTTGAAACTAGGTTATATGTAATCAACCAGAGTATGAAGTACGCATATGGAAACGATTGTAATGTCCTATAAGAGTTGAACAACTAGCTTGTTTCGTATCTGGAGAAGCGGCACAGTGAGGATTAGAACCATAATCGGCTAAACAATTGGAATATGAAGCTAATGCCCAATCACAGTCGCTACCAAAGAAATTCAAAAGAGCTTGTGAACTCGCATCGTTTGAATAATAGGTGCCATTACCTAAATAACCATTAAATCTATTGCAATGTAAACGATATCCATACACACCTTTTTCTCCATCAGACCAATATGGGTCTGTTGTGCTTGCTTGCGGTGATATTAGTGTGCTTTCAATTTTTTCAAGACTTTTCATACTCTCCTTATCAATTGAGAGCATTGGACTAATGTCGAGATCAAATATCACTGTGGTATCTGTGCTGCCATCACTGATAAATTGTGTATAAGTTTTATCAATTATAGGGTTATAAGCCGTAACCTTTGTAGCCTTATCCGTTTGAGTCAGTACTCCTCCCCAACCGTTATTATTCAATTCAACATTGGTATTCTCAACTGTTAATTGAATATCCGAATAAGTTATAAGACGTTCAAAACGCTGTTCTGGTTCATTGTAATACCAGCCAGTAACAGCTCCGGCTTCAATTATCTTTTTCAACAATTGGCTGCTATCATCATCAAACTCTGGCATTTCAATTATTTGTCTGAACTTAACCTCAATATTTTGTTCATTTAAATCAGGAGAAGCAATTGCAACTGAAGAGAAAGCAGTAAACATGATGGAAATTATAAGCAACATACTAAACATCTTCTTTTGATACTTTTTCATAAATTAAAACCTCCTCATTTTAATCGACTTTGTCTTTTGTAACTGCCTAAGATTAATTGGCATCCCCTCCTTTGAAATATTTCACGAGATAGATGATTGTTGTTTCTCTATTTTTACCAATAAAAGTTGTCTGCAGTTGTCAGCATGAATAGAGGCAACTTTTATTGGTTATCGAGTTCCTTATTTAAATACTATTGCTTTTTTGTGAATATAAAACGCTCCCTGTGTATTGGTATGGAAAAAAGACTAACGTATACTTCTTAGTGTAATCCAAACAAATTGTCGGTCATAATCACTATAAATAAATTCTGCTACTACACCGATTTGACTATCTTTATAAATATGCTTCATCAATCGTTGCCCATTATCTTCTGCTTTTTCTAAATAATTTTTGCCTAGTAAATCTGTTATTTCGTCTATAGTAGATATTCCTTTATTACCATATATACTTAATACCACATCCTTGTTAAAGGCAAATATATAACTTACCTTATTGGCGTCAATATCAAGTACCAATTCATTAAAATAGTAGGTGAAGTCACCGTTTTTATTCTTAAAACGATCACTTTTCTGATATGTCGATAAATCTACATCTTCAATATTTGAACCAATTTCTATCATATCAATGGAAATATTAGATAAATCTGTCGTTACAAGGCGACGTATTTCCGAGCTATTATATTTATTACCGATAAAGCTAAATAAAGAACTAAACGAAGAATTGAATATCAATCCTAAAATGATAATAGAACTTATTATGGTAATTGCAATAATCTTAACCACATTGTTTTTCTTTTTGTTCAATACATTGCTTACCCTTTTTCTCGTATCACTCTTCCCAAATGCTATCATGGACCTTGTTATTTTTATTTTAGTATTACTAAAATAAAAAATCGTCTCGGCATATTCTTTTCTGACGTCATTCCCTAACAGAGCCAAAATTTTTTCATCGCAACTCATTTCGATATCGCAACTCAAATTTTTAAATGCCAACCAAGCAAACGGATTAAACCAATGAGCAGCCGTCACAAAGTATGTAAAAAGTTTTATCAAATAATCTTTTCTCTTGATATGAATCTGTTCATGACAAAGTACATAATCCATTTCTTTTTCGGTTATACCTATAGGCACATATATTTTAGGTTTAATTATTCCAAACAGAAAAGGTGTAGAAATCTGGTCAGTTTCAAAAATATTGTCTTTTATTCTTATAGCAGTCAACAATTTTTTTCTTGCATAGAAGTAAGCAAAAGTTTCATTTAGAATAAGCCCAATAAAACCTAAAAACCAAACTAAAGTTAAAAAGGTTATCACCCATGATGCAAAAGATACATTTGTTCCCATAGCATCTATGTCTGATAGAGCTGTAACAATTGGCTGTGGGATAAATTCTGTTTTGCTAATAATCCTGATTGCTTCATAACCCCTAAAAAAGTTTAATATGACACGTATATTTAAAGTAAATGGAAAAATTAGTCGTAAATAAACAATTGCCCATAAGAAATACGAATACTTTTTCGAAAGCGCTTGAAGAAAGAACCTTGCAAATAAACCCAAAATAATTATATAACTGCCTGCAATGCTCATATTAAAAATATAAATAAATATATTTGGCATTGCATCAGTCCTCCTTATATTGATCAATCAAGTCTTTAATTTTCTTAGCCTCCTCATTGGATAACTTTTTATCTTTCAGAAACGCAGTTATAAACTTGGGTAAAGATCCATTAAAAGTTCGCTCAACAACAGTGTTGCTCTCATATTGATGAATTACTTTTTTATCGACTAATGTAGAAACAATGGAATTTTCATTTTTCATAATTCCTCGTTCACAGAGCTTCCGTAAAACAGTGTATGTCGTGGATCTTTTCCATCCAAATTTTTGTTCGCAAAGATTGGCCAATTGCCTTGATTGAATAGGCTCATTTTCCCAAACTATGCAGGCAAACCGGTATTCAGCATCAAATAACTTAAGATTTTTATCCATGCTATGATAACCTCCAAAACTTGTTTATTGCAATAAACTAAAATCAGTTTATCGCGATAAACAGCACTTGTCAATATATAATAATATATTTCCCAATAAAGTAAAACGTTGGAGTATACTAGTAGACTTTACGTTGTTCACCTGTATTATTAGCATCTTCATCACTTCCATCAACGCACAATAGCCCATTTGTGCTGAAAGTCTATATGGCAAATTCAATAACATTCTGCATCTTTGATTTTTTTTGCTGATATGGTTATACTGACATGAAAATATGATACGGAAAAGACGAAAACCATAAGATGTATGGCTTCCGCCTTTTCCGTATCGGTTTTTAGTATGATTCAGTAACTTGCCCAATCGAATCATACTTTTATAGTCTCCCTCTAATCTGTATCTTTACAAAAGATATTGTCTCTTATGTAATCTATAGCTTGCTGAGGCAGCCAGCAGGCATAATTATCAACAATTTCAATTACCAAAAAATCATCGTTGTTGTTTGTGACATTGACGAAGGAGTAAGTGCCAGGCAGTGCGTCCGAGCAATGTCGGATCATATAGTGGGTGGGAAGCCCACCGGGTAAGGTTAACCAGCCGCCCGTAGTCAGCCTTGGAGCGTAGCGGGTAACTGCTGCGTTTAAGCGTAGGCAGACAAGATAGCAGGCCGAAAGCCGGAAGGTTGAAGTGATTGAGCCACGAAATACTAAATAGGAAGGCTAATGCCGTTGCCTGTGCAGAAAGCAATATTGTGACAGTCGTTATGGTAAGAATGTCGCAACTTCCTCGGGGTCGGAGAGCTCGGCATGTTATACATTGGTATGAAACGGTAACTCGGGAGACCCTATTTGCTCTTCAAACATAAGTTTGGAGTACGGAGTACAAGCGATACAAAGTGAGGAAACCGGAAGGTAGATAGGGAGTCGGATTGCAGAATAGTACCTATGAAGCAGAGTAATGTCTGTGGAGGAAAGGCTGCAACATATCATCGACCTTGAAAAGGGAAACACTACACGCACCAGAGGCGTGATAAATAGTGGTAACATAACTTGATAGGATAGTATTGAACAAAATGCGAAGATGATATGGGGAGCCGTGTGCGTTAATTGCGCAAGCACGGTTCTGAGAGGAGTGCAACCGCAATGAGAGCAAAAGCTATCAAAGCGGTGCGCTTACTTACCCGTAGGTTATTAGGTTAATTAAGTAATTTTGAAGCATAACCTAATAACCTTTGTACTTGGCACTCATATTATTACACGAAGAAAAAGGTTATTAACCTATAATTGTAGAATATGATGGCAATACAGAAATTGGAAGTGAGAAGTCGGAGTGTATGAAAGGACAATTATATGAAAAACAAAACTATACTTCAAGTTAATAAGACATACTGGAATGCAACTGCTGATGATTGGTTCGGCGTTACCGCTCTACCTGAGTATGGGGTTCAATTTGTAACAGAAAATGAGTTGACGTTATTTGGTGATGTAACAGGAAAAACACTGCTGGAAATTGGTTGTGGAAGCGGACATTCATTAAAATATCATGCAGATAGAAACGCGGATGAATTATGGGGGCTTGATATTTCACAAAAACAACTTGAAAATGCTGAAAAATTTCTTGCTGAAAGTAATTATTTTCCTAAGTTAATATGTGCCCCTATGGAAGATGAGTGTGGTATACCTAAGAATTATTTTGATATTGTCTATTCAATATATGCAATAGGTTGGGCGACTGATTTGGAAAGTGTTTTCCATAGAATTGCTTCGTATTTAAAAAAGGATGGTGTTTTTATATTCAGTTGGAAACATCCTTTACATGGCTGTGTTAATGTAAATGAAGGTCAACTTATTTTTGACAAAAGTTATTTCGACGAGGAATGGCAAACACAAATAGTTGATGGTATGGAAATAATGTTGCCTAATAGGAGAATTTCCACATATATTAATGCTATGACAAGCGCTGGATTTATTATCGAAAATATGGTAGAGCAAACCAACGAAAGTACAATGCAAATGACTGGAGAGATTAATGATAGGTCAAGGAAAGCACTAAAGCTCCCATTATCTTTTGTCTTTAAAGCGAGAAAGGCATAGTGTGCCAATTAATATAGCCTTTTGTACATAATACTTAAGAGGGCAGGTGGGAATATGAGTTGGGTTGATTTAATAAATGAATTTGTTCCTTTCAATGAGCAAGAGAGAAAGGACAAGGAAGCAACATTGAAGTACATCAATATGTTTGATGATATACTAAAGAGAGATAACGGAATTATTCATATAACAAGTTCTGGTTTTGTTATAAATAAAAATAAGGATAAAGTATTGATGGTATATCATAATATATTTAATTCTTGGTCTTTGGCAGGAGGACATGCAGATGGTGAGGAAGATTTAATAGGTGTTGCTATGAAAGAGATTACAGAAGAAACAGGAGTGAAAGGCATTCATCCTATCACTGACATGATCGTTTCATTAGATATTTTACCTGTACTTGGACACATTAGAAAAGGAAAGCATATTACATCACACTTACATATATCAGTTGCATACTTATTTCAGGCTGATGAGAATGAGCAGGTTGTAGTTCGACCAGATGAGAATAGTGCTGTCAAGTGGATACCAATCAATGCAATAGATATTTACTCAAGTGAATCTCATATGAAGAAAGTTTATAACAAAATAATATATAAAATTGAAAACTTACTTTTATGAGCATGGAATTATATAAAGCAGTGAGTTGTATTATTCTTTTATTGTATAATCTTTATGAGTAAAAAATAATAAAAAGCAATGCAGTTAGTGTTGTATAGTGAACTGTATCATAAATAGTGCTTTAAATACCTAGAATACAGGTATATGGATTTTTGGTTAGCTTTTATTATTCTTAGAGAGAGGTGTTGTTATGTACTATAGCTTTATAATGTTAAAACCTGATGCTTTAGAGAGACAGCTGGTTTTGGAGATTATTGAACGATTGAAAACAAATGATATTGCAATTGAGATTCTTGATTACAGATTAGTTAATAAAGAGCTGATTTTTAAGCACTATGCCCATGTAATTAATGAGATGGGTGAAGTGTTTAAAGAGATGGCAGCCAAAGCCTTTGTCGGAAAATATGTAATTCCAATGATAATTAGCAGTAGGGATGAAAACATTATAGCAAATGTTCGTAAAGCAATTGGTGCTACGGATCCATCCAAAGCAGCCTTAGGAACAATACGCAGTGATTTAGGTAATGACAGTATGGAGAAAGCAAAGCTTGAGCATAGATCCTGTGAGAATTTGATACATGCCAGTGATAGCTATGAATCATATTTGACTGAGTCTGAATTATGGTTTGGTAGAGACATTAGTCAGAAATACACATAATTATCGTACCAATGATGACGTTTATAGGTTATTCCGATTAAGAAATATGAAAAGGGCCGATGGGAATCTGCCCTTTTCTGCATTGCAGGAGTAAGTGCCTGGGAAAGCTACGAAAAAGTAGCAAGATTTTAAAAAGCCATGTTTATGAGGAACGACAAACCATTACCTCGTACAAATAAGTCGCTTAGAGCGAATTCTAGAGTCTGAAATTTTCAGGTGCTTAGTTTTACTTTTTATATGTGGAGTTTTTCAGCAGTTTCCCTGGCACGTAGGTTATTTGGTTAATTAAGTAATTTTGAAGCATAACCTAATAACCTTTGTACTTGGCACTCATATTACTTGGCACTCATATTACTCGCCCGGTCAAGATCTCGTCAACAGCGGCGAATTGCCCGGTCAGACTGATCGACTGCCGCACATAGTCGGGCTTTGCCGCAACGTCGAAGCCGTTGACGGTGGCAATTCCGCTATCCTGTTTGAGCAGCGTGGTGAGGATTTTGACAATTGTTGTCTTGCCCGCACCGTTGGAGCCGAGCAGGGCGAAAATACTGCCTTTTTCCACCTCAAAATCTACGCCCTTAAGAACATGAAGTTTATTGTAGGACTTTTGCAGCCCTTTCACTTGGATTGCTTTGTTTTGCATATTCTTCACTCCTTTTATAATAGTAACCTTTGATAAATCAGCCCCAAGACCCTTGAGAGCGTTGTAGCTCAGCTTATCCATCATCGCCCCGTCAAACCTAATGGTCTTGATGGCATTGTAGTATTTCTTGGTCAAGGACCACGGCGGTGTAAAGGACACATTTTTCAGCGTTGCGCCCCGAAACGTCACTTCCTTTAGACCTGCCTCGCCAAATTTGACGCCGATAAAGGTTTGTCCATCCAGGCACAGCCCAGTCAGGTCGGAAGTTTTAAAGTCCACGCCGTCGAAAATACAGTTCTCAAAGATTGTTTTTCTCAGGTCGCACACGGTCAGTTTGACGTCGGTTAGCTTTGCACCGATGAATTTGGCCCCGGCCAGCTCTGACGTGCTGAAATTGGTGCGCACAAGGATGGAACGATGGAAGCTCGCACCCGCTAGATCCAGAGCGTAAAAGCTGCAGTCTGTCAGATTTGCGCCGTCAAAATTGGCTTCGCGCACGTCGCTGGCCTTGAATGAGCTGCCGGTCAGATCCGCGCCCGAAAAGTCGGAGCCGCGCAGCGCGCTCGCTTCAAATTTTCCTTTATGTGCGGTAACGCCCGCAAAGTCGCTCTTTGGCAGATTGCTTGCGCTAAAGTTTGTCACTACCTGACGCTCCAAAGAGCGAGAGAGGTTTGCGACCTCCTGTACCGTTTGCTCAATGTCTCCAATACTGTCAATGGTCATCTCAAAAGCTGTTTCATCGTCCTTGCCCTCGGCTTTGAGTTCGCGGAATCGCTCCTGCAAATCGGAAAGCAGATCAGCCTTTAATTCAGCCACGCTTTTTACTCCATCGTAGGGTGCAAAAACTCCATTTAAATAATTTATTAATTTTTCATTCATAATATCAAATCTCCTTTACAATAAGTTTTCAAGCACGCGCTTTGCGTACTCCCAATTGCTTTTATTATGGGAGTAAGTAGCCTTACCTTTTTCGGTAATCCTAAAATATTTACGTCGTCCGCCCTGAGATTCATCGCCCCAATACCACTCGATATCTCCGTCTGCCTCAAGACGACGGACGCTAGAATACATCGTGGCTTCCTTTAATTCATACTCGCCGCCTGAGCGCTCAGCTATCAACTTGACAATCTCGTAACCGTATCTGTCTGCTTCGGATAAGAGCCGTAAAATCATCGTATCGGTATGACCGCGCAGCAGGTCGGATGTGATTTTGTTATCACTCATATAATCGCCTCCATATTTGCATTATACGACATATTACTATGACAGTCAAGGTAGTATATCGATTATAATACTTTGTTAATAAAATATAATATATTCACTTCAACATCTATCGGTTTTGAGTGCGGATAAAAATCATTATTAGAATCTATCCCATAAAAAAAGAGGTCTTCTCAAAATCGGTCAACGGCGTTAATATAACATTAAACGGTTCGGTCAATGAAAGGAGCTATCGCTTGAACGATAAATTTTTTAAACTATCAGATGAAAAACAAAAGGCTATCATTAATGCTGGCTGCAAAGGTTTTTTCAAATATGGATACAGGAAGGTGTCAATGTCTGAAATAGCCATGGAAGCAGGCATTTCAAAAGCTTTACTATTTCATTATTTCAAAAACAAGAAGGAATTTTATTTATATTTGTTTGCTTATGCTTTAGAGTTGACGAGGCAGTTTGCTAAAGAAGAAATCTCGATTTCAGAGACAGATTTATTTGAGATTTTCATGCAATCTGCACGGATAAAAAGCAGATTACTGAGGCAGCACGCTCATTTATCCCGGTTTATGATGAGTGCCTATTACGAAGTAGATGAGGAAGTAGCAAAGGATATAAAGGCGAAAACAAACGTCGTGACAGCAAACAGCATTGAATCTATCCTGGTTCGTATGGATAGACGCAAATTAAAGGATGAGATCAACGTAGAAGAGCTTGTCAGGATTATCCTTTGGTGTGGAGAAGGCTATATGAAGGAAAAGTATTATGACGAACAACTGGATATTGATAAGATCCAAGCAGGCTATGCCAAAATGCTATACTTTTTTAGGCAGAGTTGTTATAAGGACCAATATCGGAAAAGTCAATTTGATGAATGATAGGAGATGTGAACATGGATGCTGAAAAAGTAAAGATACAACATGGAAGAGTTACAACAGAAGGCGACGATCTGTATTTCGATGTAAGGGGCCAGGGACAGCCGGTTCTGCTGATTGCAGGCGGTGGAGGCGATGGCAAATGGTATACGTTGGTCGCAAATATTCTCAGTGATGAGTATAAGGTCATAACATATGACCGGCGTGCCAATGGTAGAAGTACAATGAATTATCCAGACAGCTTCGATATTCAGCAGCAAAGCCGTGACGCGGCAGCAGTAATTCGAGCGGCGGGTGAAGCCTCTGCGATTGTTTTCGGAAACAGCAGCGGTGCAGTCGTAGCAGTGGATATGGCGATAACACAATCTCAAGCAGTTCGGGCGGTTATCGTCCATGAACCGCCACTTACTCTCATGCATCCAAAAACAAATAAGTGGAAAAAATTCTTTGCTAAGGTTTATTTGACATCGTTCCGTATGGGCGGCTCTATGGCTATGTTTCGTTTTCTCATAGGGGTAGGGATAATGCAAACCTCACTCCAGTCGGCTAAAGCTGCTAAAGTAATAAATAATGTTATCGGCGAAGAGGATGCGGTTGAAAAAAGGATAAGCTCCAGTGCCGGTGCCGAATATTTCGCGAAACAGGAATTATTACCGGTGACCAATTATTATCCTGATTTGAAAAGGCTCAAAGAAAATGGAATCAAGGTATTCATGGCAGCAGGGAAAATGTCTCTGGACAAAAAAAGATTTTATGCTCAGACCGTACCTGTGCTTGCCGAAAAAATCGGTTGTGAAATGGTCGTTTTTCCCGGCCATCACGGCTCCTTCATGGATATGCCTGTAGAATGGGCTGCCACTCTGCGGCAGATTTTTCATAAGGTAAATTGAAAAACTAATAAACAAACATTGGGAAATATGGTGCCAGACACCGCACTTTCTGGAAGTACGAAAGTACATTTTTGGTGATCATCCTATGATTCCTGCAAGTGAAACGCTTGGTATCCCCTATTGTGGCGGTAATGTAGCAGGTTACCATGTAATACAAGCGTATCTACGCAAAACCGGCAGTTTGATTTCAGAAGCGACCAAAGCCTTCATTGATGGAGAAGATATCGTAAAACAGTCAGGGTATTTTAAAAATTAAAAAGGCCTGTAATCTAAATAAGAGGAATACAGGCCATAAAACATATCATCTTTTGTCAGTAACAGGAAGTAAAATCGCAGAAGGATGTGCAGGATCGTGATACACGCTTTGATTGGCACTAAACATAGCTGTACCTGTGGCTAAAGGTTCACCGCTTCCAAGATTGCGGTTAAAGTGCGGGAAGAAACAACTCGACACATGGATGCGTATCCTGTGACCCTGACGGAAGCGATAAGCGGCAGGAGTCAGCTCGATAAGCACCTTGAGACAATCATCATTTTCAGATGCTTCATCCCCTGTCAGACGCACTATACCTTCTGCTACGTAGAGCGACTTTCCAGAGGGTTCTACATCGCAAAGCCGTACAAAGAAGTCGGTATGCTTAAGGCTGGACCGCACATAGAGTTCAGCTGACACAGAACCGATTACTTCCACATCCTGTTTCAGAATTTCACTGGAATAGGGCAGAACATCTGAACGTTTCTCTAAGATACTGTTGA
>Ga0154410_1028_pt1 | contig 14937 bp, 9 predicted proteins | sample RifGroB2_FD_115914 | JGI IMG/M metagenome (GOLD analysis project Ga0154410, IMG submission 115914) | Clostridiales bacterium GWB2_37_7
CTATCTCTAGCAGTTCCTTCACTTCCTGTAGAATTAGGGCGCCCTCTCCGGCTGCCAGGGCATTAGAGCTGACAATGGCCAATCCATCCTTTGGTCCCGGTACAATAGGTTCAAGACCTTCTTTTTCCAAGGCAACCCTTGCTCCGACCTTTTCACCTTGGTAATAAACCTCGCCTTCTCCAATCATAGCAAGCCCTATATGAGAGCAGTTGGATATGTCTGCCTCACCCACAGAACCTCTCTCCGGAAGAACCGGATGTATACCATGATTCAGTAAGTCCTTGTACATGATTACAATGTCCGGCTGTATACCTGTTGCTCCTACAAGCAGTGCATTTAAACGCACCAGCATGACAGCTCTTGTTTCCTCTTCTGAAGCCTCAGGCTCAGCTGCTACACAGTGAGATAATATCAAATTGATATTATACTCCTGAAAAAAATCCTTAAAGACAACCTTATCCTTATTCCAGCCTACCCCGGTTGTAAAGCCATAAATAGGTACGTTGCTTTCAACCAGGTCGAAAACTAACCGTCGTGAGTCCTCTACCCTTTTCATAGCATCCGGGCTAATCTCTATTTTGACTCTATCCCTTGCCACTTTTGCAATCTCTTCGATCGTAAGATCTCTTCCATTTAATACAATAGTACCCTCCATATTATACCCTCTCCTTAGTTTTGCTTTTTATAGCATCCATAATTCTATCAGGCAGTGCAGGCAAGACTGTCAGATTAACATCCAGTGCATGATTGATAGCGTTGATGATTGCCGGTGCCGTAGGAACAGTCGCGGCCTCTCCAATGCTTTTTGCCCCAAAAGGTCCCAGGTCTTCCAGTCTTTCAATCAGTTCAACTTGTACCTCCGGCATATCCGGTGCATTTATCACATGATATCTGCTGAATCTTCCTGCGGTCACTTTGCCCTTTGAATCAAAGGTAATTTCTTCTGAAAGTGCCATACCTATACCCATCTGAACAGCACCTTGGATCTGCCCTTCAACAAAGCCGCTGTTAATGGCTTTCCCAAGATCATGCACTGCCAAATATGCCAATATTTTGACTCTTCCGGTCATTGTATCTACCTCGACCTCTACAAAATGAGCACCATAACTGGTAGGGTTTCCCGGAGACTGATAGGTCATGGTTGCACCCATTTCCTCCGAGTATCTTTTTTGGGTTATTACAGCCAGCTCACCATAACTTATTTTTAAATCAATGCTATTACAATCCCACACATAGCCGTCCTCAAGAACCACATCAGCTTCCATGCAATCTAGAACCTTAGCACCATAGGCTATAAGTTTGGCTCTTACCTGCTCTGCAACTTTTTTGGCTGCACCACCACATACAAAGGTAACTCTGCTTGCTTGAGTTCCCGCAGAATCAAAGGGACTTACCAAGGTATCCGTAGCCGGAATATAGATCTTAGATACGTCTAGATCCAAAACCTCAGCCACAATCTGCATCATCGTCATATTCGTACCGCAGCCCACATCATGAAAGGCTCCCTTGAGTACAGCTGTGCCTTCTTCATTTATTCTTAAGGATAATGTTATGAAGTCAGGGTAGGCACCGAAGTAACCGTTGCCATGGGCACCACATGCCATGCCTACACCCCTGGCATACCTTCCGGCTTGCTTGGGTCGGCTGTATTTCTTATCCCATTCAAACAGCTCCCTGCCTTTTTTAACACAGTCAATGATTCTGGCATTACCCAGTTCAGGACCGCCTGTAGGGTCCTTATCATAGGGATGCACCAGATTTTTAAGCCTGAATTCAACAGGATCCATATGCAGCGCTTTTGCTACATTGTCCAGATTGATTTCTGTTACCGAATGTATCTGGGGTGAGCCATAGCCCCTGCACGCACCGGCTATGAGGGTATTAGTATAGACAGCCTCCGCAACATATCGCTGATCATAAATCCGGTATAGCTTAAAAGTCTTTTTGCCCATTGCCACAGCTATTGCTTCACCGTTTGTGGTGTAGGCACCCGCATCAACCAACATATGTATGTCTCTAGCAATAATATTGCCCTCTTTGTCCACTGCTGTCTGAACCGTCCCAATTGTTTTGGTCCGCGTCCTAGTGGCAATAATCTCTTCTGTACGATCCAATACCAGCTTTACCGGCCTTTTAAGTGTATAGCTCAAAAATGCCGCAATGGGCTCCAATATTGGCTGTCCCTTACCACCGAAGGAGCCTCCTGTCGTCGTTTTGATCACACGTATTTTATTTCTGGGTATTTTTAATGCTTCTGACACGATGAGCTGAACCTGGAAAATAACCTGACAGGGTGTATAAACCGTGATATTCCCTATCTGATCGGTATCTGCAATGCATGCGTGTGTTTCCATAGCTGCATGATGAGTCTTAGGGGTTTCGATCCGATCTTCAATTGTCAAAAATCCTTCTTTCATTTTTTCATCCGGGTTTCCACATTTAATTTCTTTGGAAAAAAAATGATTTCCATCAGGATGTATTGGATATGAGTCCGCTTTTTTTGCTATTTCCGGATCAAGAATAACCGGCAGCTCTTCATATTCAACTTCTATGAGGTTTGCAGCCTTCTCAGCAATTTCTTTGCTTTCTGCTACAACTGCTGCAATCCTGTCACCAAAAAATCTGACATGACTTGTGAATAACCTTTCATCCCTGATAACCTCGATGCCCTCTATCCATTTATGCGCATTATACAAAATCTCAGGAGAATTCTTGTAGTTAAATACAGCAATAACACCAGGTAATGCCTCCGCTTTAGAGATGTTTATATGCTTTATCCGCCCATGGGCAATCGGACTCAAAACAAGCTTTGCGTGGAGCATCCCATGAAGCTCCATATCCCCTACATATACAATTTTACCGCTGACCTTCTCTTTTGCATCATGAATAGGTATATATTTTCCTATATATTTCAACTTTTGGTCCAATGCACGCACCCCCTAAATCACATCGGTGAAGATGTTTTCAAATACATCAAATGCCAGCCCGCGGATATCATTGATTTTATGCTTTGATGACACATTGCCCTTAAGTACTGTTTCAACCTGCTTTTGCAATATGTCAGCAAGCTGAGGAATCAACAGCCTTGAAGGTCTTTTGGATTGAAGAAATACTTCAGCCTGAGCGGCGTGAAATGCCACAGGTGCAACTGCGCCAACCACCAGGCAGGCTTTTTCTATAATGTTGTTTATTTGATTATATTCTGTAATCATAGCCAAGCTGACATTTGCAATAGTCAATTCATTCCTGGCACCATGACCTATTTTACCGAAGCTGCTTCTTGTATTTATTGTGGGCTTCGGAAAGAGTATCTCAATAATAGCTTCATCTCGGTTCAAAATGGTTTTACCCATTCCAAGAATAATATCCTGCACTTTTATTTGCTTTGTTTCACCTTTGCTGTTGATTATCTTTGCACTTGCATCGAGAGCGAGCAATACAGGTATCGAATCTCCTGCCTTTGAAGCATTGACGATGTTTCCGGGAAGCCGTGCCATATTCTGTATTTGCTTAGAGCCAACCTTTATCGCCATCTGTGCCAGACAAGCTACATGAGCTCTTATAAAAGGATTATTATACAGCTGAGAATAAGTCACATTGGCACCTAGCCTAATGTGATCTTCATCCATGTTTATTTCATTTAGTCCTCTTATACCGGTCATGTCAATAATCACACCTTGTGATAGTCTCTTTTTTCTCATCTGTATAACAAAATCTGTCCCACCGCCTAATATATACGTATTTTCATTTGCTGATTTCAAGCTTTCTACCAATTCCTCCAGTGTGACAGGCGTTTTATATGTAAATTTATCCATTTTGCATACCACCAGTCTCGACTGCTTCCCGAACAGCTCGAATTATTTTGGTATAGCCTGTACACCGGCACAAATTTCCCGATATGGCTAATCTAATTTCTTTTTCTGTGGGATTCGTATTTTGCATTAGAAGTGCCTTGCAGGACATAAGCATACCCGGTGTACAGTATCCGCATTGTACCGCTCCTTGATTTATAAAAGTCTTCTGAAGCAAATCCAATTCTCCATCCTTTTCTAAGCCTTCAATTGTTATGATTTGCTTATCCCTTGCCTGTATTGCTAGTACGAGGCATGAATTAACCGCAACTGAATCTATTATAACGGTGCATGCACCGCACTCCCCTTCTCCGCAGCCTTCCTTTGTCCCTTTCAGACCAAGCTTGTCTCTCAATATATCTATCAATCTCATTTCCGGATCAACATCAAGCTTTCTTTTTATGCCATTTACATCAAATTCAAGCAACATCTTTCTCCACCTCCGTTATGTAAACATGCTTAGTCCTTACAAAAATCCTTTTTCCTAAATATTGAGCGCAGCAAAACGATCCATCCCCATGATATAGATATAGCAGGCAAGGCTGCAGTTAATACGGCTTCCATAGGAGGTATTCTTGAGAATTTCAAGGGACCAAAAAACATTACAAAAGTAATCAACAGAAGGAGAAATAAGGTTATCCGTTCAAACATGTTTGAGGGTGGGAAAAAAAATATTTTCACAATATCTATCTTTACATTCATGTCTACACCAGCCTTCCTATCTTTTCTTCCACTAACTCGATTAATCTTCCTGAATGTAATAAGTCTCTTAATGTGTTGATGTGGGGATAGATAAAGATGTCTTCCTCCATAATGGGTACAGTTTGAGCAATTTCATCCAATACCGCTTTAGAAGCAGAGCCCTGCAAAAGGTTATCGTCCATATATTGATATGCTTGAAACACTGATAAAAGCTCGATAGCCAGAATAAATTCAAGCTTATCCACTACTTGCCTAGCTTTTTTGGACGCATTATAGCCCATAGCCACATAATCTTCCTGATTGCCACAAGTAGGTATTCCATCTACAGTTGCAGGGTGGGACAATATCTTCATATCATTTAGCAGTCCTGCTTGCGTATATTGAGGAATCATTAATCCCGAATTAAGCCCCGGCTTTTTTATCAAGAACCAAGGGTATCCTGAGAGACTTCCGTCCACCAATCGATTGTTTCTTCGCTCTGACATTTTCGCTATCATTGTAGCAGCAATACATGCAGAATCCATTTCTATCCCAACATAGGAGGAATCCGCATTGCACCCTGACATAGCCTCTCCGTCGTCTCCTTCAGGCCAAATTATCGGATTGTCACAGCAGGAGTTCATTTCTATTTCTATTGTCTTTAGTGCATCTCTCAATGTCTTTTTTGCAGCTCCATGCAGCTGAGGAATACATCTTATTGACAGGGCATCCTGCAATCTATGCTCCTTAAAATGCTTAGCAATCTCTGAGTCCCTAAGTAATTTTCTCACATTGTCAGCTGTACTGCGTTGATCCTCGTGTGGACGCACACTCATTAAGCGGTCATCAAAAGCCTTTGTAGTGCCTTTTAGCACCTCCAAGGTCATTGCACCGATTATATCTGCTGCTTTTGACGCCTGCAGCATATCGTAGAGTACCAATGCACCGATAGCAGTAACACCTGTTGTCCCAGACACCAATACCAAGCCTTCTTTTGATGAAAGTATAGTAGGCATCAGCCCCGCTCTCTCAAGTGCTTCTTTGCCTGACATCAATTGCCCGTTTATATAGGCTTTTCCCTCTCCAATTAATACCAAGGCTATATGTGCTTCCGGCGAAAGGTACCCCACAGAGCCTTCCTTGGGTGCAAATGGCGTAATGCCCAGATTGAGAAACTGTCTATACATTTCCATTGTCTCTAAGCGTGCGCCACTATAGCCCTGTCCAACATTTTGCAGCACCATCAGCATTGTTGCCCGTACCTCTTCAATGGATAGAGGTTCTCCTACAGATGTGGAATGTGATAATACAATATTCCTTTGCAGCTTTGCCGTCTCATCAGCGGATATAACCTGTGTACACATAGCTCCAAAGCCTGTGGTTATGCCATACATAATACGGTCTTCATCTGTCCACTTTTCCACCAGTCTGCGAGATTTTATCACACGTGCAATGTAGTCCTCCGAAAATTCCACCTTTGCACCATATCTGGCAACTGCAATAAACTCCTCAATGCTGATTCTGCTACCTAGAATAAACTTATTAATTTTATTTACATTTATTTCACCAAACAAAACTTCTGCCTCCTTATAGGAAAGGAGGAATTATACTCCCCCCTCTCCCCTATCATATGTCGAAAATATTTAATACTCGATTTTATCAATAAAAAACATTTTGATGCAGGATGCTATCTGCAGCACAAATATGAATAGCACCATAGCTCCACCTGCTGCTGACAAGAATTTGATACCGTCTACACCTTGCTGTCCTCCCGCGTAGGCTACCATAAAGAATGCAATGGCACCTATTGATAAGCCCCAGAGAAGCTTCATCCAGGTCTTGGGCTCTTCATCATGTTTCATATTTCTGGTACACATGACTGAGATGGTTGTCGTCATTGCATCAGCTGCCGTAGAGAATGATATGATTAACGTAATCATTACAACAGGTATGATTATTATCCCCAGAGGTAGGTTTGCAAGGAAGGGCCACAGACCTGCTACAGCTCCATTTGTTTTCATAGTAGAAACCAAATCCAAAGCACCGGATGCCTGCCATTGAAGTGCAGTAGATCCCCATATGCCGAACCAAATAACTCCAAAAACAGAAGGCATGATCCAGTTGATTATCATAAATTCACGGATCGTTCTTCCATAAGAAATCATAGCAAGGAAGATACCCATCAGAGGTGCATAAGCTATCCATATTGCCCAATCATATAAGGTCCACCACTTAACCAATGCATCTCCACCGATATCCGCAGGGTCAAGACCCCATATCCAGAAGTTTTGCAACCAATATGCCATACCTGAAGTAGTAGTTCTTAGTATGTAAAGCGTAGGTCCAACCACCAGCAAAAGTCCTAAAAGAATATAGAATATCTTTGCATTGAAATTAGCCAGCCACTTAATGCCCTTATCTATACCTAATACAGAGGCGATAGTATAAGTAGCAGTTATCACAAGTCCGAGTATGATAATCACAACAGGTCCCTGTTGAATGCCATAAATTATTTCCAAGCCCGAACTCACCAGTGTAAGGCCTACCCCAAGAGAAGCCGCCAATCCCAAAGCAATCGCAAGCAGCGATAAGGTATCAATGATGCTCAACCAGATGCCCTTTGTTACTTTCTCGCCAAACAGTGGAATCAAAGAGGCAGATACAGACAACTCCTTCTTTTTGTTAAAATACATATATGCAATAACAAGTCCGCATAAAGAATACATTGCATAAGGTATAAAAGTCCAATTATAGAATACGCGGCCAAGAGCAAAGACTGCAGCCATAGGCGATCCGGCAGCTACCCCTGTCTTTTCCATTTCACCATACAGGTTTGCAAAATAAATCAGCGGTTCATTAACGCCCCACACTACAATACCAGTAGCTATACCACCAGTCAAAGCCATGGCGAACCAAGTCATAAAGGCATACTTAGGCTTTGCATCAGAACCACCAAAACGAATCTTACCAAATTTTGAAAAAGTAATAATACCTACAAGAAGCAAGGCTACAATTGAAATGATCTGATACAACCACCCAAAACTACTTAAGGACCAATCAAAGAATTTTGATGCAATATCAACCAAGAGTTTGTTATTGACAACTCCCAGTATTGTAGCTCCACCAACTACAATAAATGATGGCCAGAATACACCCTTTTTTATTGTCTTATTGTCGACTTCACTGTGTACGACCTTTTGTTGTAACATTTTGCATCCTCCTTAATTTAGATTTAACGCCTCCTGAAACAAGTAGTACTCTCTGTTTATTTCACCCCCATATACAAATTCCATGTTTTTACGATCAAGCTATGAGCCACTAAAATCTATACTTCATAAATATGACTATGCTATTGTAAATATTCAATTTTTCATACAAGCTATTTCTAAGCCATTTTAACAAAACACAACATTTTTTGCGGTTTTTTTTACATTATTATAAATCTATAAGACAAAAAACAAAAAACCTCTGCTTTCATATTTGCAGAGGGCGTAATACTATTCATTTTTCTTTAAAACACCATTTGTAACTCACCTTTGTCCACCATAGGTCTTCGTGTCAAACCAATATAATAAATGTCCCAAAAACAAAGGACTTTCAACACAGAAAATAGGACATTATGCAAATTGTATCTCATCACTAATTATGTTAAATTTATATTGTAAACAGAATCACAGACTATAATCATTCTCTAAATTTTCAAGAGCGTACAAAATCCCCAAAGGACTAAGCAGTACGCTCTTTTTTGTATTGTTTAAAACTACTCTCACATAGAACAAAACCCCTTAACAATTGATTTAGTCTTGTTAAGGGGTGTATTTAATCTACTCTTATACTCATTTTCACTATATCATCTACATATTCCTCAATAAGGAGTTCTTGATAACCAGACATCTTATGTTTATGCATTTCTTCTACCAGTACTGATAGCTCTTCATTTTGTATCCTGTCAAACTTATTTATGCGTTGTTCAAAGCTCTTATCACCCTTTACCTTTAAGTAATCTTCTATTGAATACCTCCATAATATCAAGTTATCCTTGTATCTGTTTTTTAGCTTATCTGCTATTCTCAGTCCTTCAGGGTCAAAATCTCCAGAGTAGTAAAATGAAATTCTATCCTTATACAGCTTATCTAATAGCAATAGTGAAGCTGTGTTTAATTGTCCACTTGTACATATGAGCGCAGGCATACATCTCAAATTAGCATGATTAAGCCTTCTAATAACCTCCATAAATACCACGGGGTTTTCAAAGATAAAAGCTTTATTGCTGCTGAGAATAAGTCTATCAATACTATTTAAATTTTTAATCGACACATGCATTGGTTCTCTTTCATCATTGAAGCCTTTCCAACCAGTGTGCTCTTCTATATCTTTCATAGCCCTTATGCCAAATACTGTTGTAAATATCGAAAGCTCATCCCTAGCTATTCCTACACCATATAAGGCTTCATTTATCTCTTCTATGTTTTGAGGATAGCTTTGCTTGGTCAGATAGCATATCCCATATAACAATAGTCTAAACGCCGTAGTTCCAATATCAAAATAATGAGGATCCTTTGTAATTCTAGATGAAAAAATAGGGAGGGGCTCCAGGGTTTCCTTGTTAATACGTAGCTCCTCCAGACCCTTTATAACGTAATGGAGTGTTTTCTTGAGAGCCTTGCTATCACTAATGTACTCTTTTATTATTGTAGAATAGCCCGTAGTCTTTTCTCTCAATGTCTCTGTAAGCCACTCCATTCCCTTAGTCATAGAAGCTTCTTCTTCCAATATTCTGTCAAAATATCTTTGCTGTTTTTGTACTTTCTCAGCTTGCTGTTCCTTGTTGGTTTTAAGCTCCTCCTCGAAATACTCCTTCATAAAGCATTCAAAGCTCAGCTCTTTAAACCTTCCCCTCAGGAAATAATCTAAGAATTTACTTATAGACAGCTTCGCTTCCTTTTTACCATATAGTTTATAATCTATTGCTCCCAATATGCGATTTTCTTCATCATTAAGGTCATTCAACTGAATCGAGCCTGTAAATCGTCCCAAGGTCTTGTACTTCTGCAATATTTCACTAAGTATCTTATCAAAACCCCTATTACTTTTTGCATATAATACAGCTTCCTTTATTAACTCCCTCATGTTATCATCTATAGCATGCATCTTTTTTCTACTCCGTTCCAGTGATATGGAATTACTGATACTACATCATCATTTTCCTCTCTTATAAGCTCATAAATAGAAAGGTTATCGACAGTATCATAATCTCCCCACAAGATCTGTGAATTCAAAATATAATCCAGTCTAAGCTCCTTTAATAGCCTGAACATATCCCTAATATTATTTTCATCCACCCCCGCAAACGCCTCGTCCAAGGATATAATCTTGGGACAGTCTTTCCTTGCATTTTCATATCTGGCATAAACTGCAGAAAATAGGGGTATGTACATAGACATCGCCTTTTCTCCGCCTGAGAACTGGAAAAATGCGTTGTTTGTCAGCTCCTTACGTTTCTCATTTTTCTTTGTGAAATATAATCTGAATTCAAACCATTTTCTATAGTCCAAGACATCTTTGATTATACTGTGATAATTCCTAGCCTCTCCGGTTTCTTCATAGGACCTTATTGCTTCCTTAACCTTATCCCCAAAGTGGTCTGCTAGCTTGCGCATATCCTCATCACTGGTCCTGCCGCTTCTCTCCAGTACCTCCAGCAGCATAGCTATATCAAGCTGATCCTCCCTCTCTGCCTTCTTGGGAAGCCATTTAAGGCTCAGAGTTAAACTGCTTGAAGTGTTCATAGAAGACATCAAGCTATCTATCTTATCTACCCATTGCTTTGAAAGATATATCTTGGCACTTATTTTGCTGCTTATGGTATTTAATAAGACCTCTTCAAATATCCTTCTTTCTTCGGTGCTTATCAAAAGCTTTAACTCCTCAATATCCTTTTTTACTATGTCTACAAGACTATTAAGAGTTATATCCTTGCCTTGCACTCTGCAGCTTATATCGTAACGTCTTCTACTATTGGAGAAGCTATTAATATCTATCGATACTACTTCATTAAACAAAGTTATAACCTTCGTATTAAACTCCCTTAGCTCTCCCGCATTAGTCTGGTGAGCTTCTATAAGTTTAGTTAAGTAATAGCCTTTGTCCTTATTGTCCTCTTCCGAAATAATTGGCAGTATCTCCTTTAGTAAAACAAGGGGATTATAGGGTTCTCGAACTACTACATATTTCAGCCCAAGCTCCTCCAAAAATATTTCTTGTGCAAGCTTTAACTCTGCATCTTTGGCTGTCAGCATATCTTTATGCTCACTTAAGCTTTGCTGAATATTTATTATGGCTGTATTAATCTCTCCGCTTCGCATTTTTAATTGCTGCAGCTTCCGCGGATTAACTTCACTAATGCGAATGCATTCATTCATCTCCGCTTCCATAGTTCCTATATCAAAGCTGCTCAAGGCATCCTGCTGAGCCTTTTTCTCTGTCTCAAAACCATTTAACTTCTCTTTCTTCACAGCAATTTCTCTATAGTAATTATCTATATCCAGATCCAAGGTATCAATATCATCCTTTAGCATAGACATCATACTATATTGATTTTTGATATTCCCCTGAATAACCTTTACATCTGAAAGCTTTCCTTTAAAATTCTGTAAAGCATCCTCTGCAGCTTCATAAGCTTTAAGGGTCTTTTCAATACCTATTCCTTGAGCTGCTTCATAAAGCTTTGCTTTTAAACCGCTATACTCTTTTTGAGCTTCAAAGAAGCTTTCCTCAGCCTTCTGCAATTTGTTTTCTAAGCTGATAAGCTCTCTTACATTTATTAAAACAAAATTCAATGCCTCCTGAATATCCTTATACAGTGGCCTTCTCTTATATTCCTCTTCAACCAGACTCATATCTGCCGCAATACTTACAAGCTGATTGTTAAGCTCCTTTATATCCCCTTGCAGCACTTCTATTTCCAGCTTCTTTTGCTCTATAAGCTGCTCTCTGTGTCTTTTTCTTGCTAGTACACCTATATATTTGGGCTCATAATTCTCCGATGCCTTACCCCTAATAGCTCCAAATACATAGTTTCCTTTTTCGTCCATGGAAAATACATGGTCTTCATCCAGGAATATGCTTTGCAATACATTAAAAACCTCTTCTTTGTCTACACCATTTAGTTCTTCCTTAGCAACCTGGCAATAGCTGGATAAATTATGTCTCATCATATTACCGGCAGTGAATATATATTTGTCCCAATGCTTTTCTGCAAAGGAAAGTGCTTTTTCCTTATCCTTAGAATTTATTATAAGTGCATCCAGAATCCCTATTTCATTCAAGGCACTCTCTATCGCTCTTCTAGTATCTTCCGGCGTGTTCTTATCGAAGTCGATAGCCTTGTACAAGGGTATAAAGGGTATATTGTTCTGCTTCAAGCTTGTACGATTCTTTAATACGCCTTCTTCCCTAACCGGCTCGATATCCTTCTCCTGCATTAGCGCTTGGATGTCTGCCTTTATAGTATCTATATCCTTCTCTATATCCCTTCTAGATCTCTTGATAAATTCTCCCGAGGTTATTAGACTTCCCTTTTGATGATTATAGGCAATTGCAACAGGAGCATCCAAATCACTTAGGCTTAAGCCTTCTCCCGTGCCTTCTACCTCGTTGACAAATTGAAAAAGCTTAGAAAGCACCTCTCTATCGAGCTTGAAAAGCTTGTTGTCTTGACTCCACCTATTGTAGCTATCTTTAAACTCCTCCTTAACCTCCCCCAGCATAAGATTGCTTTTTCTTACCGCTTCCTCAGTATATTCTTTTTGAGACTTCAAGCTGTCAACCGTCTCCTGCTTAAGAATAAGACTCCTCTCAGCTGCTTCATATTCCTGCAGCAGTTTTTTGACCTCTTTGATTTTAGAAAGATATTTATTCAGACAATCATCTAAATATGAAAAATCATAGGTATCGATGCTTTTAATAACCTCTTTCTCAAGATATTCTCCCTCACCGAAATAAAACTCCTCTGATATTTCAACAAGCTCCTGAAGCTTTCGCGTAGCTTGTACAAGAAGAGCTTCTATACTGTCTTCAGAATCCTTTTGTTTATATTCCTTATCTCTACGGTCACTCTTTTTTGCCTCAAGCTGCTTTTCCTTATTTGAAATCTCCTTTTGAAGCTCCTCGATATAATTCACAATTTCCTGCAGTCTTTTCTTTATTTTAAATCCATCATTATCCTGCAAGCTATTATACTTATCTTTTGCATATTGAAGCTCTTTCTCAACCTTGTCAAAACTCTCATTATTTTCTAATTCTTCAGTCGCTAGCCTAGTTTGCTGCGCAATCAGCAAATTAATCTGCTTAATCTTTTCATTTACTTCTTTATTCATACCATCATAATTGTTTGCCTTTTCGAAGAGACAATACCTATTATATTTATCATAGTGATATTTGATGTTATTTGCAGCCTTTAATGCTCTTTCCTTTTCCTCTAAGCTGTTTTGAAGCTGGTCCATGTTTTCCATAGACTCCGACATCGGTCTTAAGTCATCCTCTGAAAGCACCTTAAGGGAGCTTGTTAAGATATTATATATCTCTGTTGGCTTGAAATCCTTAGAAAGCTTAGGACTTCTAAGCTGTATTAACAGACTCAAAAGCTCCTCATAGCCATCCACCTCTTCATAGCCAAATAGCAGTTCATTTACCTTAGCCATGTATTTCTGTTGAGACTCAGTAAAAAAGCACGCCTCTCCCAGCTCATTCTGAAGCTGTTTCTTGGTAAGAGCAACCTTCTCCTCGAAAGCTTTATATAGATAAATGTTCTCACCTACTCTTCTACCATCATTTATTATAAAATACCAGGAGTCTATAGGCTTTCCTGCTTGTGCCTTCATGCCCATACCTATAGTAAGATAGGTCTCGGTGTTTTGTCTCTTAAACTCAGTATATAGATAGGCAATTCTTTCCTCTGTATTTTCATCCAAAAGATAATTTTCCAGTCTTCGAGAGCGTGTTCCAAAAGGGTCAAGCCTCTCCGGGGATTTATTGCCGTCAAGCAGCAGTGGTATAAAGCTTTGCATAGTTACAGACTTTCCGCTTCCATTTGTACCTCTAAAAAGAAGCTTGCCATCAGAAAGCGTAAATTCCTGATGATCATAATACCAAAAATCAACCAAGCCAAATTTATTAATCACCCATCTATTGTTTATCATCACCACTCACACTCCCAATCGCTGCCTCCAGCATATAATTGTTTTCCTCGTTAAAATAATTCTCCGGATAATCTCCTATGATTTTTGCGACTACTGGATAAATATATATCATGTCTTTCTTTTCCAGCATAGAGAAGCTCTTCATATACTCAATTACCTCTGAACACAGGCGTTCCTTGCTGCACTCTCTATATTCCTTGCTCCAACCCTGACCCTTGCTAAGCTTTACACTAACCAGCAGCTTGCAAAAATCTTCCTCCGACATCTTAATTACGTCATGTGCATCCCTTTTAAGTTCTCCTTGTGTTACCAGCTCATATAGCTTCTTATTTATATGTAATACGACATCGCTTATTCCTGCCATGGAAGGAAAGCAATTACGCAGATTTTCATTTTCTTCCGGCACTATCAATGCGCCATTCCTATGTACATGCAGACTCCAATTTAAATAGCTTTTAAAATCCTCTTCCAACCTGGTTCTGAAGTTTTTGATATATGCATAGTCCTCGTCCTCTGCTCCTTCATTGTAAACAGAAGGAGACAATAAAAGTCTTCTATATACTCGGTTCCTTCTCAAAAACCCTCTCTCGCTATCTACCAAGGATTTATTGTGATCCTCCAAGTCTTTCCAATCTCTACACGTCATAATATCCAAAGGAAATGTTCTTACAACGTATTTTGAAATACCTGTATTTTCATATAAAGCTTCTGTATTCTCATTTTGTGCAAAGTCCTTTTCCCCTTCATCATTAATTACAAATAGATCTAAGCTTATACAAAGCTTCATTACATTCACCAGCTGTCTTCTGGTTCTGTAATTAGTCCAATCTACAGCTTCAACAATGCTGTTGGCAGATATATAGTCAACGATATGGGATAACAGGAATTGCTCCTCCTTAGACTTGTCCTCCAAGAACATTAGAATTAGCATAAAGAATATATATTCATTGCGATCCTTGAATTCTTCTATGCCCATCCAGGCTTCCGCTCTACCTGGCAGCTTTTCCAGCTTTATAAATTCATTTCTAATGATAAGGTTGTAGCCTAGCTTTTCAGTAATGAAGTTCTTATAATTCTTCACACTGTCCTTTATGGCATAGTATAATTCCTTGTCCTTATTCTTTATAATGAAGTAATTCTCCAATAACGCCTTAAGCTCTTCCATATACCTACTCCTCAAAAACTATTATATAATGGGGCATTGT
>Ga0154410_1083_pt11 | contig 14830 bp, 9 predicted proteins | sample RifGroB2_FD_115914 | JGI IMG/M metagenome (GOLD analysis project Ga0154410, IMG submission 115914) | Clostridiales bacterium GWB2_37_7
AAGACCTTATAATATTTGTTTTGCTGACAGCCTTTACAAAAAATGCATGCCGCAATATGAAGCTGACGTAGAAAGCTTATACAATTTTAACAGCTTCAGATGGACCGATAGAAAAAGAAAAGAATTTATAGATATTAATGTAATGGCTAATTCAATAATAGCTTGCTGTAATTTAATAGATAGGATTTTAACCTTTGAATTGCAGATAGAGAACCCCAACTTGATCATATACATACTATATAAAACAGCTTCCAATCAGGCAAGGTTTATAAGACGATATCTTAAGGTAGGCAATGTCTTTTATAATGGCGAGGATGTAGCCTTGCAGGATAGCAAAGAGATGCATATTCAAATCGCAGCTGATAGCCCTGATATCATTTCTCAATTTGCTGTATTCCATGCATTTTCTGCTTTACTCCAATTAAGCAGCTATAACCTATGCTATTTTGATTCCAACGAGGAAGCTTTGTTAGGAGATTTAAATATTCTTCCTGGCTTGCTCACTGGTTTTATGGAAAATATAGAGACGCACTCTTCAAAAGAGCTTTCATTAATAGGACTTCATCTAACGGAGATATACAGCATATCACAGCATTATGCTGATGCATTTCATAAAGCGCTCAACAAGCTTTCAAAAGAATTATGCCAGCGAGTATTAACCAATGGTGTACTGCAAAGAAAAAAAGACAGCGAAGACATTGCATCCTTTGCAACTACGGCAAACTGCCTCAATCTCCTATCCCAGCTTGCATATATGTTCTCCAGCAAAAGCTGCTACGAAGCCAGTCATAGAATATATGAACATTTTTCTTCAATATGGGATAATGAGGGCAAAGTATTTAAAATTAAAAGTTCAAATAAACAGAGCTATAGCATTAAGGATGTTGCTGCCATGTTATCTGCCTTGTTTGTTTTTTTAAGAATTGTTCATGATGATCTGATAAGAGATGGCTTGCAAAGTCAAATAATAAGCTTTACGGATGCTGCTCTTACAAAGTCAGGAATATTTAACGGTCAATTTTATCCATTGCTTCAACACAATAAACTAGAGCACCATGAAGCTTATATGTGCGATAAGTCATGGGCTCCCGTTTTCAACAAAGGTTTTGAATATAAAATCAGCAAAAAGAAATATTACTGTGAAGCTGATGTATTCAGAGCAGATTATGTGCTGCCAGCTTGTGTAATTATTCTAAGCAGTATTAACAATTAGTATAATTTAGTTGATTGCTTTGGAAGAAATCCTTCCATTTATTTGCCTCCATACATCTATGATCTGAAGCTATAAACAATAGCTCTATGTCCTTTGGCAGGATGTCATGCATTATCAACACCTCTGCGTCATAGCCTGCCTTTTTGTCCTTTCTTTGTTTTAGATTCTCTATAAAGCTTAGAGAGCAATTCCAATAATCTTCTGCCACTCTACTTCCTTTTTTTATAATAAATTCCTTTGCTGAATCAAAACCCTCAACGTGGCCAAGCATTAAAGGCTCGTACAGAAAATTTGCGATGTTTTCATTACATACCCAGCATAAATCTTCTTTGATTTTTATACTTAATACCGCACTATGAGAGTGCCAAATGTGGTCATTCTTAAAATTTAAACTAGCAAAAACAGACTTAGATCTCATTACCCAATCAGGTAACCTATCAGGTTTTCTTTCGTCAAAGAAACTATGAAATTCATGATATTTACTTTTGTAAGTAGCTTTATCATGAAATCTTATTCCATTCTTTAGTGTTTTTTCCAAATCAGTAATTGTAACAACATGGTAAACTACCTTTGTTGCTGTATAATCTCTAAATAAAATATCAATCACCTCTGAAATTTTTATTACATTAGTTTTATGATTTTTGCACAAAATATATACGGAGGTGTATTTTTCTGATATTGATTAGCTGTACCGATAACTGTTTGTATCAAGATAGTGGAATGTGCACTTTAAACAATGTATCCTCCCTTACCAATACGACCAATAGAGGCTGTGAGTTTTATAGGGAGAAGCCCGTCAAAACAAAAGAGGATAATGATGTGTAAATCATTATCCTCTTCGACATTTTGCATTTCCCGGGTAATATTCCGTCAGATTATGTCATATAGGTCGTATAAAGCAGATTCGTAAACTGAACATCTATCATAGAAAAAACAATAATCTCTACTATTAAATTCATTTCAGGATTATGCTTTTTCAGCAGCCTTTGAATGAGTAATGCTATGACCGCTATTCCTAATGAAAAGAAATACTTTGCCCCATTAAAAACCAGTAGTGGCGGCATTTGTGAAATCGATAAATCCGTATAATACGTACTAAAGGTTGCAACCTTTATCATTAAGAATATTATAAATCCAATTGAAAAGCTTAGTCTTTGTCTATCCTTTAGTCTTTTTATTTCAAAGAATTCAATGATTAAGAACCAAATCAAAACAGGAAAATAAACCGTAAATTTAATTAATGTAACCACCAGACTGTTTACATAACCAGGGACAGTCTCCATAAGAGCTGTCAAATAATCATCTCTTGTAGGCTCTAATGAATTTTCATAATACTTTTTCCCCGATTCTGCATAGAAGGCCTCATAGTTAAATCCTCCTGCTGCATTCAAGTAAACAAATATATTGTCTCCTTTATAGTTACCACTTACAGAATCAACAACTAGAGCTTGATTTCGCGTTATTCTTTTTATACTTGCTACTGCATTATTGTCCATAGTAACATAATATCCAGAAAATCCATCAGCGTTTTTTTTGTCATATGTGTCCTTAACAACTGTCAGCTTAATATTATCCTCCTGAGACTTCATGATCCTTACTTCACTTAAGAAGGAGTTCGGATTTTTAGCATCTTCCTCAGTCAAATAAAAGCGACTAAAACTTAGATCTACCTTGTCAGAATACAAGGGTTGTGAGGCATTGTATATTTTTGAACCGATCCCAAATTTATCTCTCTTTATCATTTCATAAAAAATATAAACATCTGTATCATCAATACCCAGTTCGATGTTACTCATGCGCCAAGAACTTGATAAAGATTTCTCTATTACATTTCCTATTAAGTTAAATTTATTATTCTCCATAGTGATATAGTAAACAGGAAATTCAATAGAATTAACTTCGGTAAATGCAGCAATATGAATGACTCCTTTTTGGTCTTGAACTGCAGATAGACCTTTTATTTTTTCTAACTTAAAGATATCTTCTTGCAATTCAAAGCTACTTCCTATTTGTCTATATAGTACAATCCCATCCTTTTGTGCAGCTACAATCAATACCCCTTCGTTTGTGCCTATAATCTCAAAATCTGAAACCTCATCACTGATTTTTATTGTTTCATAAAACTCCCCTGTTGAGTTTTTGGGTGCGAAATACAAACTATTTCTTTCAGTAAAGTAAATATTATTATGATCCCATTCAAACTTTTGAATTCTATAGCTCTCTACTGAGTTTAGTTCAATTAATTTGCTTTTAACCGCTCTTGTCTCTCTATCCATTGTTACTTGAGTAAAATTACTCTTATTCGCAAGCAAAACATCTACGTATTTGTCGCTTATCCGAATTGATGGCTGCTTCTTAAATAAGTCTTCCACTTCCAAGGTTGTACTTCTGCCCCAAGTATCAGATGGTGCTTGTATAATACCTTGAAGGTTATAATAGCTGTGCAGTGAAATGATTGCAGCGAAAAATATACATAAAGAAAGTATAAAAGCAATATAATATCTTGATTTGTAAAGCTTCTGCATTTATGTCACCCCTTTAAAATATGAATATAACCGTTATTTTCTAATTAGCCCATATTGATAATTATTGCATTTTTGTTATATTTTATCAATTACATTATTAGTAAAAAATATTTAAAAAAATAAAAGCCTTTTCAGGCTTTTATTTTTAAACAATATGGCATGCAACAAAGTGATTTGGTGCAACCTCTCTAAACTCTGGCATCTCTTGACTGCATATATCCTTTGCATATCTGCATCTAGCTTTGAATCTACATCCCGGTGGGGGATTGATCGGGCTAGGTACATCCCCTTCAAGAAGAATTCTTTTTCTACTCTTCTCTACATCAGGATCAGCTATTGGAATCGCAGACAACAATGCTTGTGTATAGGGATGCAATGGATTCTTATAAAGCTCTTCACTTGATGCCATTTCTACCATTGTTCCCAAATACATAACGCCAACTCTATCTGAAATATGCTTAACCATACTTAAGTCATGCGCTATGAATAAATATGTCAATCCATATTCCCTTTGAAGCTTAATCAGCAGATTTACAACCTGTGCTTGTATTGATACGTCCAAAGCAGAAATCGGTTCATCACACACTATAAACTTTGGTTCTATAGCCAGAGATCTAGCAATACCTATTCTTTGTCTTTGTCCGCCGCTGAACTCATGTGGGAATCTGTTGGCATGCTCTTTGTTTAGACCTACAATGTTTAATACTTCGTATATTCTCTCAGTTCTTTGCTTGCCAGTATAAAGGCTGTGTATATCTATCCCTTCACCAACTATATCCCCTACTGTCATTCTTGGGTTCAGTGATGCATAGGGGTCTTGGAATATCATTTGCGCTTGTTTTGTAAACTCTTTTTGCTCAGCCTTATTTAGTTTATGGACATTCTTACCGTCAAATATTACATCTCCGCCTGTTGCTTCATAAAGCCTGATTATTGTTCTGCCGGTTGTAGACTTACCACAGCCCGATTCTCCAACAAGACCTAAGGTTTCGCCTTCTTTTATAGCAAAGTTAATGTTGTCAACAGCTTTTAGAATAGCACCAGAGCCTACATTGAAGTATTTTTTAAGGTTTTTAACCTCTATTAAAGTTTTCTTTTCTGCCATTATTTTGTACCTCCTATACCTGCAGGTCTTTCAACCTTTGGTGCAAGTGGGTGCTGTAACCAGCAGGCTGATATGTGACCGTTTTCGGCTACTGTATCTTCCGGCTGTTGCTGATAGCATACTTCCATAGCATATGCACATCTAGCTGCAAATGCACAGCCAGCAGGAGGTGCAAACAAGTCTGGAGGAGTACCTATTATCGGGATAAGCTCTTCCTTATTTTCAGCATCTAGTCTTGGAACAGACTTTAACAAGCCCCATGTATACGGGTGCTTAGGATTATAGAATATCTCATCTACTGTTCCGCTCTCAACTACCTTGCCTGCATACATAACTATTATTCTCTCAGCCATGTCTGCAACTACTCCAAGGTCATGAGTGATCAAAATGATAGAAGTATCCAGTTTGCTCTTTAGCTCCTTCATCAAATCAAGTATCTGTGCTTGAATTGTTACGTCTAGAGCTGTAGTTGGTTCGTCAGCTATTAATAGCTTTGGCTTGCATGCAAGTGCAATAGCTATCATAGCTCTCTGTCGCATACCGCCACTAAACTCGTGAGGATACTGATTTACTCTTCTTTCAGGGTTAGGGATACCAACAAGCTTTAGCATTTCAATTGCTTTTTCATGGGCTTGCTGCTTTGACAAATGTTGATGCTTTCTTAAACCTTCAGCAATCTGCTTACCTATGTGCATAGTAGGGTTCAAGGATGTCATTGGATCTTGGAATATCATACCCATTTCAGATCCTCTAACAGCTTCCATTTGCTTATTATTAAATTTCGTTATTTCTTGTCCGTTAAATAATACGCTACCGCTTTTGTATCTTCCTGGAGGCATAGGTATCAATTTCATTATGGATTGTGCTGTAACGCTCTTTCCGCAACCTGATTCTCCAACTATAGCAATAGCTTCTGCTTTGTTTAAGTGAAAGCTTACGCCTCTAACTGCTTTTACTTCACCTGCATATGTGTCAAATGATATATGCAAGTCTTTTACCTCTAAAATTCTTTCTCTTTCCATACCTACACACCTCCTTATTTTCTCATTCTTGGATCAAGAGCATCTCTTAATCCGTCACCTACCAACTGTAGTGATAACATAGTTAAACTAATAAATATTGACGGAATAATTAATTGATAAGGGTAGCTTTGCATTGATTGTATCCCTATGTTTGCCAGCTGACCCCAGCTTGTTTTTGGTGCTTGTATACCCAAGCCTATAAAGCTTAAGAAAGCTTCTGTGAATATTGCAGTAGGTATAGCGAATGTTAAAGCAACAATTATTACGCCTAGAGCATTTGGTATCAGGTGTCTTAGTATCAATCTTGATGAACTAGCACCAAGTGTCCTGGCTGCCAGTACGAACTCTTGTTCTTTGAGTGATAATACTTGACCTCTTACAAGTCTTGCAATAGTCATCCAACCTACTATTGCCAGTGCGAGTATTATCGCAAATAAGCCTTGCCCTACATATAGCATGATCAATATTACAAAAATTAAATATGGTAATGCAATTAGAATATCAATTATTCTCATAACGATCATATCCAGCTTGCCACCAAAGAAGCCTGCTGTACCACCTATTAATGTACCAACAACTCCGTTTATGATAGCCGTTACTACACCGATAAATAAAGATACTTTTGCACCTTCCCAAACTCTTTCCCACAAGTCTCTGCCAAGAGAGTCTGTGCCAAACCAGTGCACTGCGTCAGGAGATTTATCCATATTTGTTAGATCATTTGAAAAGTAGTCAAATGGAGTCAACAATGGTCCAACGAAGGACATAATAGCTAGTAATATAATAAAAAATAACGATATCAACGCAATAGGATTCTTCTTAAATCTTCTCCAAGCATCTTGCCAGTAAGTCATGCTAGGTCTTAAGATTGCTTGTGATTTTTCTTCATTCATTCCAACATGTTTAAACTGCTCTTGCTTTAATTCCATCTTAATTCCCCCCCCTTACTTAGCTACTCTTATTCTTGGATCAATTATACCGTACAAAATATCAACGATAAAGTTCATCAGTATCAAGAAAGAACCGTAGAAAATTGTTGTACCTAATATCATTGGATAGTCAAGATTTTGCATGGATCGAACAAAGTACTGGCCTAATCCCGGGATCGCAAAAACTGTCTCTACAACGAATCCGCCAGTTAATAAAGCCGCTGTTATCGGACCAAGTAATGTGACTACAGGAAGCATCGCATTTCTGATTTGATGCTTAACAGTTACCTGTAAAGGTGACAATCCTTTTGCCCTTGCAGTTTTGATGTAATCTTGTCCAACTACATCTAGCATACTTGTTCTCATATATCTTGCTAACATAGCCAAAGTAGCAAGTCCTAATGAAAAGGATGGCATAATCGTATGGGCAAAGGTTTTGTAGGTTGCAACAGGAAGCCATTTAAGCTCAACCCCGAATAACCATTGCAACAGACCTGCGATAATAAAGTTTGGAACTGATATACCCAATACAGCTATAATAATGCTGGCTCTATCCCAACCTTTGTTATGGTTTAAGGCGGCTACTATACCCAGTGAAACACCTGCAATAATAGCAAAAAGTAAAGATCTCAAACCAAGGTCCGCTGAAACAGGGAAGTTGTTAGTAATAACGTCATTAACACTACGAGCCTTGTACCTCAAGGAATTTCCTAAATCCCCTTCCAGCACCAAGTGACCTAAATATCTAGTGTATTGCTTGTACAGTGGCTGATCTAAGCCATAGTATTTCATCATATTAGCCTTTATTTCCGGTGTGATCTTTTCACTTAGGAATGGATCACCGGGAATTAGCCTTATAAGAAAGAAAGATATTGTTATTAGTACAAAAACAGTAACCAGGGATATAAACAACCTTTTAACAATATACTTTAACAACTTATATACCTCCTTCACAGTTTGTGAATAATTTGTGAATAATCAATGTGCATTTATACAAATGTCTTTTTAAATATGATGAAGGTATATGTTAACATATACCTTCATCACTGTAATTATTGATTTAAATATCTAATTCTAACTATTTTTGAATATCAACGTATACATAGTCTCTGCCAGGGCCAATGAAGTTTCTTACTAGATTCTTCACATATGGTTGCATAGTAGAAGCTACGCTTCTGAAGTATATTGGTACAATTGGACCTTCTTCAAGAAGAAGTTTTTCTGATTTGAACATAGCTTCTTGTCTAGCCTTAGGATCAGATGAAGATTTAGCAAATGCTATTAACTTATCATACTCAGGATTGCTCCAATTTGTATTATTGTGTCCGCCGCCAGTTACCCAAAGGTCAGCATATGTCATAGCATCATCATAGTCTGGACCCCAGCCTGCGAATACGATGTCATAGTCACCAGCGTTCATTAATTCAAGTCTTTGCTTAAATTGTACACCAGTTATCTCAATCTTTATTCCAAGATTCTTTATTAGCATATCTTGGATAGCTTCAGCTTGGATTCTAGAAACATCAGTATCACCAGTTAAGAAATTGATTGTTGGAATTTTATCAACAGTTGTTCCAATTTCCGCCAATGCCTTGTCAAGATATTCCTTTGCTTTTGCAACGTCAGCAGATGGTGTATAGAACTCATATGGATACTCTGTAGCAAACTTGTCTTTTTCACCTTGAAGCAATGGTAGTATATATCTTGTTGCAGGCTCTGAACCGTTCTTTAATGTTGCATCAATAAACGCTTGTCTGTCAATCGCAAAGCCTATTGCTTTTCTGAAATTAGCATTTCCTGTAAACTTACCAACTTCTGGGTTTCTACCCTTAACATTAAATTGGAAGTAGAACTCTGAACCGTCTGGGAAGAAGGTAATATTGCCTTCTGCTTTGTATTTCTCTATGAAATCCTTTGGAATAGCAACGTAATCAAAGTCCCCAGCTTCGTACATATTAACAGCTGTCTTTGTATCTGTTATGATTGCAAACTCTACTTTATCAAGCTTAATAGCGTCTTTGTTCCAGTAAGTAGGACTCTTCTCTAATGTTAATGAAGCGTCATGCTGCCAATCAGTCAATATGAATGGCCCATTTGTAACAAACTTATCGGGAGCTGATGCGTATGCTTCTTTTTGTACTTCAACTACATCCTGTCTTGATGGCAAGAAGGATAAGAATCCAAGCAATGGTAAGAAGTAACCAGTAGGTGACTTTAATGTGATTACAAGAGTTTTGGCATCAGTTGCCTTTACACCAACTTGTGTTGGATCAGTTATTGTTCCTTCGTTAAACTCTTGTCCATTAACGATGTAGTAACCTTGGAAAGCATACTCTGATGCTGTCGCTGGGTCAAGAAGTCTGATGAAGGAGTATTCAAAGTCTTGAGCTGTAACTGGCTTGCCATCACTCCATAATGCATCTCTCAAATAGAATGTGTAAGTAAGACCATCTTCTGATATTTCCCACTTTTCAGCCATACCAGGTTGTACTTTACCATCATAAACTCTTACAAGTCCTTCAAGTAAACCATTGTCAACTTCAATGGAAACTTGGTCAGTTCCAATTTGTGGGTCTAGGTTTGGTGGCTCTGCTGCCGCATTTAGTCTAAATACCTTTGGTTCTGCAGGTGTTTCTGCAGCAGGTGCTTCTGTCTTTGGTCCACATGCAGTAAGCGCAAAGCTTAATACAAGCACCAAAGCCAATACTAGTGCTAATGACTTTTTCATGAATTCATCCCCCTTTTTTATTCGGCGTGATTATATGTAAATTTAACGCCAAGCACAGTAAATGAAAAATTAGATAAAATTTATTTATAGTTATTTACTACAAACACTATTATATCATTATCTTGGAACTATTTTCAATAACTTAAATTGTTGAAATTTTTTCACAATTTAATAGTTTACACAGTTCAGTAAATATTTATGCATAATTATCAATTAGTGACATAAATCCAAAGCTAATACAATATAAAAATTATGTTATATATATTCACTATTACTTACAATTATTATTATCTCTATAATTATATAGACAAAATTTCTATTTTACCTCATAGGATCTGTAAAGATAGGATTAACTCCACAGCCTAAGATTTGGTTGTCCAAATCCTAAAGGTTTCCTCATCCACAATCTCGACACCAAGCTCTTGGGCTTTGATAAGCTTTGACCCTGCCTCCTCGCCAGCTAAAACATAATCCGTTTTCTTGCTGACACTGGAGCTAACTTTACCGCCAAAGCCTTCTATAATTTCCTTTGCCTCATCTCTGGTGTAGCTGCTTAAGGAACCTGTCAGCACAAAGGTTTTGCCCTTGAATTGTTCCTTTGCCTCAATATTTTTCTTTATACTCTTCACATTAACGCCAAGCTCTTCCAAGCTGTGAATGAGCTGCATATTCTGAGCCTGCTCAAAAAAACGAATCAGACTTTGTGCCATTTTGTCGCCTATTTCCGGTACTTGTGTTAGTCTTTCAATATTAGCCTTTGTAATTTCATATATATCTTGAAAGTTTTCTGCCAACAGCTTCGAAGCCCGTTGTCCAATCATTTTAATGCCTAAGGCAAAAACCAATCTCTCCAAAGGGTTTTGCTTTGAAGCTTCAATAGCACCTAGCATATTCTTTTCAGATTTTTCACCCATGCGTTCCAGCTCAATAAGCTCTTGTGCTTTATTCTTCAAGGTATAAATATCAGCAGCATTTCTTATAAAACCTTTGTCCATAAGCAATGTGATGATCTGAGGCCCCATACCGTCGATGTTCATAGCATCTCTTGAAACAAAATGGAATAGGGATCTTTTTATTTGAGCAGGACAAGACATATTTATGCATTTAGTCGCTGCCTCACCCAGTTCCCTTATTGCTTCAGAACCACATACAGGACAATGCTTGGGCATATTAAATACCATCTCTCTGCCGTCTCTGTCTTCTTTTACAACTTCCACAACTTCAGGAATTACATCTCCTGCCTTTTGTATAACGACAGTATCTCCTATTCTTATATCCTTTTCTGTTATAAAATCTTCATTGTGCAAGGTTGCTCTGCTTATCACAGATCCAGCCAGTCTCACCGGCTCAAATTCAGCAGTAGGCGTAATTGCTCCTGTTCTGCCCACCTGCACAACGATGTTCTTTAACTTCGTCTTTTTCTTTTCTGGCGGGAATTTATATGCAGCTGCCCAGCGAGGTGATTTACTTGTGTTTCCCAGCAACGCTCTCTGCTCCAAGTTATTTACCTTTATTACTAATCCATCTATTTCAAAGGGCAGCTCTCCTCTTTTGTCCGCCCAGAGCTTACACTGCTCTATCAACTCTTCCGCACTTTTATGTATTTGAATAAACGGACTTACCTTGAAGCCTTGCTCCTTGAGATATTCCAAGGCTTCCACATGAGTCCTGAATTCTTTGTTTTCAATTGCTTCAAGGTTAAAAACAAAAATGTCCAAGGGTCTTTCTGCCGTCAGCTTGGTATCTAGCTGCCTTAAAGATCCTGCAGCAGCATTTCTTGGGTTAGCAAAAACTTGCTCTTCCATTTCCTCTCTTCTCTCATTCAGCGTTTCAAAGGCTTTCTTGGATATAAAAACCTCACCTCTAACCTCCAAATTTGCAGCTTCCTTAAGAGACAAAGGAATGGTTCTAATTGTTTTGAGGTTGGCTGTAATATCTTCACCTCTTACGCCATCACCTCTGGTTGCTCCCTGAACAAAGCTTCCATCCTCATAATTCAATACCACTGTCAGACCATCAATTTTTAGCTCCATAACATATTCTACTTCTTGTTCTACAGCTTTTCTAATTCTATTATCAAAGTCAATAATGTCGTTATCATCAAATACATTGCCAAGGCTCAGCTTAGAAGTTTTGTGCAAAACCTCTTTGAAGCCTTTGAGAACTTCCCCTCCAACTCTTTGAGTAGGAGAATCGGACAGCTTTAGCTCGGGATGACTTTGCTCCAAACTCAAAAGCTCCTTCATCAGCTTGTCATATTCATAGTCGCTGATCTGCGGATTGTCCTTAACATAATAATTGTAATTATGCGAGTTTATTTCTCGGGTCAGCTGATCTATTCTTTGCTTAGCTTCATTCATACTCTTTTTCCTGCCCCTTTTCTTCAGTACTTCATCTAAACCTTTATGATTAAATCCTTTGGTATTTCCTTTATAAATTGTGAAGGTTCATTATATTGTGGATTGCCAAACAATATTCTATGATATGCCCAACTTAAATATAATTTCGACTTTGCCCTCGTTATGCCTACATACATTAGGCGACGTTCTTCCTCCATTTGTTTTTCATCAAAAAAAGCTCGCTGACTAGGGAAAAGTCCTTGTTCTAGTCCTGCTAAAAATACATATGGGTACTCGAGACCTTTCGCACTATGCATTGTCATTAATACAACTGCATCTGTTGATGTTTCAAGGTTATCTATATCAGACATCAGCGCCATGTTTTCCAGGAATTTTTCTAAATTTGCATCAGGAAATTTTGCTTCAAATTCTAAGGTTGCACTTAACAATTCTTTAATATTTTCAGCTCTACTTAAAGATTCTTTATCTTCTTCTATTTCTAACATTTCAATTATTTTCGATCTATTTAGTAACTCATTAAGCACAAAGGAAGGATTTTTAACTTCAGCAATTACCATTAATTCAGTGATGATCTTGACAAACTCCTTTATGTTTCCTAATGCTTTTTTGCTTATTCCCCCAATGCTTTCGATTGATAATAGGGCTTCAAATAAAGAGGCATCATTTTCTCTAGCATAGTTCTCTATCGCTTCCATAGTAGAATTACCTATACCCCTTTTAGGTATATTGATTATCCTCCTCAAACTTATATCCTCATCTGGATTCTGAATTAGTCTCAAATATGCAAGAATATCTTTTACTTCTTTTCTATCATAGAATTTAAAACCACCAATTATTCTATAGGGTATTCCACTTGCCATGAAGGCTTCTTCTATTGCACGAGATTGAGCATTTGTTCTATAGAGTACTGCAAACTCATTTAGGCTTCTTAAATATGCTGATTGTACGTATTGCATTTCAGATGCAATGAAGTTAGCTTCGTCTCTTTCATTTTGTGCTTCATAAAGTACTATATTATTACCAGTACCATTATCAGTCCAAAGTGATTTTGCTTTACGCAAAGGATTACGGCTTATTACAGCGTTCGCAGCATCAAGTATTGTCTGAGTTGAGCGGTAATTCTGCTCCAGCTTAATTACCTTGGTATTACGAAAGTCTTTTTCAAAATCTAATATGTTTCTAATATCAGCACCACGCCAAGAGTAGATGCAATTATGTACTAGTATATCGTTTGCTACAAATTGTCTGTAATCAGGAATAGATAAATCATAGACATATCCTGAATATTCTATTTCATCAATATCAGCTATAATGTCTTCAACAAGCTCGCCATCTTCGCAAATTGCCACACGCATACCCTTTCTTAGACTTCCAAATGGTATGAACATAAAAATTCCATCTTTCGTCAATTTTGCTTTTCGATAAAGCTCTAGGGATTTATCGACTTCTACTAATTGCTGTGCAAATTTTTCTGCTTCTTTATATTTTTTTCTTTCTGTTTCTATTCGCCATCCCTTTTCTTTAGAATATCTAGTACTAAAGCCTGATTTCTCGAACTGCTCCCTATATTCCTCTCCCGAGGTAATCAAACTAATTCTATGTGCTCTTGCAACTCCTTCTGTAGTCTTCTTTCCACTGAAATAGGATATATATACATTTCTTCTTACTGTCTGCCCTCTAATTACAGCAGACGCAATATGATGTGGATATTCAGGAAGAAGATAAAAATCATTCATAAGCTTTTCAGCATTTTCGATTGTATTGATATTTGTAAAAATAGCTCTGATTTGTTCAGCGGATAATGACATATTTCTACCCTTTTCATGGAAGCATACTTTTGGGATGCTATATTTTACAGATAGCAGCTCTTCGTAATATGTGGCTTCCCCCTTGTCTCTGCAAACCTTCAATATCCACATTTTATCAGCCTTTTCGCCATTAAGCCTTATAGCCAGACCATTCGCCGCACTTCCGATTTTCCTATTCCTAATTCCCTGTGTTTGTCCAATCCTATATCCAAAGTTCTTTTTGTACATTAAATACACGTAGAATACATCTTCCTTTATATTAAGACTGCCAAAAGTAATATGATATGGCGTTGCTGTAAGTACTTTGCCTTTTGAAGTTGTAACTTTGATCAGATTACCTTCATATCTCTTTTTACTGATTTTGTCTAATGTACCCTTTGATATTTCACCAAATCCCACAGCTGTTGTTACTTCCATTCCTGTTCTGAGTTTCTCAATTGGAATTTCACCTTGATTCGTTCTGATCATTGTACCTTCCGGAACACATTGATCATCGTCTCCCACTACACACAAATTTCGGTGTTTTCTCGCTAACAAGCTTACTAATCTATACTGACAATTGTTAGTATCCTGGTACTCATCCACCATTATATATTTAAACTTGTTTTGATAATATTCCAATATGTCCGGGTTATTAGCTAGTAGTTCTACAGCCTTAAACAATATGTCATCAAAATCCAATGCATTGTTCTTCTTTAATTTCTTTTGATATAAAGTATATATGTCAGACAATTTTCTGGCTCTGATATCATGCGAATTTTTTTTGGCAAAACTTGCTGGGTCCTCTAGCAGGTTCTTTGCATTTGAAATTGTTGCAATAACTGCTTTGAAAGGAAAATTCTTCTCATTTAGATTCAGTTCCTTCAGACAATCCTTTACAACTGCTTCTTGGTCCTTGGTATCAAATATCACAAAATTCTTTTTGTAGCCATCCAGCCTTTCTATATCCTTCCTAAGTATTCTGGCACAAGCTGCGTGAAAGGTGGATATCCACATATCCTGCGTGCTGCCAATCAGCTGTCCCACTCTCTCCTTCATTTCCTGTGCAGCTTTGTTCGTAAAGGTTATAGCAAGTATATTCCAAGGATTTACGCCCTTTTCTTCAATCATATATGCAATCCTAAATGTCAAACCTCTTGT
>Ga0154410_1124_pt4 | contig 14711 bp, 13 predicted proteins | sample RifGroB2_FD_115914 | JGI IMG/M metagenome (GOLD analysis project Ga0154410, IMG submission 115914) | Clostridiales bacterium GWB2_37_7
ACCTTGTATGGTATTGGCAGGTCCGGGCACAGGCAAAACAACGATCATTGTTCATAGATTGGCACAACTAATAAAGTCTGGAAATATAAGTCCTGAGAATCTGCTGGTTGTTACCTTTTCAAAGGATGCCGCATCAGAGATGAAGGAGAGATTCATTAAGTTTGCAGTAGAACATAAGCTTGCGAACTCTAGGCAAATTAGTGAAATAACCTTTGGAACCTTTCACTCAGTATTTTTTAGGATATTGAGGCAATATGAGAACTATAAGCTGGAAAATCTTATGGATGAGGGTGAAAAGTATTTTACATTAAAGAACATTGCACGAAAGCTGCAGCTGGATTTTTGCGAGGATGACGATAGAATTGCGGATGTAATCAATGATATTGGCTATTTTATGAATACAATGGCTGATACCATAGATTACAAGCCGCAATCCTGTACAAAAGATGAATATCGAGCAATATTTGAGAGTTACTGCACAATAAAGCAAAAACATAATAAATTTGATTATGATGATATGCTTAGTGAGTGCTATTATTTATTAAAGAACAACAAAAAGGTGTTAGAGGCTGTCAGAGCAAAATTCAAGCATATTTTGATAGATGAGTTTCAAGATATAAGTCCAGTGCAATTTGAGGCAATAAAGCTGATAGCAGAACCGCTAAATAATATATTCATTGTAGGTGATGATGACCAGAGTATCTATGGCTTCAGAGGGGCAGCACCCGGTATTTTGGTAGAGTTTGAAAAGCGATATACCCATTGCAGCAAGGTGATATTAAAAAACAACTATAGAAGCACCAAACATATTTTATACTGTGCCTTGTCTTTGATAGACAACAACAAAAATAGATATCAGAAGAAGCTGCAGCCAACTATAGATCAAGGAAGCATGCCCGTTATTGCAAGTATGAAGAACTTTGATGAGGAGGCAAGATTTATAGCCTGCAAAATCAAAGAACTAAACGCAGCGGGCAAAGACTTATCAGATATGGCGGTAATATATAGGACAAATCTTCAGTCAAGAGCCTTAGTGGATGCATTTATGGATCACAATATTGCCTTTACAGCTTCTGATGGAGTGGCTTCCATATATAATCATTGGGTATTTAAGGATGTGATTGCGTATTTGTTGTTAGCTGTAGGCAAAGGTGGAGAAAAAGAGCTTACAAGAATTCTTAATAAACCAAAAAGATATATAAGTCGAGATTCTATCGCTATTGCTTTAAAACAGAATGGTGATTTTATTTCTAATCTTATAACCTATTGCTGCTTGAATGGGCGACAGGTTAATATTCTGATGGATTTGCAGCACAGCATCAAAAGAATGGGCGCCATGAAGGTAAAAGAGGCATTTAAATATATAAGAGGCTTTATTGGCTATGAGGAGTATTTAAGAGACTATGCCAGCAGCAAGGGTATAAATGTAAAGGGCTTGCTGGAGGCCTTGGAGGAAGCGGAAAGTGCTGTTAGGAACTTCAATGAAATTAATGAATTCCTCGCACATATAGAAGAGGTAGAAGCAAATGCAAAGTCAGCCAAGTACAAGACAGAGTACCAGGATTCAGTAAGGCTGTTGACCATGCATAAGGCCAAGGGCTTGGAATTTGAAGCTGTATTTATCAGTGGGGCTGTTGAGGGCTTGAGTCCATATGAAGGAATTGAGGGCTTGTATCAGGAGGCTTTGGAGGAGGAGCGCAGGCTTTTCTATGTAGCGGCAACAAGAGCAAAAAAACTGCTGTTTATATGTGTACCAAGAGAACGTTACAATAAGCAGGTCATGGCTTCTAGATTTGTAGATGAGCTTCTAAGTGTCGATCTACAGGAAAACCTGAATTTACATATAGGACAAAGGGTGTTTCACAAGATATTTATGGAGGGTACAATAACAGATATCATTCAGGTAAAGGGCACCACAAAGGTTATAATAGATTTCTATGGAGCAACAAAGCAGCTGGACCTGAAGCTGTGCATACAAAACAATTTACTGATCATAAAATAAAGCGGCTGTCCCGCTTTATTTTATGATCCCTACATTTTCTATTTCTACTTCTACATTGGCTTTTATATCAGCTTCCTGATACATTTCCTTCCAATCTATGCTATTCCAATAGTCATAGTATTTTGCTCTGATCATATCACCAATACCGATAGGGTCGCTATTCGCTTCCTGAAGCTTTTTAATGACATCATTACTCATATTTGTTAAATTACTGCCGAATTTCTTCTCTAAATCCTCCTGGACCTTTGGCTCCATAGTATCATCCCACTCAAATTCATCTAGGTTAATGATATAGTTCAGTTTTATTTCTACAATTGGTTTACCTTCTTCATCAAAATTTATGCTTACTTTTCTCTTTGATTTAAATAGGGTAACAGCGACACCTTGTTTTTCGCCATTTTTGCCTGAAAAATCTGAGCCGGAAAAAATAAAATCTGCATATTTAAACTGGTCCATCATCCCCAGCAACAGATTCGTTTCTTGGTGTCCCAGCTTTCCTGTCATCTTATCCTCAGAAAAAAGAGCAGAACCGGAAATTTTGATAAGCCCATTTTCCAATTTAATTAAAGGAACAATAGGATCCAAGCCGGGAGCAAAAAAATTGATATCAAAGTCAAACACCTTAGTGTTTGGAATGTTTGATAGCTTAACATTATTTTCTAAAAGCTGATATAGGTAAAAAGAAACTCTTGGTTTAGTCTTAAACTCTATAGCCTTTTTCAGCAATTCTTGAGGGGAGCCTTCAACAATTACTACAAAAGCAACAGCTGGCAGTGTTACGTCTCTTTGAAAAATTTCCAAGAGATCATGGATTCCATCTTTAGCAAGACTATCAGAAATAAGTACCTGTTGAACTTTCCCACCCTCAATAAGCTTAGGAGCCATTGTCCTCGAATGTGTTCTTGCACCCCTTACTATAATAGCCTCTTTACTAATAATATCCACTGTGCCCTTTTCGGCTCCTCCTATGACAGGGTAAACTGAGGTAATCAGAAGATTATCATTTTCAGATGGCTCTATTCCAACACTTAGTATATAGCCTATTTGCTCAAAGACTCTTTGATCCCAGCAGCCGGTGAGAAGCAAAGTCAAAGAGATAAATAAAGCCAATAATTTAAGAAGCCTTTTCATTTTTCTTTTTCCTCCGCTTTATAAAGGATAACGCATAGCATATAAATATAAACCCTACATACACAGTTGCAATATAACCCAGCTGATCAAATAAGGTGTTTAACTGAATCATATCCCTAGGTAAACGGCTTAACAAAACAACCATAATAGTGAAGCTCCATATAAGTATTTTGCTTTTTGGCTTATTATTTTCTATATTAAATAATCTTTTGAGGCTATTATAAGCACAGAAATAATATACCAAAACCGTTGATACCATAATTGGAAACCAGAGGGATATAAAAAACAAATCGAGTCTTTCAAATACGGGTGCCCTATAAGCTCTAGCCAAAGAGAAAACAGGGTATATCAACTGCTCCAGCATGGTTTCACCAAAGAAACCTGTTAGAAAAGCTACAGTAATGATATAAAAAGCTACCGTAAAAGCATTGGCATAAAGTGCGCTTTTTAAAACCTTCTTCTTATCCTTAATATAGGGATAGATAAAGGTCAAAAGCTCATACCCTATAAAACTGGTAAAGGGAGAAAAAGAGACTTTGATTATTTTCATGCCGCCGGCAGCTCCTATCGGCTGGAGAAATGTAAATCTTAAATATTTAAGTAGCAGCATATAATAAAGAACAACAGTTAATATTAAAATGATCTTTAACGTTGAGTATCTGCATATATATTTTAAGCCATACCAGCTTAAATAAACGATTGGAATAATGAGGAAGCTTGTTAAAACTATTGAAGGCGTTAGTCTTAATGCAGAAATTTTAATAATATCGTTAAATTTTCTCATCATTAACACAGCAGTGTAAGTCAAGTAAGCAATAATAAAAAGACTCAAAACTCGACCAATATACTTGCCAAAAATGATGTTATTAATTTCTATGATCGTAATATTATCAAATCTTTTTAGGGTAGCCACTATCATACAAATTAACAGTGCGGTTATCAACCCTGCAAAAGCTATGGCAATCCACCCATCATGGCCTACATCTTCAGCAAGAGTTGAAGCCAAAGAAAGTATTCCAAAGCCAATCTGACCAGAAACCACAAAAATAAATACCTGACCGGAGCTTATTTCATTTGCTTTATTGTTCATCATTTTTTTCCTCTGGACTTATCTAAGGGATGTGCGATACTGGGTCTTTTCCTTAATGCTTTAAGTGAAGGTCTAAGCAGGGTATCCTTAAAATCATTGAGTCTAAAGGGAAACATGGGCTTAAAGTAGGGTTCGCCCATTGATTCTAATATAACCAAATGGGCAAGTAGAAATACGCCACTTATTACGACTCCAATAATTCCAAAAATAGCTGCAAAGAACATGACAATAAATCGGATATACCTTATTGTTAATGCCATATCATAGTTGGGGATCAGGAAGGAAGCAATAGCAGTTATAGAAACCACTATAATAATAATATTACTTACGATACCCGCATCCACAGCCGCTTGACCGATAATCAAACCGCCTACAACACCAAGGGAAGTGGCTATAAAGGTAGGAAGTCTGATCGTCGCTTCCCTAATCATTTCTAAGGTCGTTTCAAGTATCAATACCTCTATAATGGGAGGAAAAGGAACTCGAGCCCTTGATTCAGCTAAAGGAATAAGGAGATTAAGTGGGATCATATAATAGTGATAGGATACGATTGCTATATATAAAGCAGGTAAAAATAAAGCAATAATTAATCCAAACATACGAAGCAACCTGATTAAGGAAGCAACCATCCAATTGCCGTTATAATCATCCGGCGCTTGAAAGAAGGAGAAAAAAGAAACCGGAGCCAATAAAGCCGAAGGTGTACCATCAAGTAAAATTGCTATCATGCCCTCTAATAGGCAGGACACGGTTTTGTCAGGTCTCTCCGTTGACATATAATGTGGAAAAGGAGTTATTTGGTTATCCGCGATGAGCTGCTCGATGTACCCTACATCAAATAGTCCATCATACTTTATTTCCTTTATTTTTTTAGACAGTACTTCGACAATTTTAGGATTCGCTAAATCTTCAATATAACCGATGGCTACTGATTGATTTGTAATATCTCCTAAAACAATCATCTTAAATTTAAGTCTTTCGTTTTTTATGCTTCTTCTCAATACGGAAATATTGGTGTTAAGAGATTCTATAAAAGCCTCATTTGAGCCTTTTACGTTTTTCTCCATTGTCGCTTCTGAAATGCCTCTTTTTTCATATTTAATCAAGTTGACAGCAATTGCCCGATCAAAACCATTAATGCAAATTACCGGCCATCCGCTCAGAATATAGGAAATTAATACTTTAAGATTGTCTGAAAGTATTGTATTTGCGGAAGGAAGATTCGCAATTTGCAGACTCTCATCAAATATATTGCTGCTTTCCATATTCATTAAACTAGGCAGTATATCTCGCTGCAAAAGGCTGGTATCAATAAGTCCCTCTACATATACAAGCAGTGCCGGGGTTCCATCCTTAAGCAATAATTTTTGTCTCTTGACATCAGGGGAATCAGTAAATTGCTCATCCAAATATTTTATGTTGTCTTCAAGCTTTTTTGATACAATTTCTTGCATATTATCACCACGGCATTTATAAGCTAGTAAGGGACTTATAAATACCACTTTCATTATTATTATACAAATATAATATTTCCTAAAATTGAATCAAATAATTACATATAGTAAAATAAAAATATAAGTAATGTAAGGAGAATAAATATGACGCACTTAAAGGTCTCACTTCTGCAAATGAATATAACACCAGGCAATCCGGAAGCGAATAGGGAGAAAGCATTGGAATTGATTAATAATGCCTTGAAAGTGAAAGGTAAGCCAGATATCCTCGTTTTGCCGGAAATGTGGACTACAGCATACCAACTTGGCGATTTAGCGAATATATGTGATAAGGAAGGCATGCCAACTAGTCAATTAATCGCTTCAAAGGCGAAGGACAGTAGAGTAAATATTGTCGCTGGCTCCTATGCCAGCATGAATGAAAAGAAGGTGTTCAATACTGCATATGTCTTTAATAGGAGAGGCAATAATATAGCAAGATATCAAAAAATACATCTTTTTAAGCTTATGGAAGAAGACAAATACCTTGAATCAGGAAGCAGTCATTGCATATTTGAAATAGATGGTATAAAATGTGGTATAATTATATGCTATGATTTAAGGTTTCCTGAACTAACAAGGAAATTGGCTTTGGCAGGTATCAAACTATTGTTTGTACCGGCACAATGGCCTGCTGCCAGACTTGATCATTGGACTACGCTGCTAAAGGCTAGGGCAATAGAAAATCAGATTTTTATTGCTGCTGTTAATAGAGCTGGAGAGCATGCCCAGGATGAGTTTGCGGGAGGCTCCATGATTGTAAATCCATGGGGTGAGATTATTGCTCAAGCTGATTATAAGGAGCAAATTATAACTGCAGATATTACCCTAAGCATGGTAGAAGAAGCAAAATCAAAGATTGATATACTAGGGGATCGGATGCCTCATACATACTAATATATTTGTAAATTAAGAAATATACCAAGGCCAATCATATAGGAGGTACAAAATGCATTATGTTAAAGTGATAAGGGCTTCAGGAAGCCTATTTGTAAGAGAGTTTCAAAAAAAAGAAAAGGTAAGGAAAAATATAAAATATAGGGAAGTTGATGAAAAGACTGTGGCTCAGCAGTTTAAGGATGGGGATGCAACAGTTGAAATCTTTTTTGAGGACTCGGAAAGAGACCCCATTGTTTTAGATTTCTTCGGAGACAGAGAGCAAATCAAGAGATACTTGGGTGATAAGTTTTTGTAAAGTATGGAGGTACGTTGATGTATTGGGATAAGAATGGAAAGGAATGCACAGAGGATACAGTTAGTTTGGTTATACAAGCAGCCAATACAAGAAATATTAAGCATATTGTTGTAGCATCGAATACAGGCTCAACAGCAGAGTTATTTGCGAATAAAGGATTAACAGTAGTATGTGTAACGCATGCAAACGGTTTCAAAAATCCTGGTGAAAATGAAATGTCAGTTGAAAATAGAAACAATTTAGAAGCACTTAACATTAAGGTGTTGACGACAACACATGTTTTGTCTGGAGCAGAGAGAGCGTTTAGCAGCAGCTTCAAAGGAATATACCCCGTTGAGATTATAGCAAACACCTTGAGGATGTTCGGACAAGGAGTAAAGGTAGGAGTTGAAATTGCAACGATGGCATTAGATGCTGGATTGATACCCTATGGAGAAAGTATCATCGCAGTTGGAGGATCTGGCAGGGGGGCTGATGCGGCAATTATTATTAAGCCGGCACATGCAAAGGACATATTAAATACTAGAATTGAAGAGATATTATGTAAGCCTCTATAATAATCCAAAAAAACTGTTTAATTTTCTATTTGTTGGGAATACTCCATAAATGATAAATCATTTATGGAGGTTTTTTATGAAAACGGTTAGTTTAAATGCAAATATAAGAGAAACAGCAGGGAATAAGCAAGTAAGAAAGCTGAAGAAGGAGGCAATGATCCCAGGTGTACTTTACGTCAAAGGTAGTCAAGGAAGATTGTTAAAGCTTGATTATACTGAATTACATGCAACAATCGATAAGTATGGTGATAATGTTGTAGTACAGCTTAAGGTTGGTAATGAAGAGGTTCCGGCAATCGTTAAGGAAGTACAGCGAGACCCGGTAAGCCACAAAATAGTACATATAGATTTTCAGCCGGTAAGCCTGCATGAAATCATTCATGCAGAGGTTCCCATTGTAGTAATTAATGGGGATAGAGCCGAGAAGAACGGATGGGTAATCAATAGACAGCTTGGACAGCTTGAGATTGAGGGAGAGGTCGAAAGTATCCCAAGAAGTATTAACATAGATGCTTCCAAGTTGAAATTAGGTGATGTACTAAAGGTAGCAGATCTGGAAATATCTCAAGAGCTTTCAATACTCACAGCTCCAGAGGATGTTATTCTTTCCATCAAACAGTTCAAGGAAGAACCGATTGACTTAATATTCCCACAAACAGAACCTGAAATCATACAGGACTCAAAGGATAATAAATAGCAGACTGGGAATGTACTAATATGTTGTGAAAAATTCATTTGATAGGATAAGTATTTTTCACAGCATATAGGTACATTCCTTTTTGTTGCAGGAGAAACTTTTATATAGTAATATGTTGGTATGAATAGAATTAAGGGGGATAAGCAGTATGGATTACAAAGCAGATATAGGTGTATTTGGAGGCTCTGGTTTTTATTCGTTTTTAGATAATGTAGTGGAAATTGAGATAGAAACTCCCTACGGCAGACCCAGTGACAAAATTGCAATCGCGCAAATTGGCGATAAAAAGGTAGCATTCTTGCCAAGGCATGCCAAGGATCATTCACTTCCGCCGCATAACATTCCATATAGAGCAAACCTTTATGCTATGAAGATGCTGGGGGTTAAGTATATTATAGCTCCAACAGCATCGGGCAGCCTGCAGATAGATTATAGGCCGGGCGATTTTGTAATATGCGATCAATTTGTTGACAGAACTTGGGGACGAAAGGATACATATTTTGAAGGGCCTGAGACAAAGCACATAAGCCCTGCAGAGCCTTATGATGAAGGCTTGAGGCATTTAGCAGCTCAGGTTTGTAGAGACCTTGGAATAACTGTTCATGAAAGAGGTACTGTGGTCGTCATTCAAGGACCCAGATTTTCTACTAAGGCAGAAAGCCGTTGGTTTAGTAAAATGGGTTGGGAAGTAATTAATATGACTCAATATCCAGAATGTATGCTGGCAAAGGAATTGGAGATACCCTATGCAAATATTGCATTAATAACGGATTATGATGCAGGTCTGGAAGGCAATTCAGAAGTGAAGCCGGTAACGGAAGAGGAAGTATATAGAGTATTTAAAGAGAATAACGAGAAAGTAAAAAAAGTCCTTTATACCATGATAGAGAAAATTCAATTATAAATATGAAGTGCTCATAATAAATGAGCACTTCATATTTTTGTACCTAGAAGTACTCCACCCAAAAACACAGTAGCAGTAAAAATGAACTGAGTGATGTACCAGCCCAAATTTCCATATTTGAAGACATCTTCTGATATAGGTGTTCTATATTCCTTTGATACAATTAAACCTCCGACTAATTCAAAGCCCAAAATGAATAGCCACCACCATATATATGAATCCCAAGTGTCCCAATGTTCTCCATACTCAATTACCTTGGTAAAATATTGAGCCAATACCTCACCTGTCATTCCCAAATGAATAATTGTCATATAGAATGGAAATTTATACTTCCATGGCATTGGACTGTATCTCACTCCAAATATAACATAAAAAGGGAATATGGTCATGACTAATGTATAAGGTGAGATTGGCATGTTATGAAAAAGCTTATAAGGATAATAAAAGAGGTCAAGTTTTACAAATACAATATCTAGTATTTCTCCAATAATTGCTGCGGTAATATAAAGTATTCCATATTGCTTCCAGCTAATCTTCATAACAAACATTGAAGCAATGAAGGAAATACCAGCTCCACCAAGCAATATAAAAGTTTCTATGTTCCATTCTATATTCATTGTATACCTCTGCATGCGAATTTTATAATGTTATAATTCGCATGTAAAGCTGTGATTATTCAAAAATCAAAGGCTAGATCAAGTAATCGATCTAGCCTTTATGATTAATAATAATTTCTTTCAAATATGTCTTTTATTTCAGATATATTCTTTGTATAACCTAAGGCAACCATAAGCTTAATCCTTGCTTTTTGTCCCTGTAGATTGTCTCCCAAAATAACACCCTTTTGAGTCAAGTCTCTACCGGCGCCAATATAGCCGTAGCTGTCCAATACTTTACCCTTGAGACAACGGGAAACCAGTATAATAGGTATGTTTTTACTAAGTGCATACTCAACACCAGGCACCATCTCAGGTGGGATATTGCCTCTTCCCATTCCTTCAATAACAATGCCGTGAGCACCAGAGTCAACACAGAAACGCAACAGCTTATCGTCCATACCGCAGGCGCATTTTATTAAATCTACCCTGTCATCAACACCTTCTACGGGTATGCATTGACGCTTTGTATATCTTTGATAATAATAAACCTTATTGTTGTCAATAAACCCTATAGGGCCAAAGTCAACACTTTTAAAAGTATCTAAGGTATGGGTGTTTGTTTTGGTAACCTGAGAAGCAGAATGCACTTCATTGTTCATAACAACCAAGACACCTCTGCACCAAGATTCATTGGAAGCAGCAGTATAAACTGCATCTATCAGATTTACGGGCCCATCCCAGCCTAGTTCTGAACTGCTTTTCATTGCACCAACAAATACGATTGGTTTTTCGGTTATAGATGTAAGATCTACGAGATATGCAGTTTCCTCCAGAGAATCCGTTCCGTGTGTAACGACTGCACCATCATAACCCTCGCTTTCAAGCTTGTACTGAATAAGCTTAGACAGCTCCATCATTTTATTTGGCGTCATATGAGGACCAGGAATCATACTAAAATCAAGAAAATGAATGTCGGCTATAGTTTCTATACCGGGGGTCATCTTTAGGATGTCCTCACCAGTCATTGCAGGAACTGAAGCATTGGTTACTGCATCATTTCTCATTGCTATAGTGCCACCGGTGAAAATGATAATTATTTTTTTCATTAGGATTCCTCCGTTACAATTAGCTCTTATATAATTATAATATTTTTTTTGAGTTCTTTCAACAAAAAACAAAGAATGGAGACCCGAGTTAGGTCTCCAAACATTTTATAACAAGATTTTACTGAAAGGTTTTTTGTGTTTTTTGCAAAAAACCTACCCGAGCGTTTCAACGAGGCAGGTAATATATGACCACCACGCCTTGCAGAAATCGGAACTCGCCACTTATAGCAGAGGGGGACATCTTTTGCCTCGTTATAATATTAATAATTCACTTACCACTTTAATATTGTTTACTTCAGGATCTTCAGTACCCTGCACATATAGATTTGCATTTTTTAGCTCCTGTACATAATCCACGATTTCCTTTGTAATGATCTCACCAGGACAGAGTATTGGGATACCCGGAGGATAAGCCATCAAAAACTCTGCACTTATTTGACCTAAGCTGTCATGAAGTGGGATGGATACAGTTTTGCTGTTAAAAGCATCTCTAGGTGTTAGTACGCTTTGTGGGATATTTGGCATTTCAACCAAATTGATTTTCTTGCCAAGCTTGCAGCATTCATCCTGGCTGATTTCTTCCAAAGCATTTATAAGGGCGTCAACCGTTTCTTTAGTATCACCTAAAGAGAATACGCATAGTATATTATACAAATCGGACATCTCCGGTTGAATGAAGTATTTTTCAGCTAATATTCTTTCTAAGTCATTACCGGAAAGACCTAAGTCTTTGCAAGTAATTGTAATTTTTGTTGGATCGAAGGCATGAGCACCATCATTGCTCAATACTTCTTTGCCAAAACAATAATAGCCTCCGATGCTGTTTATCTTTTCTCTGGCATAATCAGCCAGCTCAATTGTTTTATCAAGAACCTCTTTGCCCTCAATAGCCATCTGTCTTCTTGCCACATCCAAAGATGCAAGTAAGATATAAGAAGGACTGGTTGTCTGAAGTAAGCTCATAACTGTCTTTACTCTATTAACATCCACACGACCTTTTCTCACATGCAAGAGTGAGGCTTGTGTCATTGAACCAACTATTTTGTGTGTGCTTTGAGCACACATATCCGCACCTGCATCCATGGCACAGATAGGTAGTCTATTATTGAAATGCAAATGGGGTCCATGAGCTTCGTCTACTATTAGTGGAATATCATACTCATGTACAATCTCTGCTATTTTGACTATATCAGTTGAAACACCATAATAGGTTGGATTAATTATGAGAACTGCCTTAGCATCTGGATTGTCTTCTAAGGTAGCTTTAACAGTATCGGGAGTTACATTCAGTGCAACACCCACAGCTTCATGTATTTCAGGATGCATATAAACCGGTGTAGCACCGCTTAAAATAATACCTGCCGTAATAGATTTATGAACATTTCTAGGGATTATGATCTTATCCCCTTGATTTACCACGCTCATAATCATTGCTTGAATTGCACCAGAGGTACCATGTATACAGAAAAAAGTACTGTCTGCATTGTGGGCGTCTGCGGATAATTCTTGCGCTAATTTTATTGGACCTGTTGGCTTGTGGAGGCTGTCAACTTGCTTGAAAACCGTAACGTCCATAGACAGTACGTTGGTTCCTACGAAGTTTTTAAATTTATTATCCATCCCTTGGCCTTTCTTGTGTCCAGGAACGTGGAAGGGTATGGTATTGTTGTCTACATATTCCATAAGGGCGTCAAATAATGGAGTTTTTGTTTGATCAAGTTTGTACAACTAGAACACCTTCCTCTACATGATAATATATTTAAAAGGATTTTTTCTTCAAGAAAAAAAACCTAAAACTTCGATGCATTAAGTTCAGGCTTTTTTTGCAGAGCGATTTTGAAATCACATATTTAAATATCAAAATTATTATAGGGCAATTTGTTTAAAAATGCAATAATATTTATGTTAAACTTTTCATTTTTTTTAGATTTTGTTTTTTGATTTCATACGTGTAAATTGTACCATTGGCACAAGGTCAAAACTGAAACATTTCTTACGTATAATTATAAATCTATGAAAATAATTATTCATTGATTAATTCCTGAACATACTTAGGTAAGACAAAACAAGCTTTGTGCAATTCTCTATGATAGTATTTTGTACTCATCTCAGGAATTTTATTTATATCAGCAGTCAAAGGGTCATATTTTTTTGAACCCATTGTAAAGCTCCAATATACACCGGGATAGGTAGGTATAGCTGCCATGTACATTCTTGTAATGGGAAAATTATTTTTGATATCTTTGTAAACTTTCTTAACTACTTCAGGCAGATAAAAGGGGGTTTCGGTTTGAGCTACAAATATCCCATCTTCCTTGAGACACTCATAAAGTGACTGGTAAAAGCTTTTATTGAAGAGACCTTCAGCAGCACCAAATGGGTCTGTGGAATCTACAACAATTAAATCGAATTGATTTTTGTGTTCCAATACATATTTTATACCATCACCAATGAATACTTCTGCTCTGTTGTCTTTGAGTCCACAGCTGATTTCAGGTAAGTATTCAATAGATAGGTCTACAACTCTTTTGTCTATTTCGCAAAGCACGGCTCTTTCCACCCCTGGATGTCTTAGAACCTCTCTTATAACGCCACCATCACCACCGCCAATAACCAGAACTTGCTTTGGATTTTGATGTGTGAAGAGTGGGATGTGAGTTATCATTTCATGATACACAAACTCATCTCTTATCGTTGTTTGAACGATACCATCTAGAACAAGCATCCTACCAAACTCATAGGTATCAAGAATTGCAAGGTCTTGATATTCAGTTTTTTCTGTATGTAGTGTTTCTTTTATTCTATAGGTCATTGCAGCATCAGCTATCTGACCTTCCTTTAACCATAAATCCATAGACTATTCTCCCTTCATATATATTGTTTGCGTAAACAGCAGATTATATTATAACATTTCAAAAAGTAATTATAAATATAATTAGGTTTATTTATTATAACAAGATTTATTGGATAGTTTTTTGCACTTGTTGCAAAAAACTATCCAAGGCGTTTCAACGAGGCAGGGGGATATATGCCCACCTCCTGTTGCTGAAATCGGAACCCGCCACTTATAGAAGAGGGGGACATATTCTTGCCTCGTTATATTGATCTAATATAAATTGAACTGTATCAGCTGCTGCATTTGGCTTCTTAAGATAACCTGTAATATCTTTTATTGATTTCATTCTAATGTCGAAGCTCAACATCTGATTTATTAACACTGGAATTTTCTTAACATCTGAGGTAGCAACAGCCACACCAGAATTCAATAAAAACTCGGCATTCTCATACTCTTGACCCGGCAAGGGTGAGAATATGACCAAAGGCTTTTGCTTGCATAAGACTTCTGCTGTAGTCACACCGCCCGGTTTAGTGATGATGCAGTCTGCAGCCTCCATTAACTCGTGAATATTACTTACAAAGCCAAAGACAACCATTTTATTTTTGGTAGTCATCGACTTAAGCTTTTGCTCTAAACGGGCGTTTCGTCCTGCAATAGCAATGATTTGAGCGTTATCAAGCTTTTTATCAAGTTCAAAAACGATATTGTAAATTTCACCTAAGCCAAGTCCTCCGCCCATTACTAGAACTGTTTTTTTGTTTTCTAGATCGTACTTTTCCTGGATTATCTTGACATTAACATATTCATCAAATTCTTTTTTTACAGGGATGCCAAAGGGCAGTATTTTGTCACTGCTCACACCATAGTTTTCCATAACATAGGATAGATTCTCATGGGGTATTACATAATAGTCCGTGTTCTCATTTACCCAGGAAGTATGGATATTATAGTCTGTAATGACAGAGAGCAAAGGGGTTTCTGGTATCTTCTTTTGTTTAAGCGCTGCGATGATTGATGATGGAAAGCTGTGGGTGCATATAATGGCATCCGGTACAAAGGCGTTGATGGATTTATGCAGTTTGCTGGTCCTCAATCTAT
>Ga0154410_1030_pt5 | contig 14658 bp, 16 predicted proteins | sample RifGroB2_FD_115914 | JGI IMG/M metagenome (GOLD analysis project Ga0154410, IMG submission 115914) | Clostridiales bacterium GWB2_37_7
CCTTGGTGTATTTTTCTGCAGTATTGTCTTTGTTAAACAACCTTACAGAGGGCATACAGGTTAACAAGCTGGCTTCTTTGCTTAGACAGACTGCAATAGGAGTGCTTGGAGTTATGCTTACGATATTTTTGGGAGTGATTTCAGTTCAAGGCGTTGCATCCTCATCTTTGGATGGCTTATCAATTAAGACTGCCAAATTTGCCATGGACAAATTTGTACCCATTGTAGGTAAGTTTTTGAATGATGCCTTTGACACTGTGGTCAGCTGCTCTATGCTTATTAAAAACGGTATAGGGGTGGCAGGCTTGGTTGTGTTATTGATGATTAGTCTTTTTCCCTTAATAAAAATATTATCAATTATTGCAATATACAAAATAACCAGTGCACTAATAGAGCCTATCTTGGACAATCAAATTGTTAAATGTTTGAATGATATGAGCAATTCCCTATTAATTATATTTTCAGCTGTTGTATCAGTAGGAGTATTATTCTTCGTTTTCATTACGGTCATTATGAGTGTAGGAAATATGACTGTTATGTTGAGGTAGGTGAAATGATGGAATTTTTGAAAAGTTGGATTACGAATATAACAGTAGTAATCATTTTTACGATGCTGTTGGATATTTTGTTACCTAATAATGATATGAAAAAGTTTGCCAAGGTAATAATTGGTCTGCTGATAATTCTTGTGATTATAAATCCTTTTCTAACGTTAAAGGATTTCGGTAATCGGTTTCAAAGCACCATGACCCTGGCAACAGCTTATATTGAGAGCTCAGAAGAAAACAATAGTAGAAGTATTGAGATTTTCCAGAACAATACAGCTTTGAATATATATAAAGAAAAGCTGTCAGATAAAATATCCGAGATTGTCAGATCTCGTAAAGAATTTGAAAACAGTAAGGTACGTGTAAATGTTGATATTGAAAATGATATCAATGAGACGGAGTTTGGCAGCATAAAGGCTATACAGGTTTTTGTAGAAATGGGCAATGGCAAAGTGCTGCAAGCTTCCGCTATTGAGCCTGTAAAAATTAATACAGAAACTGTAATTAATAAAAAGCAAGACGAATATAATTGGAATAACAGGTTTTTAAGCCAAGACCTCAGTACGGATATAAGTGATGCGCTTGGCCTTAAGGATACGGAAATATTTGTGCAGATACAAGAGTAAAAAGGGGGAAAGTACTATGGATTTATTCTCTAAATTAAAAGAACAGCTCAAACAATTCAATCTAAAGAAGCTAAATTTAAATTCCAAGCTTGCTATCAACCTTATCGTTATACTAGCTGTAGGAATTGGGTTTATTTTGGTTTCTGACTTTTATAAGGACTTGAACCTTGGAGGAGCTTTGCTTCCGGATGATACCCAAACAAATATCGCAGAGATGCAAAATGACTCAAGCAAGTCAGAATACGTATCAGAGCTGGAGAAAAGGTTGACTGATATTCTTACTGAGATACAAGATGCAGGAAAGGTTTCTGTAATGATCACCTTAAAAACTGGCACTGAAATAATACCTGCTAAGGATGAATCAATTACTGACAAAACTACGGATGAGAAAGATGTAGAAGGTGGCACAAGGAATATAAATGAGAAAAATACTACAGATCAGGTAGTTTTTATGAATGACCAAGGGGGAACCTCAAAGCCACTGGTGCTTAAGGAAATTAATCCTGATATAAAAGGTGTAATTATTGTAGCAGAGGGGGCGAAGGATCCAAAGGTCAAATTACAGCTTACAGAAGCAGTGCAAACAGTTTTGGATGTACCTGCTTACAGAGTATCAGTATTTGAAAGCAACAAGTAACAATATAAGTTCAAGGGGGTAACAAAATGCAATTTAAAAGAAAAAATATAGTAATATGTTCAATGATACTGCTTTTATTCGTAGTAGGATACGCCTACAATATGTTCACAACAGACAATTATATAGGTGTTAACTATGACTTGGAAATAGAAAATCAAGCTGCAGAGTTAAATGAAATTGATACACTGGATGCTATGCCGACAGAGGCAATTGGGGAGGCTATAGCTGTAGACAGTCAAACAGCTGAAGTTGTAGAGCAAAATCCATCGGCAGTGGAGGCAACAAGCAGAGCGGCAGCTACTTTCTTTAGCGAATATAGAATGGAAAGAGATAAAAACAGAAGTAAGGAAGTTGAAATGTGGCAAGAGGTTATAAGTAACCAAAATACAGAAAAGACATTTAAGAATTTAGCACAACAGGAGATTGTAAAGGTTTTGGCTCTTACAGAGAAAGAAATGATCATAGAACAATTAGTTATTTCTTTAGGCTTTAGTGATTCTTTGGTTTTTCTAACTGACGACTCTGCAACAGTATTAGTTGAAACAAAGGAGCTCACATCTGGTGACGTTGCCAAAATACAGGATATACTGATCAGAAAAACAAAGTTTAGTCCGGAAAATATTAAAATAATGAAGAAGAATTAGTGATATCCTGATAATATCGTGTATTTTACATATAATACAAATTAATAATAAGCTACTTATAGGTATTTACCTGCCTCTTTCATAAAATAACCATATATGTTTGTAAATATGAATTCAATTTGCTATAATGGTTTCAGGTAAATATTTAAAACCACTAGGGGGTGTAAACATGGAAAAAGAAATTAAAATCGACAATTATGGAGTTGTAAAAATTGCTGATGATGTAGTTGCTTTAATAGCCGAGTTGGCAGCCAAGGAAGTGAAGGGTGTAATTGCAATGAGCGGCGGGATTGCAGACAGCATAACTGAAATACTAGGCAAAAAAAATCCTTCCAAGGGTGTTAAGGTTGAAGTTGGCGAAAAAGAAGCAGCGGTTGATTTATATGTTATAGTGGAATATGGAGTTAGGATACCTGATGTTTCATGGCAGATTCAAGAAAATGTAAAGAAGGCCGTTGAAACAATGACTGGGTTGAATGTAGTAGAGGTAAATATACATATACAAGGTGTTCATATAGAGAAGGAAGTCAAGGAAATCAAAGAACCAAAGGAAGTTAAGGAAATCAAAGAACCAAAGGAACAGAAATAAAGAAATAATTCTACTAACCCTCTGATCACTCAGGGGGTTAGTTTAAATTTTGTTGATTATAGTGTTTATTTTGGCAATACTACAAATGAAGAGCTATAGGAAAAATACAGTAAAGGTTGCTGTGAAGCTAATGAAAAAACACAGCAAAGCTAACTTTGTGTAAATTTGCGCTATGTCAGCTAAAGCTTCCTGAGCAAAAACACAAACTAAGCTTTACTGAGTTAATAAGGAGGATTTATGAGTAGAAGAGTAGCTAGAGAATATACCATACAATTCTTATTCAGCATGGACTTTAATAAATCAGATGATACAGATAAACAATTTGAGGAATTCCTGCTGCATATGGAAGAGCACAAATATGATGACGAGGCTATAATAAATAAAAGTTCTAAGGATTATGCTGTAGAAATAACAAAGGGAACATTACAGCATATAGATGAAATCGATAAGCTTATAGAGCTTCATACAACAGGTTGGAAAAAAGAGAGAATAGCAAAGGTTGATTTGGCAATACTGAGGCTTGCCATCTATGAAATAGTGTTTACAAAGGATGTGCCGGATAGTGTTGCAGCAAATGAAGCCATAGAGCTTGCCAAAAAATTCAGCACAGACGAATCAGGCAGCTTTGTAAACGGAGTACTTGGTAAGATCATTAGGGGCAAAGACGAGCAAGGTATATAACATGTACTTTTTAGGAATTGATACAAGCTGTTATACAAGCTCAATTGCTGTTGTAGATATCTTTGATAACATAATATATGATGGTAGAAAGCTGTTGGAGGTAGCTACTAATAGTAAAGGGCTAAGACAGTCAGAGTCGGTCTTTCAACATTCCAACAATCTACCTAAGCTTTGTGCTGAAGCGATGGATTCAGTTGATTCCAAACAAATTGCTTGTATTGGAGTCAGTACAAAACCAAGGCTTGTGGAAGGCTCTTATATGCCTGTTTTTACTTCTGGACATAACCTGGCAAAGGTTATATCCAGCTGTATTAAAGTACCTATTATAGAGTGTTCACATCAACAAGGACATATTATTGCCGGTGCTTGGTCCATAAACAAACAATATGCAGACAACTATTTGGTATATCACATATCCGGGGGTACAACAGAGCTGCTGAAGGTAGATGATAAAAATCAAGCAGTGGAAATTATTGGTGGCACAGAAGACTTAAATGCGGGGCAATATATAGATCGAGTGGGCGTCTCCTTGGGTGTAAAGTTTCCCTGTGGGAAAGAAATGGACAAACTTTGCAGTGCTTTTAAAGCAAACAGCATAGAATTGCCCATATCCGTTAGGAATACTGTATTAAGCTTTTCTGGACCGGAAAGCCATGTGCAAAGGCTTATTCAAAAAGAAACAGCTGTCGACGAAGCCTTCAAAGCTCAAATTGCTGTTTCTGTATTTTTAAATATATCAAAAGCCATAGAAAAAACGATCTTTAACGCCAGCAGTCATACTAAAATAAAGGATGTATTAATGGTCGGAGGCGTTGCTTCCAACTCAATTATAAGCAAAATACTTCAAGACTCTGAGAAACTGAAAGGCTTAGGGATACATATCAACATTTCGAAGCCTCAATATTCCTCAGACAACGCAGTAGGAGCAGCAATCTATGCCAAAAGGGCATATCAAAATTTTGGAGGTCTCAATGGGCAGCACTAAAATTTTTACTGTAAAAGAAATTAACCATTATATAAAAAATATATTAGATAATGACGTGATATTGTCTAATTTATATATAAAAGGTGAAATATCAAACTATAAGCTGCATTCCTCAGGGCATGCATATTTCACATTGAAGGACCATGACAGTAAAATGAAGTGCGTCATGTTTAAGGGGAGTGCGGGTAAGCTTAAATTTATGCCTGAGGACGGCATGGCTGTTGTAATTCAAGGGTATTTATCCGTATATGAGAGAGACGGCAATTATCAGCTATATGCTACAGATATGATACCAGAAGGGATAGGAGCGCTTTATAAAGCATATGAGCAGTTAAAGGTTAAGCTTGCAGCCCTTGGATATTTTGAAGAGGCAACTAAAAAACCATTGCCTTTTTTACCTAAAACTGTTGGTATAGTTACCTCAGGTACTGGGGCTGCGGTAAGAGATATTATTTCAATTATTCGAAGACGTAACACCATGGTAAATATCATTCTTTATCCTGTGCAGGTGCAGGGTGAAGGTGCTGCTAAGGAAATAGCGCAAGGCATCGAATACTTTAATATACATAACAATGCTGATGTCATTATAATAGGTAGAGGTGGCGGCTCCATAGAGGAGCTTTGGGCATTTAATGAAGAAGTAACGGCAAATGCGATAGTTCATTCGAAAATTCCAATTGTTTCAGCAGTAGGTCATGAAACTGATTTTACAATAGCTGATTTTGTGGCAGATTTGCGGGCGGCTACTCCCTCTGCAGCTGCTGAGCTGGTAGTGCTTGACAAACAAGCCTTGGCGGCCAGGTTGAATCAATCTCAGTATATGCTGAACAATTCTATGAATAGATTTTTGCAGGAAAAGCGTACTAAAATAGAGTATATATCAAAAGGAAATGCATTCCGACAAATTGAGCAAAGAATACATAACTTAATGCAGACTGTTGATATGTGCAATAAAAGCATGAACTATAGCATGATGCAGATCATAAACAGCAATAAAAATAAACTGATTAATAATATAGAAAAACTAGACATACTAAATCCAGCCTCTGTGCTTTTGAGAGGGTACTCCTATACAAGCAAAAAAGGCAAGATTGTAACCTCTGTCAAGCAATTAGCAGTAGCGGATAAAATAGAAGTACAATTCAAGGACGGAAATATAGTGGCAGAAATAAACAGTTTAATTAATATATAAGGGTGTGAGGTTTAATGAATAATAAGTTGAATTTTGAAGAAGCTCTGTCCAGATTGGAAGAAATCGTGAAAAAATTAGAATCAGGGAATGTATCTCTAGATGAATCAATAGAAATATATCAAGAAGGGGTTGCCTTAGCGAAGAATTGTTCAAGCATGCTTGAAGAAGCAGAAGGTAAAGTACTTGCTATTGTTAACAAGGAACAGGATATTGTTGAGGAGTTTTTAGTTAGCCAAATCTAGGAGGCATAGAATGATACTTAAGGAATATCTTGATAAAAATAAAAAAATAGTGGAAACACAGCTTGAGTCTCTAATAGAAGGTCAAGCAGCAATACCTGTCATATATGAAGCAATGAAATATAGTTTGCTGGCAGGGGGCAAAAGGCTGCGACCTATATTGGCAATGATGGCTTGTGAACTTTTTGACGGTGATATCGAAAATGTTCTTCCCTTTGCTTGCAGTATTGAAATGATACATACTTATTCTTTAATTCATGATGATTTGCCAGCTATGGATAATGATGATTATAGAAGAGGTAAGCTTACCAATCACAAGGTTTTTGGTGAAGGCTATGCAATATTAGCAGGAGATGCGCTGCTTAACAAAGCTTTTGAGATTATTCATGATACACTGATCAAAAAACCAAGTCTAGAATATATAAAGGCGGCAGCATATTTAAGCAAAGCCTCAGGCGTACATGGAATGATAGGTGGTCAGTGTATTGACCTTTATTATGAGAATAAGCAAATAGACCTTGAAGTATTAAATAGCATGCATGATAAAAAGACAGGAGCCATGATCAAAGCACCCCTTGTGGTGGGCTCTCTGATAGCAGGTGGGTCTGAAGAGGATGTGCTGCGTTTGGAGAGATATGGTCAGCTAATTGGCTTGGCATTTCAAATATCAGATGATATATTAGATGTAGAAGGCTCTATTGAAAAGCTGGGTAAAAAAACAGGCAGTGATATAAACAATAATAAAGCTACCTTTGTAAGCTGCTATGGACTTGAGAAGTCAAAGCAAATGGCACACACCATAATAGAAGAGGCTCAGAGCTTAATTGAAATTTATGGAACAAAAGGTCTATTATTAAAGGAATTATCAAATTATTTAATCGAAAGAGATGTTTAAGCGCCCATCGGATTATTAGGAGGTACACATTTGAATTTTATTGAGGAAATAATAAGCAATAAGGTGTTAATTACCTGCGTTACAGCATGGTTTATTGCCCAGCTGCTAAAAATAATATTGACTTTTCATAAAACCAAGAAGATTGATATAACAAGGTTCGTTGGCTCCGGCGGTATGCCTAGCTCACATACGTCCTTTGTAATGTCTTTGGCTACAGCCATTGGCAAATTGTTTGGCTGGTCATCTCCGATCTTTGCTTTGGCAGTAAGCTTTGCCTTTGTCGTAATGTATGATGCAGCAGGGGTGAGAAGGGCAGCGGGTTATCAAGCAAAGGTACTTAATATGATCATTGATGACTTTGCACATCATAAGCCGTTAGGAAATGAGCGTTTGAAGGAGCTATTGGGACATACTCCTAAAGAGGTTTTAGCTGGAGCAATACTAGGAATAGTAGTAGCACAATTAATGATATGATTTAATCAAAGGTAGGATTAATATGAGTAGTTTATTGGACAATATCAATTCACCGAAGGACATCAAGCAGCTAAAAGAAAAAGAGCTGCAGCAGCTAGCCGGTGAGATTAGAGAATATATAATCAATACTGTATCTGAGACAGGCGGTCATTTGGCATCCAATTTGGGTGTTGTAGAACTCTCTCTGGCTTTGCATAAGGTTTTTGACAGTCCCAAGGACAAAATAATATGGGATGTCGGACACCAAGCATATATACACAAACTTCTGACAGGTAGAAAAGAAGATCTTAAAACCCTCAGAACATTGGGTGGTCTTAGTGGTTTTCCCAAAAGATCAGAAAGTGAACATGATATTTTTGAAACAGGTCACAGCAGCACTTCTATTTCTGCAGCCTTAGGTTTAGCCAAAGGCAGAGATTTATCCGGCGAGGATTACAATGTAATTGCGGTAATTGGCGACGGTTCCCTTACAGGTGGCATGGCTTTTGAAGCCTTAAATCATGCAGGAGATTTTCCTACAAGACTGATTGTTATATTGAATGATAATAATATGTCCATCTCTGATAATATAGGTGGCATGGCTAATTATCTAAGTAAAATTCGTACAGTTCCCGCTTACTTTAAATTAAAGGCAAGTGTGAGTGGTGTCCTAAAAAACATGCCTTTTTTAGGTAATGCTTTATTTAATTCTGCTGAAAAGCTCAAAAATTGGTTTAAATACTTATTGGTACCCGGTATCATTTTTGAAGAGCTAGGCTTCAAGTACTTAGGCCCAATAGATGGTCATGATATTCATAACCTTGAATATATCATGAAAAGGGCAAAATCCTACAATGGTTATCCTGTCTTCATTCATGTAATCACAAAAAAAGGGAAAGGCTATGAAAAAGCAGAGAATCAACCTTCGAAATATCATGGGGTCAATCCCTTTGACATAGAAAGTGGTAACAGCAAGAAGCACAGTCAAGGTCGCAGCTATTCCAGTGTTTTTGGTGATTGGATAACAAAGGCAGCAAGGTCAGATAAACGTATTGCGGCTGTAACTGCCGCAATGCCTGAAGGAACAGGATTATCGAAATTTGCAGCACAACATAAGGATCGTTTTTTTGATGTCGGAATCGCTGAACAGCATGCAGTCACTTTTTCGGCAGGGCTTGCTGTTGGAGGTTATAAGCCATATTTTGCGGTATATTCCACCTTTCTTCAGAGAGCATATGATCAAATCGTACATGACGTATGCATGCAAAAACTACCGGTTACTCTTGCGATAGATAGAGCAGGAATTGTTGGCGCTGACGGCGAGACACATCATGGAGTATTTGATATTGCTTATTTGAGGCATATGCCCAATATAACCATTATGAGTCCTAAGGATGGTCGAGAATTAGAGCAAATGCTGGACTTTACGCTTAAGCTTGATTCGACCTGTGCGATTAGATATCCTAGAGGTAACGAAAATAATTTTGTTGAATATAATAATCCTATAGTCTTAGGCAAAAGTGAAATTCTTTTGGAAGGTGCTGACGCTGCAATTATTGCAGAAGGCAGGATGGTTAGAATTGCCTATGAAGCTTGTCAAAAGCTATTGGAAAAGGGAATTTCCTTAACCTTAATCAACACTCGCTTTATTAAACCTCTGGACGAAGAAATGCTTATTGAAACATCAAAGAAGCAAAAAGTTATATTTACTGTGGAGGATGGTGTTTTATCCGGCGGGTTGGGTAGTGGAATATTAGAGTTTTATAACAAGAAAAACATAAAGACTCATGTAAATGTCATTGCATATGATGATAAGTTTATTACTCATGGTGAAGTTGATGAGCTGCTAAAGATAAATGAAATGCATTCGGAAGGAATTGCAGCAAGAATTGAAAAAAAGTTAAAGGATCTCAAATAGCGAAGGGAGCAGCAAGCAATGGACGCAAAAAAGGAAAGATTGGATACTCTTCTTGCTGAGTCAGGCTATGCGAGCAGCAGAGAAAGAGCAAGAAGTATTATAATGGCCGGTCTGGTGTATGTAGACAACCAGAAGCTTGATAAGCCAGGCACAAAGATCAGTGTAAGCGCCAAGATAGAGGTAAAAGGCAACCCGATCCCTTATGTTAGCAGAGGAGGACTTAAGCTAGAAAAGGCATTAAAAGAGTTTGACATTGATGTGTCGGGGCTTACTACTATTGATATAGGTGCATCTACCGGTGGTTTTACTGATTGTATGCTTCAAAATGGAGCAGTCAAGGTTTTTGCGATAGATGTAGGCTACGGGCAGTTGGCTTGGAGCTTGCGCAGCGATAGCAGAGTAGTTTGCATGGAGCGTACTAACATTCGAGCAGTTACACCTGAAATGCTGGGTGAGCTTGCAGACTTTGCAACCATGGATGTTTCTTTTATTTCCATAACAAAGGTCATACCTGTTGCGAAGCAGCTATTGAAGGAAAATGGTAAGCTGGTATGCCTCATAAAGCCTCAGTTTGAAGCAGGGCGAGAAAAAGTAGGAAAAAAAGGTGTGGTTCGAGACAAAAATGTACATAAAGAGGTTATAGAAAGCATTCTCAGCTTTTGTGTGAATAAAATAGAGCTTGAAATAAAAGGACTTACCTATTCTCCTATAAAGGGTCCAGAAGGAAATATTGAGTATCTGGTATACTTAAGCAAAACAAAAAATTCTGAAGCTTCGATAGAAATTGGTCAATTGATAGAAGATACCGTAGAGCGTGCAAATAGCAATTTATAGGTATAAAATGAATGTTTATGCAAATAATTGTAGCTAAATGTTATCACTTATTATACAATTATAATTAATGTAAAATACCAAAAATTTGAAACAAATAGTGACTTTGGCGGTGTAATATATGAATATTGGAATTATTACAAATCTAGTTAAAGATAAAGATCAGCTTATAACCAAACAAGTAATTAACTGGCTGGAACAAAGAAACATCAGCGTTTATTTCGATGAAAGAGTTTCTGCTGAGTTGGCCTTAATCAAAGAAAACTATTGTGATGAATATATTTTTAAGCATAGTGATATTATTATTGTGCTTGGTGGTGACGGTACGCTGCTAAATGTTGCAAGACAGGCTTCCTGTAATGGAGTGCCTCTATTTGGCATTAATATGGGACACTTAGGCTTCCTTACTGAAACTGAAGTAGGAGATATGTTCAACTCTCTGGAAAAATTAATTTCGGGGGAATATACTATTGAAAAAAGGCTGATGCTGGAAGCATTTATTGAGAATGACGATGAGTTGACCAAGAATTTTATTGCCCTCAATGATATAGTAGTTGCTAAGGGCAATTTTTCTCGTTTAATCTCTTATTCTATCTATATTAACAATAGTTTTGTAGATCTATATTCAGGTGATGGAATAATTGTGTGCAGCCCAACAGGATCCACCGCTTACTCGTTATCTGCCGGAGGACCTATTGTTTCTCCGGATGTAGAGGTTTTACTCGTGACTCCAGTTTGCCCACATACACTGCATTCAAGATCAATACTGGTTTCTAATAAAGATTTAGTGCGTATAGAGATATGCAAGAACAATAATATGGAAATTATCATGACAGTAGATGGACAAAATGGCGTAAAGATTAAACCTGGAGATGTTGTTATTGTTAAGCAGTCAAAATATTATGCAAACCTAGTCAAACTAAATAACAGAAGTTTTTTTGATGTACTCAGAGGTAAAATGTCGGAAAGACGCGACATAATTAAATAGGGGGAGGGAATTAAATGAAGATATCTAGACATGCCAAAATATTAGAGATAATCGAAAAAAATGAAATCGATACTCAAGAGGATCTTGCCGAACAGCTGAAGAAGAGTGGCTTTAATGTTACTCAGGCTACTGTGTCGAGGGATATTAAGGAGCTAAGACTGATAAAGGTTTTAACTGAAGGCGGTAAGTATAGGTATGCAGCCCTAAGAGAGCATGACACAATGTTAAGTGACAGACTAGTAAAGGTCTTTGCTGAATCAGTGCTAAGCATAGACTGTGCAGGCAATATTATAGTATTGAAAACCTTTTCCGGTGCCGCAGGAGGTGCCTGTGAAGCTATAGACACCTTCGATATTCAGGAGATTGTTGGAACCATAGCAGGAGACGACACAATATTTGTATTAGTAAGAAATGTGGAAACAACAGAGCATGTTATAGAAAAATTTAAAAAGCTGATAAGATAGGTGAAACGCCAATGATATTGGAGATTAATATAAAAAACTTCATAATTATTGAACAGGAAACGATAAGTTTTACACCGGGATTAAATATTATAACAGGTGAAACAGGCGCAGGTAAGTCTTTGATTATTGATGCACTTCAAGCTATTACTGGAGGTCGTTTTAGCAAGGAGGATATTAGGCATGGTGCTGAAAAAGCTCTTATTTCAGCGTTATTTAACCTTATACACAATGCTGAACTAGATGCTTTGCTAGAGGAATATGGCATTGATAAAGAAGCAGATAGTACGCTGCTTATTTCAAGAGAGGTAAATACTGCTGGAAGGTCTAGTTGTAGGATAAATGGACAAACGGTTACATTAACAATGCTTAAGTCAGTATCACAGTGTCTTATAGATATTGTCGGACAAAACGAGCACCAGCTTCTGTTTAATGCAAATAAACATATTGATTTTGTCGATAGCTTTGGTGAGCACGATATAGAGCTTCTTAAAATGCAGCTTAAATCTATTACGGAGAGTATTAAATCCTTAGAGACAAGATATAAGGATATCAGCGGCAACAGTGGAGAACGAGAACGTCGATTGGATTTATACAAATTCCAAATAGAAGAAATAGATGCGGCAGCTTTACAACCAAATGAAGATGAGCAGCTCAAAAGCAAGAGGCTTCTGCTTGCTAATTCAGAAAAACTGTATAAGAACATCACTCAGATTTATGATCACATATTTCAGGGTGATGTTGGTACAAGCTGTGCAGCTGATATTCTTGAGGACTCTGTACAAAAGCTAAAAGAGCTTCAGCATATTGACAGCAGATTGCAGGAATTCGTTGAAGCTTTGGAAGCTGCATTATATCAACTTGAGGATATTAAAACAGAAATCAGAGGCTATAGTGAAAGTATTGAGTTTAATGATGATGAAATTAACTATATTGAGGAAAGAATAGATGTTATTTCGAAACTCAAAAGAAAGTATGGCAGCAGCATAGAGGATATTATTGCTTATAGGAATAATACGGCTTTGGAATATGAAACCTTACAAAACAGCGAAAAAATAGCTATTGAGTTGGAGAAGGAAATGGATAGTCTTCGCTCTAAATATAAAGAGGAAGCAAATAAGCTTTCTACTATAAGGGAGAAGCTTTCCAGAAAATTAGAAAGGCTAGTGGAAAAGGAGCTGCAGGACTTGAATATGAAAGGTTCTGAATTCAAGGTTCATATTATTAAGAATGAGGAAGTTATAAGCCACAAGGGGATAGATAAAATTGAATTTTTGTTATCACCTAATCCCGGTGAACCACCCAAACCGCTATATAAAATTGCTTCTGGCGGAGAAATGTCAAGAGTTATGCTAGCTATAAAAAATACAATAACAAAAGCAGAAAAAATACCCAGCATAGTATTTGATGAGGTGGATGCGGGTATAGGGGGCTTAACAGCTTCAGTGGTAGGTCAAAAAATTAAAAATATATCAACAAACACACAAACTATTTGTATTACACATTTGGCACAAATTGCATGCTTTGCAGATAATCATATTTATATTAGTAAGATTATTAATAGCAATAAAACCTTTACAAAAATCAATACCCTAGATATGCAAGAGCGTACAGAGGAGATTGCTAGGATGCTTGGAGGAAGCCCAAAGGATGAAACCTCTATGGCTCACGCACGACAGCTCATATTCGGAAATAAATGATTACATAAGCAGCTTTGGCTGCTTTTTTTTGTTAAAAATTTCTACCATGAAAAGATTTGTAACTATAAATATTATGCATAGCAAATGATATTTTTATTAATGAAAATTGGAGTATTAGTTAAGTTTTTAAAGAATAATAGTTTTTTAAAAAGGTTAACTTAAATTAAGAGAAATTAAATGAAGGAACGACTCTTCTGGGGAAATAGGAGAGTGATGCTATTGCATAGAAAAAATGCCAAATTCTATATTTTAAATTTGGCCATTGTGTTCACAATATTTTTTGTAGTAAGCAGCTTTGTAACAATTTACAACTATCCAAACGAAATAAATCTTATGCAAGGGCAAAGCAAAAAGCTGGAAAACTCCTTATTGTGTAAGTTGGTACTGGATAATATACAAGATGAAAATATTAATCTCAGCAAGCTCAACAACACACTTAGCTCTTTTACACTAATAAAAGGTAAAACAGAGGGAAGTGCCAATGCAACCCTCAAGATGCTCAATCTTCTGCCGATCAAAAGCGTAACAGTAAATGTGATACCTGATAAAAAAATCATTCCATCGGGAGAAGCAATAGGTGTAAAAATTCAAACAAAAGGAGTGCTAGTTGTCGGACTCTCCAGTATTACGACAGCTGATGGTAAGAAGCACAGCCCAGCAGCAGATGTAGGCTTTGAGATAGGTGATACTATATTGGAAATAAATTCAAAGAAAATTGAAAAAGAAAGAGACATAACAATTATTGTTAATGAAAATAAAGAGTCTAGCTTGAACTTTCTAATTGAAAGAGAGGGAAAGCTGCTCAAAATAGATGTAAAACCTGTTCAAAGCATGGAAGACAGTATATACAGAATTGGCCTTTGGGTAAGAGATAATATAGCGGGAGTAGGAACTATGACCTTTATTGACCCGGAAACGAAGTCCTTCGGAGCCCTTGGTCATGGTATCACAGATATTGATTCAGGTGTATTGGTAGATATATCAAAGGGAACAATTTTGAAATCAAAAGTTGCATCGGTACAAAAAGCAAGAAAAACTGTACCGGGAGAAATCGTCGGGATCTTTTATGAAACGGATGATCCATATGGAAATATAAGTAAAAACACAAACTTTGGTATATATGGAAATTTGAATTATAAAAATAGAAACAATTCAAGATCTCCTATGCCAATAGCTTTAAACTATCAGGTTAAGGAAGGACCAGCAAAGATTCTTTCTACTATAGATGACAACAAAGTAGAAGAATTTGACATAGAAATCCAAAAAGTAAA
>Ga0154410_1123_pt5 | contig 14601 bp, 15 predicted proteins | sample RifGroB2_FD_115914 | JGI IMG/M metagenome (GOLD analysis project Ga0154410, IMG submission 115914) | Clostridiales bacterium GWB2_37_7
TGTCCAACCTTCAAAAAATCATTAATATTAACATTCTTGTACTTGTCAGCATAGTCACTTTCTTCCTCTTCCCCTATATAGGTATTGGGGATAGCGTCCTTGATATAAAGAAAAACATTTTTATCTATACCTATATTTACAAATGCAGCTTGCATTCCAGGTAGTACGTTTTCAACCCGTCCCTTGTATATATTGCCCACAATAGACTGGTTATTATGCTTTTCAACATATAGCTCTGCCAGCTCTTTATCCTCCAGCAACGCTACTGTAGTATTTTCTATTCCTACATCAATAACTATTTCCTTCATTATCACATGCCCCTATTCTAAAGTATGCTAATCTCTGTATTGAAGCAAATCTACCAATTCCCCGTCCTTCTCTACAAAAACGTCTTCACGAGTGATGATTGTTCTGACAATATTTACATCGGCATATTTACCAAATGCTTCTACTAGGATTTCTGGCTTTAGATTAGCTTTGCTGCCGCTTTGGAGCAGGCAAGTAAAAACACAGCCTGTTTCATCGCAGTCCTTAAGATTCATTTCTAATATCATAGGTCTGATATCAAATTCTTTAATTTGAAAGTTCTTCTTTGGCTGCTTCTTCTGAGCCAATATACTCTCTTGGTTAACAAAGCTGAACAGCTTTGTTTTTAAATACTCTTTATCTGTATTTTCAATGCTTGCAGTTATGGAGTATTTGGCATGGGTAATCAATGCCATGGCGCTCTTGAATTTTTCAGGCAGTCTTATGGCACCTAACACCTTAATTCCTATTGGCATATATTTATTTAATTTTTCAACGATTTGCTCAAGCGGAATCTCCTCTGCAAGAACAATATCTACATATTCAGCCAAACTCACTACCCCAACGCTCAAGGGTGCTCCAAAGCTCATCTCTGGGTGGGGGTTAAAGCCACCACTGTATGCTATGGGTATTTCTGCTCTTCTTACAACTCTCATAAAGGTTCTCATCAAATCCAAATGAGATATATATTTTACTTCACTGCCTTTTGCAAATTTTAGCCTCACATTTATCATTTGCATACACCGCCTTCTTCCAACAAATTGATGCCACAGCCGGTGCATACCGTTCTGCAATCTCTTGTCAAGTCTGCCTTAAGAGCTTTCTTATACTCACTTTTAAGAAACTTTTTTGTTATGCCTACATCTATATGATCCCAAGGTAGGGTTTCCTCCAGATCTCTTCTTCTATATGCATAAAATTCTGGATCAACACCGCATTCCTCAAAAGCTTCCATCCATTTATCGAATTTAAAGTGTTCATCCCAGCCGTCAAACTTGCAGCCCAACCTCCAAGCCTTTATCAATATTTCACTTACTCTTCTGTCACCTCTCGCAAAAACTGCTTCCATATAACTTACATATGGCTCATGCCAGTTGACCTTAGCTTGCTTTTTCTTCAATGCTGCTCTCAAATACTTTTGTTTTTCTACAAGTATTTCCGGTCTATCTTGTGGTTCCCATTGAAAGGGCGTAAAGGCTTTAGGTACAAAGGATGAGGCCGCAACATTAAAGCTTAAATTCTTTGGCCTTTTTTCTTTTGGAACTTCATAATAGCGATCCAATACCTTGCATGCCAAGTCAGCAATACCCTGTATATCCTCTATGGTCTCAGTAGGCAAGCCTATCATGAAATAAAGCTTTATGCTATTATAACCTGTTTCAAAGGCTGTACCTACTGATTTTATCAAATCCTCTTCAGTAACACCTTTATTGATTACATCTCTCATTCTTTGTGTTCCTGCTTCAGGAGCAAAAGTCAAACCACTTTTACGTACCTTCTGCACTTCTTCTACAAGCTTGAGGGAGAATGAATCAATACGCAATGAGGGCAAGGATAGTGCCACCCTCTTTGATTCATACTTTGACATAAGCTTTTCTACCAGCTCCTGCAGCCTTGAATAGTCACTCGTAGATAGAGAGGATAAGGAAATCTCTTCATAGCCTGAGCTTGCCAACAGCTTATCCGCTATTTCTATCAGCTCCTCTACTTCCCTCTCTCTTATAGGCCTATATACCATACCAGCTTGGCAAAATCTGCAGCCTCTTGTACAACCTCTAAAAATCTCCAGCATAATTCGGTCATGAACTACTTCTATATATGGAACTATTATTTTATCTGGAAAGAATGCATTCTTTAGAGATTTAATGACTCTCTTTTTAACCTTTTTGGGTATATCTTCATATTTTGGCGTAACCTTGCTTATAGTATTGTCCTCATTATATTCAACATTATACAAGGAGGGTACATATACGCCCCTTATGCCTGCAGCCATTCTAAGAAATTCTTGCCTAGTCTTGCCGCTGGCTTTCCATATTTTATATGTCTCCATAATTTCCAGCAGTAGTTCTTCACCCTCTCCCATAGCAAATAGGTCAATGACCTCTGCCAGGGGTTCTGGATTGTATGCACACGGACCTCCCGCAATAACAAAGGGTTGTCCTTCTACTCTATCCTTTGATCTAACGGGTAAACCTGCCAAGTCTAACATATTTACTATGTTTGTATAACTCATTTCATACTGTAGCGTAAAGCCAACAAAGTCAAAGTTATCTATATAGTCCCTGCTTTCTAATGCAAAGAGCCTAACGTTGTGATCTCTCATTTCCTTTTCCATGTCTGGCCAAGGTGCAAAAACTCTTTCACAATAAATATCCTTTTGACTATTTAACAAATGGTAAAGTATTTTGAGTCCCAAATGTGACATTCCTACTTCATATACATCAGGAAAGCAAAATGCAAAGCGTATGTCTATTTCATTTAAATTTTTATGTACACTGTTCCATTCATTTCCTACATATCTGCCTGGCTTTTCAACCCTTGGCAATATATCCTCATATATCATTTCCTTTATATTAGCACTTGTCATTATAAACCTCCGAGCTTTTCCTTAGTAAAGATTATCATTTATATTATTGCATAATTATCGTTTTAATACTATAAAAAATACTATTTTTTTATCTGACCGATTCTGCTGTCGTAACCGTACTTCAAAAAACCATCCATAATATCAACTTCACTTAAAATTCTTATGATATGACCTGAGTTGTCCAGTACATGAACTATGCAGACTGTACCTGGGCTGAATTGGTTGGCTGCAAAACGAACCAGTGTATCATCATATACAGGTATAATTCTTGTCTTTAATCTATTCTTGCTGCCATGATTCTTTTTGTAATTATTTTTGTTAAGCAAATAGTAGTAGGAGCAAAACTTCATTTCTTTATGACACCCTAAATATATGAAAACTGCCGTTATTATAAATGCAAAACTATTACTTCCCCTATATATTACGATAATGTTATATAACACCAATGCAATTGCAATCAATCTACCTGAAACAACCATGGCTTTTGTTGCTTGCTTATAACTCTTATGATGCAATAGTATATTTCGTAAAATACGTCCTCCGTCCATGGGTAAGGCAGGCAGCATGTTAAAGACCAGCAAAATAAAATTAAATTGCGCTATAGCCGCAAAAAACTCGCTTTTCAATGCTAGTATAGCGCTAATTGCTGCGATAACTCCACTTACCCCAGGTCCTGCGATGGCTATAAAAGCTTCCATATAGCCACCATATTTAGTGATATCCTCCATTTTGGCAACTCCACCAAAGGGGAATAGCTCAATTTCTTCAACACGTATTGCCAAAAGCTTAGCAATTATTGCATGTCCAAGCTCATGTAGGAGCACACTCAGGAATATTGTTATACTTTGACTAATATAGCCTGTATATAAGCTAGCAAACAAAAAAAGGATAAAAAAAGCGTTAAATTTTATCCTTATCATAAAAGCCCCCAAAAAATCAATATTTATGTATATATATTCTGCAAATTTATTGAATAGAAGCGCTATTTAATTTTTCCAACGGGTTAACAGGCTGACTATTCTCTTGTATTTCAAAATGAAGATGAGGCCCAGATGCAATGCCGGTATCTCCTACTTCAGCTATTTCATCCCCCTGTGAAACTTTTTGACCTTCTTTAACCAGTATTTTATTGCTGTGAGCATATATCATCTCATACTTGCCGCTTATAACTCTAACAAATTTACCGTTGTATTCATCCTCGCCTACTTCCTTGACAGTTCCATTGGTTGCAGATTTTATGGGTGTTCCAATTTCAGCATCTATATCTATACCGGTATGAAACTTAGTCGTTTTGAATACAGGATGTACCCGCTCACCAAATGGCGAGGTAATAACTCCATCAACGGGCATGATAAAAGTAATATTTGCTTCGTTATCATCGATACCCAAGGCTTTCTTTGTGTTTGGTATAATGGCATTAATATTTTTGAAAGTATCTACTGCTGTATTTAAACTGATATTCCAGCTAACAACCTCTTTTACACTTTTGGAAATACCGTTTGTAAGTACTGTATCAACTTGATTTATTAGCAGCAGCAAAGCAACTATAATCAGCGTAACAAAGGTTTGCAGCAGTAGTTTATCAAAGTAAGTCTTTTCTCCAAGGCTTTTAAATCTGAGCATATCTCCGACTTTTTTGTATTCATTGACATATTTAATCTGCGGAATTTCATCAAAGTTCTTGTTGTCCATAAAATCTCCTCCCTCGTTCTTAATATTGGCAATAAAATATCAACAAATGCTAACTTCAATATTTCCAAAAGCTATTGTTATAACAAGATTTATTGAAAGTTTTTTGCACTTGTTGCAAAAAACTACCCAAGGCGTTTCAACGAGGCAGGGGGATATATGCCACCTCCTGTTGCTAAAACCTGAACCCGCCACTTATAGAAGTGGAGGACATATTTTTGCCTCGTTATATTAATATATTTGAGGAAGCAAGCATTTATGACGGAAAAAGTATATCCCACGCCGCACTTTTTTTGCCAGGGAACTTTATGGTTCACGGTCAAGTCTGGTTTTGCATCCTGAGCACCCTTCTTGAAGGTTATGGAGCTTCTCACCCTTGCATCACCCATCGTATCGGAAATTATACCTTCTGATGTAAAAAAAAAACTACTGATTTTTATCAGCAGTTAAAATTTTCCATTATCTTTCATTTTTTTGATTGGTATGTTGGCTACTAAAGCAGGAACAGAGGTATTATCAGTATCTCTCTTCGTTCTTGTAAGTTTAATTTCTAATCCTGATTCATCAATTTCCATGTAATCAGATATTACTGACAATAACTCTCCCTTTATCATTTCAAGAAACTGAGGAGAAACATTTGCACGATCATGGATTAGCACCAGCTTAAGTCGTTCCTTAGCGATATCTTTACTGTTATCGCTTTTATTAAACATTTTAAATAAGTCCATACCGTCTCCTCCTCTCCTATCGCTTCTTCGCAAATCCAAACATTTTAGCAAGCTTCGTAATAAATCCTTGTTCTGTATCTAAATCCATAAAAGGTACATCTTCACCAAGTATCCTTTTAACCACATTTCTATATGCTCGTCCTGCAATGGATTCGTCATTTGATACTGCAGGCTCACCTCTATTTGTAGAAACTACGATATGCTCATCATCAGGTACTACGCCAATCAGTTCAATAGCCAATATATCAATCATATCATCAATATTCATCATATCGCCGCGCTTAACCATATCAATTCTTAGTCTGTTTATGATAAGCTGCGGATTTTTTAAACCGTTTGCTTCCAAAAGTCCAATTATTCTGTCTGCATCTCTTACTGCTGATACTTCGGGTGTTGTAACGACTATCGCTTTGTTTGCTCCTGCAATCGCATTTTTGAAGCCTTGTTCAATACCTGCAGGACAGTCAACTATAACATAATCGAATTCCTTTGCTAATTCTGCTGTCAGCTGCTGCATTTGCTGAGGAGAAACTGCGTTTTTGTCCTTTGTTTGCGCTGCGGGAAGCAAATATAGGTTTGAATATCTTTTATCCTTTATAAGGGCTTGTCTTAGCCTGCATACTCCATCAACCACATCTACCAAGTCGTATACGATTCTGTTTTCTAAGCCCATTACTACGTCTAGATTTCTTAATCCGATATCAGCATCAACCAACACTGTACTCTTACCTTCTAAAGATAGTCCAGTTCCGATATTTGCTGTGGTAGTGGTTTTACCAACTCCACCTTTACCGGAAGTAATTACAATTACTTCACCCATTGTATACCCTCCATTATAGTTATTTAAAACCTTTTATCTATTTGGCAAATATGGCTCTACAAATATCATACCTCTTTTAACTACCGCCATTTCAGGTACCGAAGTCCTAACACCCAAGCCATCTGGAGATCTAGTAATAATATCTCCAATTCTGATCTGCGCAGGCAGAAGATTTAACGCTGCCACATAGGCTCCATAGTCACCATTTGAGCCGGCATGTGCTACACCACGCATAGTGCCCATTATCACAATACTGCCGGTTGCTTTTATTTGAGCACCAGGGTTTACATCTCCAATAATTACTATATTACCAATGAATTCAATAAGCTGTCCCGACCTGACAGTTGCCCTAAGCATAAGCACCTTATCTTGAACTACATTGTCATAAGGGAGCTTTTCATAATTCATATGCTCTTTTGCATCTTCCTTGTCTGTAAGCATGTCGGAATCTTGAGTATATTCTCCTAAAACAAGCATGCCATAATCGTTCTCTACCAATTCCTTAAGCTCTTCAAATTCTTCCTTCGTAAGCTTCTTGCCCTTGAAGTTTACAATCTTTGCTCCTTCAAAAAAGCGCTTAGAAGGCTTAATTTTGTCGTTAAGATTATACTTTATTTTGTCTAAATCCATATCTTCTTTAATAAGTATATAAAGACCTTCCTTTGTTCCTTTAAATACTACAGCGTTCTCGCTCATTTGCAGAATGTTACCTCCTGGAATCTACCGAAGTTATAATGTTATAAAACATATATTATGCGTACCATATAAATTTCTTCAAAAGCTTTATAAATCCTTCTTTTTAGTCAAAATTAAGTAATAAAATTTATATTAACAACTTGACAATGGTGTTCATACTTTTACGATGCAAATAGCAGCAGCCATAATGCAGTATTTAATTCTCAAAAAAAGCTTGATATATCACAAGCATATCAAGCTTTTTTTGACTTCTTACTTCCCTATTGAATCATGTCGTTTGATGGAGTGATATTATCTCTAGCCTCTTCTGCTGTCAAATATTGTTCTATTATTGCCCGGGCAATTGGAGCCGCATATCCTCCGCTGCCGCCTTGCACTACGACGACTGCTACAGCTATTTCAGGTTTATCATAAGGTGCAAAGCCAACAAACCAAGCATGATTATCAGCTTTACTTGCTTCCGCAGTCCCAGTCTTGCCCCCGACAGGAATTGTAGTCCCAATGAATGGTTTATAGCCGGTTCCGCCAGGATTTGTAACTGCCAGCATACCTTTTTTTATAGTCTCTAAATTAATTGGATCCATTGCAATTTTCTCGATAATTTCCGGCTTCTTATCCAGCTTGACAGTTCCATCATAGCTAACAACCTTTTCTATCAAGTAAGGCTTATACCTTGTACCACCATTCACCAAAGAAGCAAGATAATTTGCCATTTGTATTGGTGTGCTTGTATTAATATTTTGACCTATAACAGTCTGAACCGAATCATAAAGCTTCCACTTACTCTCTGCAATATATACATTCACTATGTTCTGAACCACATTTTTGTCAAGTCCAAGCTGCTGCAGCTCCGCTCTGATTTTACTATTTTCCATATCCTTATAAATATAAGAAATGATTTTTTCTCTCAAGCTATCATCCTTAATATTAAGCTTATATTTTAAGTAATAATTAAGTCTGCCTTCATATATCTTCTTTTTTGCAGTTGGTCCTCCAATCATGCCGCCGACTTCGCCTGTCAGTTCAACACCAGTCTTAGCTCCAAGACCGAAAAGCTTAGCATATTTTTCAAAAACCTCGCCGCCCATTCTATTACCAACCTCGAAGAAATAATAGTTGGAGGATACCTGTATAGCTTTAATCATATTCACAGCGCCATGAGTTTGTCTGCTGGTTTTCCATATCGCACTGGAAGGAGCATACCCCCCTCCTACTACATAGGGACCCTTGTCTATTATAATTTCTGTCGGGGTTATGCTTTTGTTTTCTAATCCCGCTACAGCGGACAGCATTTTCATAACTGAGCCCGGAGGCAGTGCTGTAGATATCGCATTGTTTACTAAAGGTTTAGGTGCATATTGCTCATTTGTAGAGGGCTGAAGTTTCTTCCAATCCTTTGAGCTTATACCAGTAGCAAACAAATTCGGATCAAAGTTAGGGTAACTGGCCATAGCTAGTATTCTGCCTGAATTAACGTCTATTGCCACGACTGCACCAGAGGTAGCGTTTTCGAATGGTTTAATACCATTTTTGGCATCACCCTCTTGTATCTTTTTCAAGGTCTGCATCAAGCTATCTTCTGCGACCTTCTGAAGCTTATAGTCTAACGTCATAAATACGGTATCTCCCGGAGTCGGCTCTTCCTCTCCAATTGTATCAATCATAGCACCATTAACATCAATTTCAATTTGCCTGATGCCATCCTGACCCTTTAGGTATTCTTCCATTGTAGCCTCAATACCTGATTTACCTATTATATTTTGACCTGTATAGCCCTTCTCTGCTAAGATTTCCAACTCAGCTCCGATTTTACCCATATAACCTAAAATGTGTGAGGCAAAATCTAAGTAAGGATATTCTCTGATTGGTTTTTGTATTATTTCAACACCTGGTAAAAATATTCTACTTTCCTCCAGCTGAGCTCTTGTTTGCTCACTTATATTAGAAGCAATTTCAACAGGTTCATAAGCCTTGTATATATTCTGACTCAAAAGATAACGTACTGATAATATTTTCTTTGCTTCATCATCACTATATCCATTCAGTTCTCCATTGTATTGTCTTGGAATATTATAGTTTTCTGTCAGTTTGCTAAAAATCTCTTCAGCTGTAGCATTTTCATCAAACCTTTTACTTTTTTTCCACTTATTTTCATCCTTTTTAAAGCTAAACTTGTAGTCCTCCAAGCTAAAAGGCAGCTCTATTCCATATTGCTGAGTTAGCATTTCATATGCTTCCAAATCTAGCATTTCTTCTGGAATTTCATTATCCAGCCTAATTTGACCAAAGGCTTCTTGTACTGTGGCATTGTCAGGTATATTATATTTTCGCTTCCAATTCAATTCATCCTCAAGATATGAAAACCTGATAGGATTAATAAGTATCGGAATTTCATCCTTAAAGGTATCCCCATTCCTTTCAATAATGTTAATTACAGTTAAAGCAATTTCATTTATATCCGTTTTGGGTAAATCGGCTTTCATGATGTTAACCGAGTAACTCATTTTATTTCCAGCCAGGGTTCTTCCAAATCTATCAACAATAGTACCTCTGGGCGCATCTATTCTAATAGTTCTAGTTCTAATGTTCTCTGCTCTGTTCTTATAATAATCTCCTTTTACTATCTGTAAATCTGCCAAACGAAAAATAAGCAATAACGCTATAAATAATATTATTGCTCTTAAATAGTCTAATCTACTTTTAAAATATTTCTTAAACAACTTAACCACCTAGCTTTTATCAATTTACATTAGTACAGCCTGTTTTGCATAAACTTCTTTTCATTCAAATGCAGTAGGAATCTGTAAATTATCGCTCCAAAAACTGCATTATAGATGCCTTGAGGTAGGATTATTCTAAATAATATATAAGTATATGAAATTCCTTCATTCATTAAATTGCCTGTCAAATATATAATCAAAAAGTAAATATGCTGATACACAATAACAGCTGCAAAATTGAACAATGCCGGCGGTAAAATACTATCTTTAAATACATTTTCATGGGCTTGACCCAGTATATATCCCGTAATCATATAAGAAAAGGCATTTACTCCTAATATCCGCCCAAACAGTATATCTATCAATAAGCCTGAAGTTAAACCTATTCCAGCACTAAAAGCGCCACCCTCAAGTATTGCATAGGAAACAATCAACATGATTACAAAATCCGGCTTGATGCCACCAATACGCAAAAACTGAAAAAGTGTCGTTTCTAATACTAAATTAAGTAATACAAGCACAGATACAACAAGTGTTTTCATATTAACCTCACAGACTCTTGCCTCTTATAATATATACTTCTTCCAGTCTCTCAAAATCAGCAGCCGGCTTAATACGAACCAGCTTTTGCAGTTTTCTTTCCTGCTTTTCTACGCTTTGTACCTTGCCTATATATAGGTTCTTAGGAAAGGTGCTATATCCGGAGGTGCTTATATCATCGCCTTTTGCTATATCTGATTCTATAGGCATTACTGCTATGATCTCATTGTCTGAGCTTCCAAATACAATCCCAAGGTCTCTAGTTCTATCAACAATAATGCTTACTGAGCTTCTTTGGTCAACCAAAGCCATAAACTTTGAATGATTGCTGCCTACTTCTATGATTCTACCAACCAAATACCCATTACCCCATATGACAGCATCATTTGCCTGCACCCCGTCCTTAGATCCCTTGTCCAAGGTATAAATATCAAACCAATTGCCGGGGTCGATGCCTGTTACATTTGCCCCTGCAACAAAATCTAATTCTTCATTGGTTTCCTTAAAGCCGAGCATGTTTCTCAGTCTACCATTTTCCGATGCCAGCTGAATCAGCTTTCTGTTCTCTTCTTGCAGTTTTTCAACTTCCATCGTCAGGCTTTCATTTTCCTTCTTTAAGCCCTTAATTTGGAAAAGACTTTCGAAAGAGCCACTCAAAAACTCCCCGACTGAGTAAAATATATTTTGTATAGGGTTAATTACAGTCCCCAAAGCTCCTTCTACGACTGTTGGTCTTGTCCTTCCTCCCGCCGTAAAAGCTATTAATAATATCATAAGTACCGATACAATCGCTACAAATGTAAGTAGCTTATTGTTAAAAAGCTTCATATCCCTCACTCCATATTTAAAGGCATGGCTAACCCACTCGTTTAGCCATGCTTATATTGTATTAATATCTTCTTGAATATTGAGACCTGTTGATTTCCTCATATTGCTCTAAGGCTTTACCTACTCCCATTACAACACATTCCAATGGATTATCAGCTACATTGACAGGCATGCCTGTTTCTTTTCTGACTAATTCATCTAGCCCATGAAGCTGAGCACCTCCACCTGATAACATAATACCTCTGTCCATAATATCTGCAGCAAGCTCTGGAGGAGTTTTTTCTAAGGTACTTTTTATACCGTCAATTATTTGTGAGATGGGTTCTCTCAGAGCCTCTAATATTTCATCCGAGGTTATAGATATTGTTTTTGGAAGTCCTGTCACCAGGTCCCTTCCCTTAATATCCATTCTACCATCTATGGAGCCTGCATACGCAGAACCGATCGTAATTTTTATTTCCTCGCCAGTTCTCTCGCCTATGGCAAGATTATATACTCTTTTTACATAATTAACAATAGCTTCGTCAGATTTATCACCAGCAACTCTTATGGATTTACTTGTAACGATGCCACCAAGAGATATCACTGCGATCTCTGTAGTGCCGCCACCCATATTTACAATCATGCTGCCAGTTGGTTCTCCTACAGGCAAGCCCGCTCCTATTGCGGCTGCCATGGGCTCCTCAATAACCTTCGCTGTCTTGGCACCTGCCTGTTGTGCTGCTTCTTCCACAGCTCTTCGCTCTACCTCTGTAATACCTGACGGTACACTGACAAGCACCCTGGGCCTGCCTAGCATTGATGTCCCAATAGCTTTTCTAATAAAATATCTTAACATGTCCTGCGTTACTGAAAAATCAGCAATAACACCATCCCTCATCGGTCTTATAGCTACGATATTTCCTGGCGTTCTGCCTATCATTTTCTTGGCAGCATCCCCTACAGCTAGAACATTGTTGCTCTCTTTTTTCATAGCAACAACAGAAGGCTCTCTTACAACAATACCTTTACCTTTTACAAAAACCAATGTATTAGCAGTTCCTAAATCTATTCCTATATCCTTAGCAAAAAAATTAAATACTCCCATTGTTTGATGTTTCCTCCTTATAGTTTGCGGTTGTCTAAAACTAAAATATTCCTCTATCCTTCAGGCTAACATACTTTCCATCTCCAATAATAATATGATCAACTACTTCTATACCTAAAATTTTTCCACCCTCCACCAGACGTCGGGTGATATTAATATCCTCCTGGCTTGGTGTAGGATCTCCACTGGGATGATTGTGGATAAGTATGAGGCTGGCACAAGACTTTTTAATAGCCGATACAAAAACCTCTCTAGGATGCACTATAGAAGAATTAATGCTCCCTATTGAAATTTCCTCAATGCTTACTAATCCACATTTTATATTAAGAAGTATTGCCTTCATGTGTTCTTTTTTAAGATATCTCATGTCTTCCATTACAGCATTTGCTGCATCTTGTGAGCACCTAATAAAGACCTCTTTTTTATAGGTTTGAGTTGCCAATCTCTTGCCTAACTCTACAGCAGCCTTAAGCTGGGCGGCCTTTGCAGGTCCAATACCGTAAATGCTACTCAATTCTTCAGGCTTGCTATCTAGCAAAAAACCTATTCCGTCTTGCTGTTTAAGCAGCTTGTATGCTATGTCGATTGCGCTTTCATTTTTAGTTCCTGTTCTTAATAGTATTGCCAATAATTCTGCGTTTGATAATATTTCAGCTCCGTATTTAGTTAATTTTTCACGAGGCCTTTCATTCTCCGGCAATTCTTTAATTCTTGGTTTCAAAAATGATATATCCATTTCAAGCACAACCTTTGCATTCAATATTAGATTAGATTCACTCCAAATTCCTTCATGATTTTATACAGCTTGTTTACTGGTAGACCTACTACATTAAAATAACAACCTTGAATTTTTTCGATAAATAAAGAACCTATACCTTGTATTGCATAAGCACCGGCTTTGTCCATAGGCTCTCCACTCGCAATATAATTCTTAATCTCTCTGTCTTCCAGTTCTCTGATCCATACTCTGGTGCTTTCATGAATTGTAATTGCTTTTCCGGTGCTTGCCTGTATTACACTTATTCCTGATATGACATAATGGTCCTTATTACTCAAAGCTTTAAGCATTTGGTATGCATCTTCATCAGACTGAGGTTTACCCATAACAGTTTGACAATAAACGATAGTATCTGAACCGATGATATAGGTATCTTCCGACAGCTTACCCTTAAGCCTTACAAACACATCCATGGCTTTCATGTAAGCGAAATGCTCAGCTAATGCATGAGGCTCCATACTCACAGGAGCTTCTTCAAAATCCGATGGTACAACTTCAAAGATTAAATTAAGTTGATTTAATATTTCTCTTCTTCGTGGCGAATTTGATGCCAGTATTATGTTCATAATTCACTTCCTATTTTGCTTCTTCCATACATATCTCTTATTACAATATCATCTGAAAAACAATTCCTAACCTATCAACTCCTCTTGTAAAAAAAGATACCAGTCAGAATACCTAAAACACTAAACATATTGATATTAAACTTAAAACCGAAGGTTAACTGTAATATTTTCAAGTCCCAAGTGTGTGTGCCTACTCCAATATTTAACCCGTACTTTAGGATAGGTACATATTGTCCAAGTAATTCTCCTAAGAATCCTCCAATAACTATACCAGACAAAATCATCAAAAAAAGTATCCATCCATTACCTTTGCCATAACCTTTAGACATTAGCCCATCTCCTTTAATATTATTATTTTCTCCACATTTAATGTAAATCAAACAAGAAGCAAAAATATAACGAGGCAAAAGATGTCCCCACTTCTATAAGTGACGGGTTCCGATTTCTGCAAGAGGCGGTGAGCATATATCCCCTGCCTCGTTGAAACGCTCGGGTAGGTTTTTTGCAAAAAACACAAAAAACCTTTCAGTAAAATCTTGTTATAAGATTAAATGCTTAACCTCATTTTACGACAAATTTCTATTTATATCTAGTTTAGCATTTTAATATTTTTACTGCAATAAAATTGGCATATTTATTGCAGTAATATGATATATATTCGTGATTGCATTATGTAAAGTTGAGGTAAAAAAAGAAGCGGAAAATCCGCTTCTTTTTTATTTCATTTCTATTGCATTCTTAGGACACTTTTTATAACATTTTCCGCACCCAACACATTTGTCTTCGAGTACTTTGTGTTTGCCCTTTAGCTCTCCTTCAATCGCTTCAAAGCTGCAATTCTTGGAGCATATAGTACATCCTATGCATTTATCGTCGATAATAAATGCTTTCTTTCTATTTGTGAAATTAGCATATATAGCATTTGTAGGACATGCTTCGGCACACATCATACAATTTACACATTTGCTGTAATCTATTCTAGCTAAATTGTTCTCAAATACAATAGCACCAAATTTGCAAGCCTTAACGCATTTTTGACAAGCGATACAGCCAATCTTACATGCTTGCATTACATCTTTTCCTTTGTCAATGCTGTTGCATAAGACATGGACATCCTTTCCTTCCGGTACCATCTTAATAACGTTCTTTGGACATGCAATTACACACTTTTCACATCCAATACATTTGTATTCATCTATCACGGCGATACCGTCAGTGATTGTAATCGCATTAACAGGACAAGCCTTTACGCAGGT
>Ga0154410_1104_pt2 | contig 14311 bp, 17 predicted proteins | sample RifGroB2_FD_115914 | JGI IMG/M metagenome (GOLD analysis project Ga0154410, IMG submission 115914) | Clostridiales bacterium GWB2_37_7
TTCTATTATTGACAGGCTGCGCTGCGACCCAGCAAGCTCCAACGCCAACTGAAGTGACACCTGCACCGATAGAAAAGAAAGAAATCATACTATCTACTACTACCAGCACGCAAGACTCAGGGCTTCTGGATTACTTACTGCCTGAGTTTACGAAGGATACAGGCTATGAGATTAAAGTGATAGCTGTAGGTACTGGACAAGCAATAAAGATGGGTGAAGATGGGGAAGCTGATGTGCTTTTGGTTCATGCAAAGACATCAGAAGAGGAATTTATTAAAGCAGGGCACGGTTTACAAAGATTTGATGTAATGTATAATGATTTTGTACTAATTGGTCCTAATGATGATACAAAAGTAAAAGATAATTCTCAAGGTGATATTCTTACAGCATTGAAATACATAAATGATAACAAGGTTAAATTTATCTCTAGAGGAGATGACTCCGGAACACATAAGGCAGAGTTGAAGCTATGGAAGGGGCTTGACATTGAACCGGCAGGGGATTGGTATGTTTCTGCAGGTAAAGGCATGGGGGCAGTCATTCAAATGGCTGATGAAATGAAAGCCTACACTATATCAGATAGGGCTACCTACTTATCCATGAAGGATAAAATAGAATCGACAGTAATCGTTGAACAAGATCCTAAGCTGTATAATCAATATGGAGTTATAGCAGTAAACCCGGATAAGAATGATAAGATTAACAAAGAAGGCGCACAAGCCTTTGTGGATTGGATACTTTCAGAAAAGGTACAGAATCTAATTGGGCAATTCGGAGTTGATAAGTACGGTCAGCCACTATTTATTCCAAATGCTAGCAAATAAATAAGCAAATATACTGAGGGCGCACATTTATGTGCGCCTTTATTTATTATATAGGAAAGTATATTTCCTATATAATGGGGGATGCAAGGAGGAGAATCCCCATGCCGATAAAGGAGGGTGCTCAGGATGCTTGCATCCGTCGAAGGGAACCATAGGGTTCCACAGCGAAAAATAGTGCGGCGTGAGATGCATTTTTTATGGTATAATTTGCATATTAGTATTTGAGGGGGTAACATGAAATGAATGAAACCTTAAACCTTATATATCAAAGAAGGTCTGTTAGAGCATATGAGGATAAATCTGTACCTGCAGAGGTTAAGCAATCAATTATTGACGCTGCTATGAGAGCTCCAACGGCAGGTAATATGATGCTTTATAGCATGATTGACATCACGGATCAAGCTATCAAGGACAGGTTGGCTGAGACCTGTGACAATCAACCCTTTATCGCAAAAGCTCCATTGGTTCTAATGTTTTTTGCTGACTACCAACGCTGGTATGATTATTTTAAAGTCTGTGGTATGACAACTGCATTGGGAATAAGCGAAAATGAAATAAGGACTCCTGAAGAAGGTGATCTACTGTTAGCCTGCTGTGATGCTTTGATTGCTGCTCAAAATGCTGTAGTAGCCGCTGAAGCCCTGGGGTTAGGTTCTTGCTACATAGGAGATATAATGGAAAACTACGAAGTACATAGGGAATTGCTAAACCTTCCAGATTACGTATTTCCAATATCCATGGTGGTATTTGGCTATCCAACAGAGCAGCAAAAAGAAAGACAGCAGCCAGAGCGCTTTGACAAAAGCTTTATTGTTTTTGAAAACAAATACAAACAGCTAAATAAAGCTGAATTTGACGAAATGTATGCCAAAACCCATGAAAGAATAAAAAGCTTCAATAATGGCAAGTTAGAAAAAAGCTTTGGTGAAATGATGTATATAAAGAAATATACAGCTGATTTTACAAAGGAATTAAATAGATCCGTAAGGATAGCAATGGATAAATGGAGGCTAAAAACAGAGCAATAATTTAATACAAGAAGCTACAATGAGATACATTAAGTTCCTGAGAGTTATAACAAAAATTCAGCATAATTTAATAAAAAGTATGGACATTTGATGAAATTAGGCATATTATAATATAAGAAGAATAAATTTTATTTTTTTGTTAAACATCTAGTTAGGTGAGGCTACTACGTGGATACATGCTGCTGCTCAGAAAAGTCGAGAGACTCCAACGAGTCAACAGATACTACCGAATCAAGGTTTTATCTAATGCAGCCGGGTTTACCCTATGCTACGCAGTGCTAAAGCTCAACGTATAGAGATGGGTTTGTATGTCATGCAATCTCTTACGTTATCGTAGGAGATTTTATTTTTATACGAGAAAGTGGGGTGATGGTTATGGATTCAAGTCCTTTACCAGGGAATAAACGAAACTTTAAAAATTCTAAAATTGAATATGTAGCCATCACCATTGGTTTGGTGAGGCTCCTGTAAAGGAGGTTTTAACATGAATGAACTTATCCTTGAGCTTATAAATCAAAACAAGCTTACCGAAGCAAGACACGAGCTGGAGGACATGAACATTGTTGACATAGCTCAGCTTTTTGAGGAAATAGACAGGCATCAATTAATTAAGTTCTTTAGGATTTTGCCTAAGGATATTGCTGCAGATGTTTTTTCGTATATTCCAACAGAGCTGCAGGCTTTTATAATTGAATCCATTACGGATTTTGAAATTAAGCACATAATCGATGACTTGTTTTTTGATGATACTGTGGACTTGATTGAAGAGATGCCGGCTGTAGTTGTCAAGAAGGTATTGAAGAGTACGGATGAACAAATGAGGAAGCTTATTAATCAATTCTTGAATTACCCGGAAGATTCTGCCGGAAGTGTTATGACAATTGAGTTTGTTGACTTAAAAAAGGAAATGACTGTAAAGCATGCCTTGAGCCATATTAGAAAAACCGGAATTGATAAGGAAACGATCAATACCTGCTATGTTATTGATGCAAATAGGAAGCTGGAAGGCATTGTATCTATCAGGAGACTTATTCTTAGCAACTCTGATGAACTAGTAGAAGATATTATGAATACAGATATTATTTATATTCATACTTATGATGATCAAGAAAAAATAGCAATGCTATTTAAAAAATATGATTTACTGTCTATGCCTGTAGTAGACAATGAGATTAGATTAGTTGGTATTATTACAGTTGACGACGTTGTGGACATTATCGATCAAGAGAATACAGAAGATATTCATAAGATGGCGGCGATGGCGCCCTCTGAGGAAGAATATCTAAAAACCAGTGTTCTTACCTTGGCAAAAAACAGAATTGTTTGGCTGTTGGTGTTGATGATATCTGCTACCATAACAGGCAATATAATAAGCAAATTTCAGAATGTATTAGAAACTGTAGTAATACTAGCAACTTATGTGCCTATGCTTATGAATACCGGAGGTAATGCAGGATCGCAATCCTCCACTATGGCAATCAGAGGTCTGGCATTAGGAGAAATTGCACCGAGAGACTTTTTAATGATCGTTTGGAAAGAATTCAGAGTTAGTATTTTAGTAGGATTTGTACTTGCATCAGTTAATTTCTTGAGAATACTTATGTTTGATAAAGTTTCTATTAATATAGGAATTGTAGTAAGTGCCAGTTTGTTTTTTACAGTTGCAATGGCAAAGGTGGTAGGAGGCTTGCTACCCTTAATGGCTCAAAAGCTTAAGCTAGACCCAGCGATTATGGCTAGCCCTTTGATTACTACAATTGTAGATGCAGTGTCCTTAACAATTTACTTTACTATGTCTACGATGTTGTTGGGGTTGTAATTCAAAAATAAGTAGCTTTGGACTTATAGAATAACAGTATTATATGTATACCGTAAGACAGCCACCCTATGGGTGGTTTTTTATTGTATAGGAAAGTATAACTTTCCTATACAATAAAAAACCTTAATTTACTGCCCGTGCCAGAATTTCCTCATTCCATTCTCGATGACTCCAAGAGGACTTTGCTAACACCTCTTACATTAAAATGCAGGTAGTCTGTTCGTTTAGGTAGTACAATAGGTAACCTAGTAGTTAAAAATGTATCTGAATAACCCATAACCTCTGCAACTTCCATCGGTGTTACTCCAAAGGTCAGCATGAAGGCGCCCATACTGTTTCGTAAACTGGAAGGTGAGTGTGCTTTAATGCCCGCCATCATACAAGCATCTTTTATAACAAGTCTAACCCAATTCTGACTTATTCTTTGTCTTTTTGCATTGATAAATATTGGTGTTGCTTCACTGGCAGCGATAGTCTGCTCCATACCTATGGATTGTCTGTATTTTAGCAGCGTCTCGACAACTTCATAATGCAGTTTATTATAGTAAGGCTTATTATGTTTTTGAATATATATACCTAACTCGCCATTGGAATCACAAATGATGTTGTTCCAATTTAAAGCAACAAAATCCTTAACTTTAAGACCTGTCGTAAAAAGGAACTGGAGCATAGCGCAATCTCTCAAGTCTAATTCTTTAGCAGCATTTAATAATGACTCTGCTTCTTCAAAGGATAGAACTTTATCTTGCCTGATACTCCTGACTACTGCTGGTTTTTTGACTGCGTTAAAAGGATTATTTGCGACTTTACTTTGTTCCAGCAAATATTCATATAGCCTGTGAAGCTGAGAATATATTCGCTCTATTGTAGCAGGAGCCTGAGGACTAGGATATGCCATGTCTGTATTTTTTATAAAGTATTCGCAAGCAGTTGAATCAACATCAAATATGCTTATATTCATATACTTTCTAAAGATGTTGAAGTCATAGGCATAGTTTTTTTCAGTTTTAGGCTTATAACGAAAGCTGGATACAAGGAATTCGCATAATACTCTGTATTCAATTTCGGTATATAAGTCTCTATTTAGAAATTTGCTCATAAGGTCTCCTTTTATCTATGAAAAATACTATAATATTATTTTACTGTAACATAGTAAGTAATGCAACAGTAAATATGGCGGTTGATAGTATCTGCTCTGAAGAATGTTTCCCGCCGCCAACAGAAAAAAAGAGTCCTATAAAAAAAACCTATCATAGCTGCAAGCGTATATTACTGATAGAATAAAAAGTGCTCGAAAATAAAATTATATAAAATAATAGGAAGCATATGGTAGAATAATATATACAACTTACTACTTTTGATAATTTATAAGGAGACATTGCTGTGAAGGTACTTAATGATATTGCTGAAATAAAGCATTTCATAGAAACCAACAGAATAGCATTATTATATCTTACTTCTGAGAGCTGCAGTGTTTGCAAGGTGATATATCCACTTTTGGTGGATTTATTAAATAGCTACCCAAACGCTAAAGCTGCCAGTGCGGATATTAAGGAGCACCCCTTTTTAGCTGGTGAATATAGTATATTTACAATACCCTGTGTTTTAATTTTTATTGAAGGCAAAGAAATAATGAGGTCAGCAAGGTACATAAACATTAAGGATATTGGAGAGCAAATTAATAGATATTACAATCTGATATTCGATGAACAAAATGATTAAATAAAAAATATGAATTCTTAGTAAAGGAAGAGGGGCACTATGGAAGTAAGATAATACACAATAGAATGATTGTTTATGAGTTCCTCAAGAATAAATGCAGATATGATTATATATATCAGTTTTACGATCTTGAAGAAAAGAATTGGCAAAATAAAGCTTAGGAGGTTTATTATGAATTTAAAAGCATATACAGCTGAAGGGGCTGTATCAGTGGGACCTTATTCTCATGCCATAGACGCTGGTGAATTTGTTTATTTATCGGGTCAAACGCCTATAGATTCAACAACGGGCAAGCTTGTAGAAGGTGACATATCAGCTCAAACGCTTCAATGCTTCAAGAATTTGTTTTGCGTTCTTAAGGCAGCAAAGCTGACACCAGATCATGTGGTTAAGGTAAATGTGTATCTGACTGATATGAAAAACTTCACTGCAATGAATGAGGTCTATAAAACACAGTTCAAAGAACCTTATCCTGCTCGTACCACCATAGGAGTGGCATCGCTTCCTTTGGATGCACAGGTAGAGATTGAAATGATAGCCAAGAAAGGATAGCTGTATGAATTATAGAATTGCTGCTAAAATAACCTGCAGGATGCTTGCAATATACTTTTTTATGTTAAGCATGAACTATATTCCAAGTTTACTTTTGATTTTAGTTCCTTTTAGTAGTGGATTTTCAAATTTCGGACAAAGTATGTTGCTCACGTATTCTACTGGAATATTACACATATTAACTACAATATTTCTATGGGTTTTTGCCGATAAAATTTCAATAGCAATAATAAAAGAAATACCGAGTAATAATGAAAAAAGTGAAGTAGACTATGATAAAATTGCTATAATAGCTTTTGCATTCGCTGGCATATTTGTATTAACAAATGCAATACCAGATATGGTAAGAATGCTTATCCAGCATAATATTTTGCTGGCAAACCAGTTAAATTATAAGGAAACAAGTATGTATGCAGAAAATCTATCAAGAATTATTAGTGAAGCTGTACAAGTTGGAATGGGCTTTTGGTTAATATTAGGTTCAAAAGGAATTTTAAGAGTGATAAAAGGGCTAAGGGAATTAGGACTAGATAGAATCGAGAAAATAGAGAATTAGCCCTGCTTAAGGTTGAAATAACTGTTGCATTTATGGATTAAGAGGTTAAGCTTTTAGGACCCAATGAGTATGTTGAAAAATGATTTTTATAGTCAATTACAGCTATACATCTTATGAGACAACAACCCAAAATAGAAAGGATGAATTTTATGGACGTATTACAAGCTATTTTTACAAGAAGAAGTATTAGAAAATTTACAGGGGAGCCAATTAGCAATGAAAATATGGAGACTTTACTCAGAGCAGGTTTTAGTGCTCCATCCGCACACAATATGCAGCCTTGGCACTTTGTTGTGCTCAAAAATCCAGCTACACTGGAATATATTGCAGAAGCGCACCCCTATGCCAAAATGCTGCCTCAAGCCGGCTGCTGCATCATTGTTTGCGGAGATGAAGAAGTTCAAAAAACCAAGGGCTTAATGGTACAGGACTGCTCTGCAGCCATACAGAATATATTATTGGCAGCTCATGGAATTGGATTGGGAGCTGTTTGGTGTGGTCTATATCCTGCACCTGAGCTGACAAAACTTTTATCTGTCACAATTAAACTGCCAGAAAAGATAGAACCAATTGGAATGATTGTAGTAGGTCATAAGACGGAGGACAGGGCAACTGCGGAACGATATGATAGTGGAAAGATTCACTATGACCAGTGGTAACAAAATTTGCTTTATAGGAGGCAAACAATGGAAAAAGAATTAATGAGCATATGCGGCACCTATTGTGGAGAGTGCGAATGGAAAGAGAAAACAAATTGTCCAGGCTGCCAAAAATCACAATCGCAAATGTTTTGGGGACAATGCGAGGTTGCAAAATGTGCTATTGAAAAGAACCACAAGCATTGCGGTCACTGTACAGAGCTGCCATGTCAACCGCTTCAAGCTGCCTTTGATAATCCAGAGCATGGAGACAATGGAGAACGTTTAACAAATCTCAAATCATGGGCATCAGGAATCGATACATATGTAAGCTTAAGTAAAAAATAATATTAAAAATAGCAAGTAAATAAAATTACTTGCTATTTTTTAACCAACACTATTGTTTTTTTAAATATTATAGTATTACAATAAGAAATTCAGGCTGGGTGTTTAGAGCACTAAGTTTCCTTGTTGTATCATGCCCATGCACCATGGTGGTTTCCTCGTCTTATGCTTTTTTTTGCGGAATTGAAGGTGCTTCCCGCTATGGGAGCTTGATACCCTCGGTTTTATATTTCGCTTTTCTCATCAAGATATACATCCGGTAGCCTAGTACCGCGTCTTATAATCTTTACCTCTGAAAGGTATCTATCCTTTGACACCAATTCGGTGCTTATTTTTACTCCATCAACATATACATTTTTTATTAGTTGAGATAGGTAGCCGTCATGCCCCTTTTCAACTACAGCTTCGCTTCCAATAAAAGCAGCTACATCATCTATATACTGAATAGGAGCTTTATTTTTTGACAAGGTTGTTGAAATTAGCTCTACAGTTTTATTGGTTTTTGTACTGTATAGCTCAAAGGTAATAGAGTCACGAGTTGTCTTGGTTTTTACTAAAATGTGATTTACTGTATTATTGCTGAATTTAAGATCTTGAGAGCCCCAACTGACTGCAGCATCTCTGCTTAATGGCACATAAGGTACTGTCAAGCTGTGATTACTGCGCTCTATTACCTGCAAATCTACTAATAGCACAGCATTATATAGAGTAGTTGATACTTGGCATATACCGCCGCCAATACCTGTATCAACCTTGCCATTTATATAAACACCAGCTTCCTTAAAACCTCTTTCTTCAGTACGTTTGCCTACAATATCATTGAAGGAGAATGTAGCACCAGGTGGCAGTAATGTACCGTCGATTATACTTGCGGCCAGCCTAATATTAGAGGACCTGGGAACATTTCCTGCGTCAAATTTTGTGGTAAAGCTTATGAGAAGCTCTTTGATCCCTTGTGTTTCCAGCTGTGCTGCCGTCACTGACGCTTTGACTGCCTTCACTTTAAGTTTTGCAGTTTTGAGATCTCTTTTCGCTAACAGGTATTTATATAATTCATCCTTGTCAAAGGCATAGCCATTTTCCTCTTTCACAATCTGTACCTTACCATCTATGATGTTATACTTTGCATTTATGGGAGGCTTCAAATTTGAATCATCGTATATTTCCAAAGCCTTCAAAAACTGATCATAGTGTATATTGTAGGATAGTAAAAGGTCAACTCTAGATTTTTCAATTTTTCTATAATTTAGATACCTCTTGAAAAAACTATTATTTTTGTTCATGACAGCATTTATTTGGCTTGTAGCTGATGTCTTGTCTATGTAGTAACCTAATTGTGCATAGGTAAACGTGTTGCCTTGATAATAATCATTGCCATTGCCATCACCATATTGTATTGTTATAGTCCTTTTTAATTGAATTTTCTCCAGCTTATCTATTTCATCCTTTGCTTGTTCTAAGGTTTTACCCCCAAGATGGATATTCTCAACATATAGATTATTTGGCAGATAGTTGTTTATTTTATATTGCAACCTTGCAGTATAGCTCTTTATAGGAACTGCAGCAAAGACTGATAGAATGATAGAGAGGACTAAAATGCCCATAACTCTGTGTTTACTTTTCACACTAATCCTCCTTTAAATATTGATATTAAATTCTATTCAAGGCTGTCTTAATTTAGAATATTGAATGAGGCTAGTCTATTAATATATAAATCCCTATGAGAATTAGCAGTAAGCCAATCATCTTAATAATACTAAAGATTTGTTCCTTTGCAACAAAGCAATCTATAAAAAGCCCAGCCAAAACCTCGGCAGCAACAACCAAAATTAAGGTTGTCGTAATGCCAAGCTTAGGTACTGTTTTTGTAGAGATATAAATGATAAGCGCACCAAAAACACCGCCAATCAGCCAAATTGGATTTGCCTTAAAGATATTCTTATATTGATGTAAGGAGCCTTGAAGAATATTAATAAAAAAGAAAAATAATGCACCAATTATTAAGCTGTGAAGAGTGGCAATCCTTGGAGTAACTAATTTCCCCAAACGCGCATTGATTCCCACCTCTATAGCTGTGAATATTCCTGCGGTTAGTGCTAATATATAAGGTAAATATTCCTTCATTTCAAACCTTCCTTTTACTTAATCAATTACTAATATGATTGCATAGTCTGTTTAATACGTATAAAAGCATGAATGATGCTATGTTGTAGAAGAATAAATATAAAAAGCAGTGATATTTGTTAATTTTCTGTTAAATTGATTGACAACTGTATTCTAATGGAATAATATATGAGTGAAAGCGAATATAGTAATATAAGGAGGTGCAATCATGGATCTGGTTCAAGTTATTAAGGTATTGGGAGATGAAAATCGATTAAGAATATTAAATCTTTTGAAGTATGGAGAGCTCTGTGTATGTGAAATAGAGCGCTTGCTGGATACTAACCAGTCAAATACATCTAGACATCTTAACAAACTGACATTAGCCAATTTGATATGCTATGAGAAAAGAGCCTTGTATGTCTATTACAAAATTAATAACAAAGCACTGGAGGAGCTTTTATTTCTGAAAGAGTTGGTTAATAATGAATTGTGTAAAGTAGAAAAGTGTAAGGCTGATTTAGAAAGATTAAATAAGTACAAGAACAGCGGACTTTCTTGCGAGGACTTAAAAGAAGGTAAAGGGTGTCTTAAATTATAAAGGAGGGGTCATTATGAGCGTTGCTAAAGATTTTAAGAAGAAGAAAGATGATGAGGCACTGGGTTTTTTTGCGAAATATTTGACGGTATGGGTAGCAATATGCATCGTAGCTGGTGTAATACTAGGTCAAGTGCTTCCGATCATCCCACAAACCTTGAGCAAGTTTGAATATGCTAAGGTTTCGATACCGGTTGCAATCCTTATATGGTTGATGATATATCCCATGATGTTAAAAATTGACTTTTCGAGTATCGTCAGCGCAACTAGAAAACCAAAGGGTTTGATAGTAACCTGTACAACAAACTGGCTGATAAAACCTTTTACAATGTACTTTATTGCAGCATTTTTCTTTTATGTAGTATTTAAAGCATTTATACCAGCTAATTTAGCTAAGGATTACTTAGCTGGAGCAGTCTTGCTGGGTGCAGCGCCATGTACAGCTATGGTATTTGTTTGGAGTCATTTGACAAAGGGAGACTCTGCGTATACCTTGGTACAGGTAGCAGTAAATGATTTAATATTGCTTGTTGCTTTTACACCAATCGTAGCTTTTTTACTTGGTGTAAGTAATGTTATTGTACCTTATGATACATTATTTCTATCCGTTATATTGTTTGTTGTAATTCCATTGGCAGGTGGCTATTTATCAAGAAGGTTTGTTGTTAAGAGAAAAGGTCAAGAATACTTTGATAATGTGTTTATTAAGAAGTTTGACAACATAACAATTATTGGTTTGCTGCTTACATTGATCATTATATTTTCCTTCCAAGGGGAGATTATAATTAATAATCCGCTGCACATAGCTCTAATAGCAGTGCCATTAACCATACAAACGTTTTTAATATTCTTTATATCCTATGGTTGGGCAAAAGCATGGAAGCTTAAGCATGACATTGCAGCACCAGCAGGCATGATTGGTGCAAGCAATTTCTTTGAGTTAGCTGTTGCAGTTGCTATTTCACTGTTTGGTCTGGAATCTGGTGCTGCACTGGCAACTGTTGTAGGGGTGTTGGTAGAGGTTCCTGTTATGCTGGCACTTGTAAAAATTGCAAACAATACAAAGCATTGGTTCGCTGAGAACCAATAGTAAAGGAGAGAATGATGAGAATAGCGGTTATAGCTGATATACACAGCAATATATTTTCTTTGAACGAAGTGCTGCTGGATATTGATAATAGAAATATAGACTTAGTAGTATGCATGGGCGATTTGGTAGGCTATGCAACCTATCCAAATGAGGTTATAAATACAATCAGAGAAAACAAGATTCTTACTATCAAGGGGAATTACGATGAAGCAGTAGGCGAAGAACTGATGATTTGCGGCTGTGATTATCCAGATCCCAAGGATGCAGAAAATGCTGGTTTATCACTTAATTGGACCATTGATGAGACAAGCGACGACAACAAAGAGTTTTTAAAGAGCTTGCCAAAAGAAGTGAAGATGACCTTTGAGGGTAGAACGATTTTGTTTGTACATGGCAGTCCCAGAAGAATTAATGAATACCTCAAGGAGAACTCAACAGAGGCTGAAGAGGTTATGCGTGATTTTGAAGCAGATATACTGGTATGTGGTCATACACATAAGCCATATTTCAAAATGTATGGTAATAAAATGCTTGTAAATGCAGGCAGTGCCGGAAAGCCTAAAACGGGGAATCCAAAGGCAAATTACGTAGTTATCGATCTTAAGGACGAAACTATAAATGTAGAAATACATGAGGTTGAATACGATTTTGAACAAACTGCAATGGCAATTGAAGCAAATGGCTTGCCAAAGGAATTTGCAGAAATAATTAGAACCGGAAAAGCTTAATTGAAGCAATTAAAAACAAAATTAAAGGAGTGTATGAAAATGAAAAAAATGATAATATTTGAACCTGCTATGTGCTGTTCAACAGGTGTTTGCGGACCATCAGTAGACCCTGAACTATTAAGAATATCAACGGTAATAAACAATTTGAAAAATAATGGTGTATTGGTAGAGCGATATAACCTATCTAGCAATCCTCAAATATTCGTTGATAACGCAGAAATAAATAGAATGTTGAATAATAACGGTATAGAAATACTTCCGATAACAATGGTGGACGGAAATGTTGTAAAAATAAAAGCTTATCTAACAGATGAGGAATTTTGCAAGCAACTAGAAGTTTCAGAAAAATACTTAAAGGGTACAGTGACAAAAATATCAAAAGGTTGTGGATCCAATAGTGGTTGTTGCAGCTAAGAGATGAGGGATGTATTTTGTTTAAAGATTTTAAAGCAACTGAAATAAACTTAACAAAATATTTGTTTTTTACTGGCAAAGGCGGAGTGGGAAAGACCTCGGCAGCATGTGCAACAGCAGTTGGGTTGGCTGATGCAGGCAAAAAGGTAATGCTTATCAGTACCGATCCCGCTTCCAACCTTCAGGATGTATTTAATACAGAATTAAACAATAAAGGCATTTCAATAAAAGATGTGCCGAATTTGGTCGTTGCAAATTTTGATCCAGTGGAAGCAGCTGCTGAGTACAGAGAAAGCGTGATTGCCCCTTATCGCGGCAAACTGCCAGAAGTTGTTTTAATAAATATGGAAGAACAGCTGTCCGGCTCATGTACTGTTGAGATTGCAGCATTTAATGAATTCTCAAGCTTCATAACGGATGAAAAAGCAGCCGTTATATATGATCACATTATCTTTGATACAGCACCAACAGGGCATACCTTGAGAATGCTTCAGCTTCCTTCTGCATGGAGCAATTTTATTAGTGACAACACCCATGGGGCCTCATGCTTAGGACAGCTTTCGGGGCTTGAAAGTAAAAAAGAAGTATATAAAAATGCAGTTCAAAACTTGGCAGACGGTAAAAAGACTACCCTTATACTTGTTACACGACCTGAGCCGTCACCCCTAAACGAAGCTCAAAGAGCATCCAAAGAACTGCAGGAAATTGGTGTTAGCAATCAAGTACTGATTATTAACGGAGTGATTGAGGAACATGATGACTATCTTTCTGATGCCATATTTGAAAAACAACAAAATGCTTTAAATGCTATGCCAGGCACATTAAAGTTGCTGGAAACTTACAAGATACCATTAAGACCGTATAATATTACGGGCCTGGAAAATGTAAGAGCATTCTTAACGGATAGCAGTATTAAATTTAACAGGGACCAGTTGAATACGGATCAGATACCGAAACTAAATAATATCATTGAAGATTTATATATAAGCGACAAAAAGGTCATATTTACAATGGGCAAGGGTGGAGTAGGTAAAACTACAATAGCTGCTGCCATTGCACTGGGTTTAGCAAAAAAAGGCAAGAAGGTGCATTTGACAACTACAGATCCCGCTGCACACTTAAAGTTTGTACTAGATGAAAGCTATGGTATAACTTTAAGTAGTATTGATGAAAAAGAAGAGCTGGAAAAGTATAAAGAAATCGTATTAAGCAAAGCAAGAGAGACAATGAATGAAGACGATATAGCTTATGTTGAAGAGGATTTAAGATCCCCATGTACACAAGAAATAGCAGTATTTAGGGCTTTTGCAGAAATAGTTGAAAGATCAGAAAATGAGGTTGTAGTAATAGATACTGCACCAACAGGTCATACGCTGCTGCTTCTAGACTCCACTCAAAGCTATCACAAAGAAATTCAGCGTTCTCAAGGGGACATTCCAGAGCCTGTTAAGAAGCTCTTACCCAAATTGAGAAATGAAAAGGAAACTGAGGTACTCATAATAACACTTGCTGAAACAACTCCCGTTCATGAGGCAATGCGACTGCAACAAGACTTAAACAGAGCCGGTATCCATAGCAAGTGGTGGGTTATAAATTCCAGCTTCTATGCTGCAAACACTACAAATGCAATTCTCAAAGCAAAAGCAAGCAATGAAATTCAATGGATCAATAAAGTAAATGAAATATCAAAAGGGAGTTTTGCAGTCATAGAATGGATACCTGAGGAAGTCAAAGGTGAAAAGCTCAATGAGTTAATAATTTAGATTGTCAAAGCTATAATATTGAAAGAGGAATAGGTTAATAGCCTATTCTTTTTTGTTATAGTAGGTTTGAGGTATAATAAAGATACAAAACTATTAAGGATAAGGAGAGGTAAAATATGCAGATTTTTAAA
>Ga0154410_1023_pt1 | contig 14296 bp, 14 predicted proteins | sample RifGroB2_FD_115914 | JGI IMG/M metagenome (GOLD analysis project Ga0154410, IMG submission 115914) | Clostridiales bacterium GWB2_37_7
TGTGAATTACGTTATTCTAAAAGTTGGTCAAATTTTTGTTGTTCCTTCTTTCTCCAACCTTCTCGCTCACGTTCAATAATTTCTTTTACCTTTTCCCAATTAGTTGCGGGATCTAACTTACGCCCTACATATTTATCGATATCTAATTTTGTTAAATCGTTAAAATCCCAATGCCTATTATTATGCCATATATGCTCCTTTTGCAAATCAAAAATAGGCGCCAACTCAACATTTTTCATATTAACTGATTCTTTCAGATACTTTGTGAAAAGTAGGTATTTAATCTCTGGAAAGAGAATGCAATTGACCTTACCCCAAATTTTGTACCAAACTCAATGTTAGTCCAGCTGAATTTTGGGTAAGTTCGTTATGTAATTTTTCCGCATATTCGCTAGGAGTTAAGTTGCCAATAGAGCTGTGCGGACGTAGCGTATTGTATTCTTCACGCCATGATTCGATGATTTGGCGTGCTTCATATAAATTCTTAAACCAATGTTCTTCAAGGCATTCCTCACGGAATTTGCCATTGAAGCTTTCTATGTATCCATTTTGAGTTGGCTTACCAGGCTCTATAAATAAATGATTAACTTTCTTCTCATATGCCCATTCGCTAAGGGCAAGGCTTGTAAACTCAGGACCATTATCTGTAAGGATCTCTTTAGGGTATCCCCTAAAGAATGCGATTCGATTCAACACTGAAGCAATACGCTGACCTGTTATGGATGTATCAACTTCTAGAGCTAAACTTTCTCTAGTAACCTCATCAATAACGGTCAGTACTTTAATACGACGGCCATTAGCCAGAGCATCAGATACAAAATCGAAAGACCACCTTGTATTTGGAGCTGCTGCAGTTTCTGGCCTTCCACGCTTTTCAGAAGGGTATTTCTTCTTTCTTAACTGGCGCATATCGTTTAAATGTTCTATTTATGCTAAGGAGCCTGCACACGCGACGTTCACTAAGGTTAAATTCCTTCTGAACTTCATTTGCTATTTCCTTTTTGCGGGCAGTTTGAAGTCGTTTTTTTCGACTACCCATTTAAGAGTTTGGTTGTCTAATGTAAGGTCGGCAACGAGCTGCTTAAGCCTTCTATTTTCATCCTCAAGCTGTTTGAGACGTTGAGCTTCCTTAACTTCCATGCCAGCATATTTTGACTTCCAGCGATAGAAAGTCTGCTCAGTAATGTTGTGCTGGCGTATTAAGTCCTTAACTGCAATACCAGTTTCCTACTGCTTTAGAATGCTTATAATTTGTTCTTCTGTAAATCTGTTTTTCATATTCATTCCCTCCTAGATAATTTGGTTATATCATCCAGACTAACTTTGGGAATGAATCAGATTAAAGGGAGAAGGTCAAGGACATAAGACGTATGTAATGTTTACAAAATAGGACTTCCTCTTTTTGACAAGTTGATGTATAATTACAATTGTTAGGTAGTTTATACCATAACAGTAAAATTAAAGATGAATAGGGGAAGATGTATGAATTTCAAAAGAAAATCAGTAAGGAAAATTCTATCTATGGTAATGGTTATTTACTTGGTTCTATCGTTTAGTACAATGACTTTATTTGCGGATGATAATGTATCTGTAACTATTCAAAATGCACTCGAAAGATCAAATCCTGACGGTATTCCAGCTCAAAATTAAAATACCAACAATAAATCTATAAACTCAATTTCTACCGATTCTGTTTCTTTCAACACAATTACACCGTCTTTCATAAGATCTGGAACTACAACTACAGTTCAAGTCTACTTATCTTATAATGGTACAGATGCTGCAAATGCTATAAAATTTAATTGGCTTGATATCAATAACACTACATTGGTATTTCCCAAGACATACAAATCATTTCCAGCAAAAACATATAATTTTGGTGTAATAAGTAACTATCATAATGTTTATATCGGAGATGCTATTATACCAACAAATGAAACGAAAGTAAGAGTCTCAGATAATGGCGTTATGGCATACCAGATACAATACGGTTGGCAAGGTTTCTCAAATATCATTGGTGAGTGGCCAATTCAATAAAATTATTTTTATAACAGTTAAAACTTAACCAAAGCAATAATATTGAGATGCTCTATGAGCATCTCCGATTTATATTTTTGAGGTGACGGTGATTATGGATCATAATACGTACAAAACATATTTAAAAAATCAATACCTTCATAAAATTCGACCGTTACAATCAGTTAATAGTGTTATCTCTGCGTTTCAACAAAAAATAGATATTGTTGAAACAGAATTATCAGAATCTGAATCAATCTTTTATAAAATGACAATTATTAACTATGTTAATGCACACAATAACAACCCCATAAAAAATAACTTGGATAACTTGAATTTCGTCTCGTATGCGATAGTAAGAAACGAAAAGAGTGATCATTACTACAATGCTATGAAGAAAATTATATCTGATGACGAAAGAATACTTATAATTATCGAATCTCAGTTAAATGAAATAACCTCCAATTGCGAAGAACTAAAAGTTGATATGCTTATCGAACGTGGGATTAATGCTTCTCATATTACTCAAGAAACACCTGAGTTTTTTGCATATCTAATGCTTTTTGATACTTATAACAAGAATTAAATGCTTAGTTTTTGAAAGTATTGAACTAATTCGTGCTATTTTTTCAATATTACTTATTTCATTAACTTTTTACTGGATGAACTTTATCAACGGTATTACATGGACTAAGGTTGTATTTTTCACCTTTCACGATCCGTTCAAATTCGGTTCTATAAATCTTCATGTAGACTTTCTTGTATACTGAAGTCGTAGTTAATCTACGGCTTCTATTCTTGTGTTACGAATACCACGGGCTATGCCCGTGGTTCAAAAAAGCTTTTAGCTATGAGTAGAAAAAAATAACCTTCTTTGTTAGAATTAATACTGGTTCGCCAACCGCATTAAAAACAAAGGAGGTTATCAAATGGATAGTCAAAGTTTAGCACATAGTAAATGGAATTGTAAATATCATATCGTATTTGCACCTAAATATCGCAGGAAGGTAATCTATGGGAAGATAAAGGTTGATATAGGAAAGATTCTAAGAAAGCTGTGTGAACATAAAGGTGTGGAAATCCTGGAAGCGAATGCATGTCCAGATCACATACATATGTTGGTGAGTATTCCACCAAAACTAAGTGTGTCAAATTTCATGGGATATTTAAAGGGAAAAAGTTCGCTCATGATATTTGACAAACATGCGAATTTAAAATATAGGTATGGGAATAGGCAATTCTGGTGTAAAGGATATTATGTAGATGTGCGACCTTAGAGGGGTCGTCTGAATTATGCTGAAAGCATTACCTGTTCATCTTCGGGTATTCCTACCAGTCGGTGCGTTCAAAGTAACTTGAAGGTATTAAGCAGATTGGGACAACGGGGCAAGTACGGTATCTACAGCCGCAACTGCAACTAGGAAAAGATTCATATGGATAACGCAAGTGAAGTATTGCAGAATCGTCAAGTATGAGAAGGCGAAATGTAGATGACACGCCTTACCCAAATAGGGAATGTAGGATGATTACCGTAATTGTTAGACAGACTCACATACGGATGGTGAAACTGAGACAGAAAATCTCAGGCGGTTTCCGTGGAAAAGAAGGCCCTAAGGTATTTTGTAGGGTAAGGAGCTATATTTCCACCTGCAGAAAGAATAGCCAAAAGGTAATGGAAAGTCTGGTGAAAGCGGTTAAAGGAGAGCCGTTCATACCTCAATCACTTTAGCAATTATTAAATTGTAAGATGCGGGGATGCTATAACAGTATCCCTTTATTTGAGTTGTATTGACATGGGATAATCACCATGTTCAGATATTAACACAGGCACCCCTAAAATAGGAATGCCAGAGCAGTAACGTTTATTTAATAATCGGGAAAGCTGGGGTAAGTACGAGGGAAATTTTTTGATGAATTGCAAAATAATAAGAACACATTTTTTTGGACGATCAACCATTTTGCGAAGTCGTTGCGTTAGTCTAAGTTCTAAGATTCATCAATGTAGATTTTTGATGAAATAAGTGCGAAGGATCTGTTCTCGCAGCACGAATTATTGACCCTTATGGCTTGTCTTGTTATAATATGTAAGAAGGTTAACATTCTTAGTGAAATGGAGGGTTCGTATTATGAAAAAGCTAACAGCACTACTCTTAGTGCTAGTATTGTTAATACCGACAACAGCAACCGTATTTGCAGCAGGTGAAATTAGTGCTGAGGCAAAAGCAAGTGTAACCCTTGGCATGCTAAAAGGAACAACCGGAACGGTTGATGCCGCTTATACAGAATCGGTGCCTACTAGATTACAAGTGGCAATTATATTTTTAAGACTGAAAGAACTGGAAGCCGAGGCATTGGCATTTTCAGGTACAACCAACTTTAAAGATAGGGATGAAGTCAACTGGAGCGGTGGACGGGTAGTCATGGCATACCTGAAGGCTCATCCTGAGCTTGGATGGATTGGCAGCAACGGATACTTCAACCCCAATAGTCCAATGTCTGCCCAAGCATATTATAAGGTTTTACTCGAATCTTTGGGATATACACAAGGAGCAAATGGTACCGTAGGGGACTTTACATGGGATAATACACTTCAATTTGCTGCAACAAAAGGCATGAAAAAAGCGGCATCAGCTACTCTCTTCAGAGTGAATGATATGGCAGTTGCTACACTTGAAGCATTAAAGGCGAACCTGAAGGGGAATGCAAAGACACTGGCAGAAGATTTGGTAGAAAAGGGTAAAATAGAAAAGTCAGCGGCTGTAGCAGCAGGAGTTATAACAGCGCCTGTAATATTCGCAGTAGAAAAGGTAGAGGCATTAAATCTTACCGAAGTAAAAGTTGCATTTACGGATAAAGTTGACAAGTTGTCCGCAGAAAATATTAAAAATTATTCAATAGATAAGCATGAGATAAACAACGCTCTGATACAGCCTGATGGCAAGTCAGTCATTCTAAGGTTGGACATAGACCAAACACCTGTTGGTGCAACCCCGTTTGAGCAAGGAGAAGAGTTTATCTTAGAAGTTAATGGGGTCAACAATACAGAAAAAACACAAAACGTTAAAAATTATGAAACGAAAACCCTTAATGCAATAGATTCAGCTAATCCTGCAGTAGAGAAAATTGAATTGACAGGACCCTATAAGATTAAGATAACCTTTAGTGAACCGATAAAAGATACAAGTAATGCAAAAGTTGAAATAAACAATGGCTTATATGACACAACGGTTGACACTGCAGACGGTACAAGAGACATATATGTAGAGATAAATGATACATTGAAGGAAGGCAATTACAGCCTGACTATTACTGGGGTTAAGGACTATGCAGGCTTTGCTGTTCTCAAAAAAACCTTGACCTTATCTTACAAGAAAGTTACCGCATCACCGACAGTAAGAGTTGTTTCAAGTGCGGAGAAGGAAGTGGTTTTGCAATTTAACAGTCCTGTAATGGATGAATCTGGAGATTCACTGAATGGCAGTTATTTCTATCACTCCAACTCATCTATACATCCGGATGTGACTACAAAAGATAATCAGACGTACATATTAGATTTTTCAAATGACCCACTGCCGGAAGGGAAAGTTAAGCTGGTGGTCGTTTATAACGTGGGAGGCTCAGCCATCACGGATGAATGGGGAAATGAAATGAAAGCGAGTACCACCTTTACCTTAAGCATTACTGCTGATAAGATAAAGCCGGTGGTTACAGATTTTAAGGTTAAGGATGAGCAAACCTTGGCATTGTATTTCAGTGAAGCGTTGAATATAGATACAGCAGTTGATAGAAATAATTACCTTATCAAGGATGACAACGAAGATAGCATTGATGTGGCGAATGCAGATTATTCTATAAATGCTGATGACGCAGAATATATGGTAACTTTGGAATTTGATGAGAAATTGGATGGCAGCTATTCAATTGAGATAACAGGGATTGAAGATATGGCAGCTGAGGCTAATGTCATTGCAACAAAGCTATTCACATTTGAGGTTAAGGATGAAACCGGAATTGATTTAAAGGCAATTCAAGCAACAACCGTCGAAGGGTCTGGAAGTCAACCTGATTATATCTATGTAACCTTTCCAGAGGAAATGATGACGGAAGGGCAGTATGGCATCCTTAATACAGAAAACTACTTACTGAGTAGCAACGTCGGAGAAACCTTTGATCCATTGACTGATGAAGACACAATCAGCTTGATGACTGGGAAAAAGACGGTCAAGATTACACTTGTTGATAATGATATTTTTTCTGTAGATGATGATGATTTTAGGATTTCTATTGCAAGAGTGGCAGATAAAGCAGGCAACAAGAGTACCTTATTCGCTGCTACGATCAATCCAGTTCCGGATACACCCGTAGAAGCAATCAATTTTGTTGCTGTAGATACAAAGACAGTAGAAGTGACATTTGATGGAATTATCAAGTCCGCACCCACTAATGGGTTCCGTATATCCAAGAATGGCGGAACCAGAACAACACCAGCAGCAGTGAGTCTAAGGTATGAAGATACGGATGATGATGGAAGCGATGAAACGATTGCATCACTTACTTTGAAATCTTCACAACAATTTGCTGATTCTGATGCACAGGGTATTCTTGAGGTTAGTATTATTGAAAACACTGTGAAATCAGAGACTTTATTGTATAGTGATGAAAATTTAGACAACGAGGTTTCTGATGGAATTCCTCCAAATATTATAGAAATTGATCAATCTGGTGCTGGTAGAATTACAATTAGATTTGATGAGGAGATTGAAGTTACCAATGCTGGACTGGCATCCACAGACTTTGTTATCAGGGATAAAAACAGCAAGACTTTAGTTGCTGGTGTGGACTATAACGTCTCAGTGAACTCTTCATCCCTCTCTATCATACTAACCGGAGATTATGAAGACTATATAGGCAGGATTACAGTGGATACAAAGGATAAAGTGACTTATATCTACGATGAAGATGGGGAAAATGTGAAGGTTAAAGCCTATGGCACTCCAAAAGTGTTGACATTAGACTAATAGATACACACATAAATTAATTTTAGGCTGAAAGCATACTTGATAAGGATTTCCAGTGCTTTACAACCTGTGGTTTTGATAACTGCGGGTGGTAAAGGACTGGAAATCCTCGGCTTATTATTACGCAGATTGGTATTGGCTATCGCTTTGTTGAGAAATAGCTGTTATATGGAGTATTTCAATAAATCTTGTTATAAAAAATATATGAGTCATATGCATAGTGGAAGGTGAGCTATAGATGAGATCAAGTGAAGTTGATAAGCTGTTTTTAGATGATTTAAGTGAAGCGAAATATAATAATCAAACTAACATACATAAGCTAAGGTTAGCAATTGTAAATCTTGCTATAACCATTGGTATTATGACATTAGCAACGCTTTTGTCTTTTTTATTCAGGTATATTGATTTTCATGAATCAAATATAATAGTGGCATACATATTGGGTGTATTGCTTGTGGCAAAACAAACAGACGGATACTTTTACGGTATTCTAGCTTCTGTAGCTGGTGTTTTAACATTCAATTTCTTTTTTACAGAGCCTTATTATACATTTTTGACATATAGGCCTGATTATCCAGTAACCTTTGTTATTATGCTTATTGCTGCAATTATAACAAGTACGTTAACTGCAAAAGCCAAGCGTGAGGCAAGACTATCATCCCTGCGCGAAAAGAGGACACAAATACTTTATCAAATTAACAAGGGTCTATTAAAAGCTAGAAGTATTAATCTGATAGCGGAGATTGGAGGTAAGGACATAGCAAAGCTGCTTAACCGTTCCGTCGTAATAGCTACAGTTAATTCATCCGGCGATCTCGGAGAACCGTATATATATGCTTTTAACAATGATGAACGTGCTGATATTTTTAAATCCTTTCTAGAGATTCAGGCTGTATCATATACATATAAGACAGGCAATCCTGTGGGTGCGGGCACGAGTATTCTTTCTGATAGTTCTGCCCATTATCTCCCAGTTAAAGGCCAAAGTGGTACGCTTGGTGTTATAGGTGTTTCCTGTTTTGACAGGGAGCTTTTATCTAACGAGCAGAAAACACTCTTTGAGGCAGTTACAACACAAATTGCACTAGCTATAGAACGGGAAGTGTTATCTGAAAAACAGCAAAAGTCAAAAATGGATATTGAGCGGGAAAGGCTGCGCGGAAATCTTTTACGTGCAATGTCCCATGACTTAAGAACTCCTCTTACCGGAATTTTGGGCGCGACCGCAACAATTCTTGATAATGACGATGTTCTTGATAAAAAAGTGAAAAGAGAGCTTTTGCATAGTGTTTATGAGGATGCAAGCTGGCTAATACACTCGGTGGAAAATATATTGAGCATGACACGGATCGATGAAGGAAGAATTGAGTTAATAAAGAATATGGAAGCGGTGGAGGAAATTGTTGCCGAAGCTGCTTCAAGAATTAAAAAACTTGCCACAAACCATACTATAAAGATAGATATTCCTAATGATTTAATCATGCTGCCGATGGATGGAACGCTTATCGAGCAAGTACTTGTAAACCTTCTTGACAATGCCATAAAGTATACACCATATGGTTCATTAATTGAAATAAAAACAAAAATAGAAGGTGAAAGGGTAGCTTTTGAAGTGTCAGACAATGGGAATGGAATATCGGAAGATAATATACCTTTAATCTTTAACAGATTTTACACTGCGGCTACGATAAATGATAGTGGAAGGCGTGGTACTGGATTAGGTCTTGCTATTTGTAAATCAATTATAACTGCGCACGGTGGAGAAATTTCAGTATTTAATAATTCGTCCGGCGGTGCAACATTCAGGTTTGTGTTACCTGCAAAGGAGTGATATTGATGGATAATAAACCATTAATTCTTGTTGTTGAGGATGATAAGCCTATTCGTAATTTTATATGCGTGTCCCTTGAAGCGCAGGGATATAAGTGTATTGACACACAAAACGGTAAAGCAGCTGTTTCTCTTGTTTCATCTCATAACCCAGATATTATGGTTATTGACTTGGGACTGCCAGATATGGATGGTCTTGATGTTATTGCTATGGTAAGACCGATTACCAAAGCTGCAATCATTGTAGTGTCTGCGCGTGGACATGAAAGGGAAAAGGTTGAAGCCTTGGATAGTGGTGCAGATGATTATTTGACAAAGCCCTTTAGTGTGGCGGAACTTTTGGCGCGTATCAGGGTAGCACTAAGACATTCAAATCAAAATAGTCAATCTGAAAGTGATTCTCCTACTATATTTTTGATAGGTGAGTTGAAAATTGATTTTGAAAAACGTCGTGTGCTGTTGTCAGAAGAAGAGATACACCTAACACCTATTGAATTCAAGCTTATGGCGCTTATGGCGAAATATGCGGGGAGGGTCTTAACACACAAATTTATACTTAATGAAATCTGGGGTACCTTTTCGGGAAGCGATACTCAATCACTTCGGGTTTTCATGGCGAATATACGTAGAAAAATTGAAAAGGATCCAACACAGCCCAGGTATATAATAACAGAGGTTGGAGTAGGATATCGCCTAACAGATGAATTGTAATTTATTCCATATAAAGCCTTGTAATAGGGCTTTTTTTTGTTTAAATCTTAACAAAATCTTTATACAGGCTATGGTGTCCTTAACACTAGGTTAATTTGTTTTAAGCTAAAATATAACTATTCAAATCTTTAGCTTAGTGTTTTTTGAGGTCATTTTGTTGTTTATGGAGGTGGAATTAATGCCAGCTGGAATTGAAGAATATAGTTCTTTTGAAAAATATCTTTACAAAGCTGTTAACGCTTTGCAAGAAAAAGAATATGATACTGCACGGGAGCATATAAAACACGCTATGATAGAGAATTACCAGGCCCCGGAAGTGCATAACCTGTTTGGCATACTTGCGGAATTTACAGGGGATTTGAGTTTGGCCGGTAAGCACTTCCGAGCTGCTTATGCACTTGAGCCGACATACAAACCGGCAATCAAAAATTTGGAGAGAATAACATCCTATAATTATAGGTTTAGGAATGAAAAACCAGATTTTGGTGATAAGCCTGAGGAAGAAGAAATCATACCCTATGTCATTGCATATGATGAGAAAAATATTGGGCGTATAAAGAAAAAGGAGCAAAAAAAATGAAAAAAAATAATTATAACTATATTATAGTTGCAGGTTGTAGCAGGTTTGGCGCAAATATCGCGTCGATGCTATCCTTGCAGGGCAAAGACGTTGTTGTGCTAGACAACGATAGTCGGTCTTTTAGAAAGTTATCACCAGGCTATAGCGGATTTACTAACATTGCAGACGCAACAGACATAGATGAGCTTACAAGAGCAGGTATTGAAAAAGCAGATGTAGTAGTGGCAGCCACAAATGATGATAATACAAATATAATGATTGCTCAAATTGCAAGCAAAATATTTAATGTTCCAAAAGTGGTTTCACGGCTTTACGATACAGAAAAAGAGATCGTATATCAGGATTTCAATATTCAAATTATCTATCCATCAAGATTATCGATGAACGAATTTGAAAAGCTGATTTTAACAGATGATATGGAGGTATTGAAATGAATATAGTAATGGTAGGAGGACGAAGAAAGATTGATTTTCTTGCAAAATCATTACTTTCTAAAAAGCAGCATGTTACGATGATTCATGATGACGAGAACTATTGCAAGTATTTATCACGTACTCATGATGCACCGGTTATTTACGGGGACGGCAGCAAGCCTTATATCCTTGAGGACGCAAATATCCAGGAGGCGGATATAGTTATCGCCTTAACACCCTATGATGCGGACAATCTTGTCATATGCCAGCTAGCAAAAAAAGTTTATGGGGTTCAGCGGGTGTTTGCTACAGTAAGCAATCCAAAAAACGTGGAGGTGTTCAAAAAACTCGGGATTAGTACGGCCATAAGTTCCACTTATATTATGGCGGGAACCATCGAGCAGATGGCTTCAATCAATGAGATGGCTAATTTCATACCTCTCGAAGAAGGGAAGATTGTCGTCATGGAAATTGTGGTCCAAGAAAACTCTCCCGTATGTGGAAAGACACTTGCTGAGGTTCCAATTCCTGAACAAGCGATTATCGGATGTATTATAAGGGGTGTAAACAGCATCATCCCCAGGGGTAAAACACAAATCCAGACAGATGATAAACTCATTATATTGTCACCTCCAGCGGTACAAAGGAAGATTATTAAACTCATAGTAGGGAGAGATGATATTTAATGCAGCTCAATCGTAAAGAAATTGGAAGCTATAAGGTTGCTTTAGGATATATCGGTGTTTTAACCATGATCACGGGTGGTATAATGCTGCTACCTTTATTTGTCATACTTGGATTTCCAGACGAATTGGGGCATGTCCAGAACTTCATCATTCCCGCTGCATTGGCGTTTTTGACAGGATTTTTGTTAAGTCTTTTCATACGGGGTGAAAAGAAACAGCAGTTGACACTCAGACAAGATACTGTAATTGTTGTTGCCGTCTGGCTTTTAGCCGCCTTTTTTTCGTCAATGCCATTTATGTTGTCCAAGCAATTGAATTTCACGCAAGCCTTTTTCGAGGCGGTTAGTGGCTGGACTACCACTGGTTTATCGGTTGTCGATGTTACTGTGACACCTAAAATATATTTGATGTTTAGAAGTATTATGCAGTTTTTTGGTGGAGTAGGTCTTGTTTTAGTTATGCTTTCGGCATTGTCAGGGACATATGGAATGAGGCTTTACAATGCTGAAGGGCACTCTGATAAGCTTCTACCCAACCTTGTAAAGTCAGCGAGAGTAATTATGTCTATTTATGCAGGGTATGTTGTTGCGGGTACAATACTCTATGTGATTTTTGGCATGTCGTTATTTGATGCGATAAACCATTCAATAGCTGCACTTTCAACAGGAGGCTTTTCTACACAGGTGGATAGCATTGGTGCTTATAAAAGTCTTCCCATTGAGTTAATAACTATTATTCTAATGCTTTTGGGAACAACGAATTTTGCAGCGCACTTGGTATTAATTAGTGGAAAATTTAGGAGCTTTATTAAAATCGGTGAAATACGCTTTATGCTCCTATTGTTGGGACTTGCGATACCAATTATGGCCTTTGTTTCACTAAATGGAATCTATGGAAGTGCAGCTCAAGGATTGCGGATTTCAGCATTTCAAATTGTATCTGCACTTAGCACAACGGGCTTTTCAACGGTCGGCTTTAATAACTGGTTGCCGCTCCCAATATTTTTAATTGTAATCTTGATGCTGATTGGAGGTGGAGCTGGTTCAACGGCAGGAGGAATAAAGCTGTACAGAATATATCTAATGGTTAAAGCTTTCTTGTGGAATTTAAGAAGAAAATTTCTGCCAGAACACTTGGTCAATGAGGATGTTGTTTATCGACCGGAAGGCAAGCTTTTTATAGAAGAAAAGCATATATCAGAGGCATCTAATTATGCTTTTATTTACATGGTCATGTTATTTCTTGGTGTGGGTGTAATGCTTGCAAATGGGTATTCTTTACAGGATTCTTTATTTGAATTTGCTTCATCCTTAGGTACGGTTGGGCTTTCGATTGGTATTACACTTCCTTCGACTCCGCCAATTGTTTTATGGACACAAATTGTAGGCATGTTGTTTGGCAGATTAGAAATTTACGTAATATTTATTGCAGGTATTAAAATATTTAAGGATGCAAGGAATAGGATAGCTTTGGCTATAAAAAAATAAATTTTATAATTAAATCTTAATATTTTTTGATTGACTTGTCTAAACAGTGTTCAATTTAACCTATCACGTTATCTGAATACCAGTAGATTCCCTGTTTCATTGATAGGTAGGGAATGATGATAGAAGCATAAGACCCTCTGCTAATAATAACTTTTGGCAGAGGGTTTATTGATAAATGCTCCTACACAAGAGATTATTTAAGAATTCTCAAAAATTAAACATTTAAAACAGTGTTCTATAAAGGTATAATATTATAGAGACAATACGGATGCAGCAACAGAATATGAGTATTTGATAAAAAGTAGTTTTTCAGGAGCTTATAGCATGTTGGAATAATTAGCAAATTTGAAGGGTGATATGAACTTATGATAAATACTAAAAAGAAAGCGAAGATAAAAATATTAAAGGATGGAGCCTATGTTGTATCGGGTAACGTCCCTTTGTACGAGAAAAATATATTTCCAAAGGGAGAGGGCTATGAATTCAAAGATGGAAGGGAGCTTCCTCAGTCTAAGGAATATTCATTGTGCCGCTGTGGAAAATCAAAAAATGCACCATTCTGCGATGATGCTCATGAAAAGATCGGGTTTGATGGAACAGAGACTGCATCAAAAGATATGTTTGAAGATAGGGCAGAAATTCTAAAAGGTCCAGGGCTTGACCTAATGGATGACCATAGATGCGCCTTAGCACGATTTTGTCACAGGAAGGATGGAAGTGCTTGGGGATTGACCAGAAACTCCGATAATCCTAAATATAGAGAAGAGGCCATTATAGCAGCTAGTGAATGTCCGGCGGGAAGATTGGTTGCTCTTGACAAATCAGGAAAAGCAATTGAACCCGAATATGAGCCATCCATTTTCATCCTGCAAGATGTTGAAAAAGAGGTAAGCGGTGGAATTTTTGTAAGAGGGAATGTCCCAATTGAATCTTCAGATGGAGAGCTCTATGAAGTAAGAAATAGGGTAGTGCTGTGCCGATGTGGAGAATCAAAGAACAAACCTTTTTGTGATGCTACACATCTTCCAATAAAATTTTTTGATAAATAATGAGCTGTAACCTTGTAAGTGGTTTCTATTTGACTACTAATAGGGTTATATTTTTTTGTTCTGATAATAAGACATATTTAGACATTTTGTGATATAATTTTCACTATAAAGATTCTATAACACCACATAATATGGACAATTATGAAATTGAAATAGAGGAGAAAAAATGAAGAACATCATCCATAAGTTTTATGTATTATGGGCTATTGTAGGAATAGTAATGGCATTATCGTTGTATTTCCAATTTGATTATTTTAATGGAATATTAACTGAAGAAACTCAATTGAATGCAGTTTTCTCAAGGGAGGCAATTGGAAAAGAAATAAGCAGTAGCTTGTTTGTAAAAGGACAGGTTATAAATGACCTTTCTAATTATATTAAGCTTCAAAAGTGGGATCAAGAAGAACTATTGACATATATGAAAAGCTTAATGAAAGAAAATCCACATTTTTCTTCTATTTATTTTGGTACAAAGGATAATGTGATGATTAATGGCAGTGGATGGG
>Ga0154410_1119_pt10 | contig 14261 bp, 15 predicted proteins | sample RifGroB2_FD_115914 | JGI IMG/M metagenome (GOLD analysis project Ga0154410, IMG submission 115914) | Clostridiales bacterium GWB2_37_7
TTATTAGAATTGGAGACAAGGTAATCAGCCGTAAAAAGATTGATAAAACCATAGATGAAATAATTAAGCAGCGTGCCTTGGGTCTATCTCAGTCTGATGTGGGTGAAAAAATGAATATAGAAAGAACTTTCATTTCGCGACTAGAGGGGCTGGGAGAGATCCGCAAAGGCCATAGTATTGCTGCCGTGGGTTTTCCAATTAAAAATAAGCAGGAAGTGGAGAAAGTTCTTAAAGAATATGGTGTAGAATACCATTTGTTAATGTCAGAGGATGAGAGAAATGAATTTGTTAACCAAAGCAATGGTCAACAGCTCATTAATTACATGATGGAGCTGATAAATAAATTTAGAGGCTTTGATACGGTTATAGCGATGGCTTCAGATAATAGAAATAAAATAATTAAGGATATGTTGGACAATCAAATCATAGAAATAGATATAGGCAAATCGCCATTAAAAGAAGATATGCTAGTAAATATCGATTTACTAACGGAAATACTAAAAACATTAAAGGGGTGATTTTGTGAAGCATATTGTAAGCATTAGCATCGGATCTTCCAAAAGAAACCATAAAACGCAGATGGAACTATTGGGAGAAACCTATGTTGTAGAGAGAAGAGGTACAGATGGTGACATTAAAAAGGCTATTGAGCTTGTAAAAGAGTTGGACGGCAAGGTAGATGCCTTTGGAATGGGGGGCATTGATGTTTATCTCAATGCAGGCAAGAAAAGATATAAAATAAAAGATGCTCTGCCTATAAGAGCTGCAGCGCAAAAAACACCAATGGTAGATGGATCAGGACTAAAAATATCACTTGAGAAACTAGTAGCACACTATATTAACGACAATATTGAAGATCTAAAAAATAAAAAGGCTTTTATATTACCCGCCATCGACAGGTATGCAATGGCTGAAGGCTTTGAAGAAGTAGGCTGCCAGTTGAACTTAGGGGATCTAATGGTTGTTCTGGGCATAGGTATACCTATCAGATCTTTGCGTACATTGGATAGAATTGCTAAGGTGATTGCACCTATTGCATGTAAATTACCCATTGAAATGCTTTATCCAACTGGAAAGGAACAAAATAAGGATACAACAAAGTCGGGCAAGTTTGATAAGTTTTTTGAAGAAGCCGATATCATTGCAGGTGATTTTCATTATATTAAGCAGTATATGCCTCCAATCATGGATAATAAAATAATCGTGACAAATACAGTTACAAAGGAAGATATAGAATGGCTGAGAGATAGTGGCGTCAGACTTTTGGTCACCTCGACACCGGACTTGGAAGGCAGATCTTTTGGCACAAACGTTATTGAAGCTTTATTGGTCGCTTTTATTGGGAAGTCTGCAGATGAAATTACCAGTGATGATTACTTATGTGCTTTAGAAAAAATTAATTTTAAGCCTAGAGTAGAATATCTTCAGGAGAACAAATTAAAGGCAGTTATAAATAAATAAGCATAATAAAATAGTAATAATAGACAGCTCTATATAATATTAATAGCTAAAGACAAGATGTCTTAAGTAATTATATGGAGTTGTTTTTTATGCAGTCAAATAGCAATGCAGGTATAATTACCTATAGAGAAACTAAAATGCCAAAGCTTCTCTCAATGCTTGCATATCCAAAGCTAGATAGCAATATCACCATAACCGGAGAAAACCAAGAAATTAATATTTTTATATTTGATTGTCCGGTTAATGGGGATAAGCTAGATAAGAAAAGATATAAGCAGCTTCGAGAACTGCTGGAAAAATCAAAGGTAAAGTTTTTGGTTGAGCGCTTTGACGCTAAAGTACATAGCAATGTTACACAAAAGAAAAATGAACCGCATTATCTACAATTGCTTGCTGAGATTAAAGCGATCAAACAGCTGGCAGCAATAATAAAGCTGAGTCAGGATCGCGCTGAAAATCTTTTGACAGGAAATATAGGCTTTATTATGGAAGATGTAGATATCTTTAAAATAGACCTATTGTCGGAGGAAGCATCCAATATAATGCTATATGAAGGACCTTCACTGGATGAAAAGTTGAAAATCAAGCTGCATAACGATTTTATGGAAAAGAAAGGAGTATCAATTGTTTTTACAAAAGATATAAAAAGTATTATATTATATTCTTCAATAATATCAATTGACGAAGGGGTGGATTTAAGGGAATATTCTCCATTGCTGCAAGACAAAATTTTACTTGGTAAGAGTAAAACCGATATTATAAAAAGCATTGACAATATCATACTCTGGACTGATGAACTTAATAAGGTTGATTTAGATGAAATACCGGTCATTTATAATAGTGAAATATTGTCTATCATGAGGTATTATCACATCAAACTGGATATAATAGATTTTATAAAAATGCTTCCTTATATATATTTTGATCCAAACAAATGAGAGGAACTTTTTAACAGTTTTATATACTCTTGACATTGACTTGTGACTATTTTATAATTAACGAATAAGTAAGACAAATACAGGCACTGCAAAAAATTGCAGGTGCTTGTTTGTTTAAATCCGTTAAAATAACGGGAGTCATAATGGAAATAGTTCCCCGAATAAAAATAACCATAGCACATATATTATCAGTAACAATTGTAAGGTGTTAGATATAATGCTTGCTGATAATGTCTTTACAAATGCATCACAACTTTTTTTATAATGCATAGGAAAGGTTAAAACTTCCTATACTAACTTTCCGTAAAGTGCATTTCTAAAAGGCTTCAATACTTTCAATATGTTGCAAGAGAAGCCTTTTTTATAGTGATATTATCAAACAGCAAGCAAAAAACTAAACAATTAGGAGGCGTGCAACAGTGAGTAAGCAAAACATTTTGACGTTAGAAGGCTTAACAAAGTTGGAAGAAGAATTAAATTCATTAAAGAATAAAAGGACAGATGTTGCTGAAAGAATTAAACAGGCTCTTGCATTTGGGGATATCTCTGAGAATGCGGAGTACGATGAAGCGAAAAAAGAGCAGGCTTTTGTAGAAGGTAGAATTATTCAAATTGAGAATATACTCAGAACAGCTAGGGTTATAGATGAGGATGATATTCATACTGACATGGTTAGTGTTGGTTCTAAAGTATTGCTCAAAGATATTGAGTTCGGGGATGAGGTAGAATATACAATCGTAGGTTCTGCTGAAGCGGATCCTATGAATCTTAAGATATCCAATGAATCTCCTGTAGGCAAGGCACTTGTTGGTAAAGTACCTGGAGACAGTGTAGAAATAGCTGTTCCAGACGGAATGATAAAATATCAAATACTTCAGATAAACAAATAGGGGGAGAGTCACATGACAAATGAAGAATTAAATCTAAGCGAACAGCAAAGGATTAGAAGGGAAAAGCTAGAACATCTAAAAAGTATTGGTAAAAATCCCTTTGAAATACTAAAATATGATGTTACCCATCACTCTGATGAAATTCTCAATAATTTCGAGGAATTGGATGGCAAGGATGTATCCATTGCAGGAAGAATCATGTCCTATAGGGATATGGGAAAGGCATCTTTTTGTCATCTACAGGACAGAAACGGTCAAATGCAAATCTATGTGAAAGCTGATGAAATAGGCCAAGAGGCATATGATTTATTTAAGACCTATGATTTGGGTGACATCGTTGGTGTAAAGGGTTTTGCATTTAGAACAAAAAGAGGCGAAATATCCGTACATGTAAAGGAAATCCAGCTTCTATGCAAATCACTACAGCCGCTGCCTGAGAAATTCCATGGTTTGAAGGACCCCGATCTAAGATATAGACAGAGATATCTCGATCTTATCGTTAACCCAGAGGTTAAGGATACCTTTATAAAGAGAACAAGAATTATAAAAGCGATTAGAAGATTCTTAGATGATAGAGGCTTCTTAGAAGTTGAAACACCTATATTGGCGACAATTGCCAGCGGTGCAGCAGCAAGACCCTTCGAGACACACAGCAATGCTTTAGACATTGATTTGTTCCTTAGAATTGCTACAGAGCTTCCATTAAAGAGATTAATAGTAGGTGGCTTTGAAAGAGTTTACGATATGGGTAAGAACTTCAGAAATGAAGGCATAGATATCAGACATAATCCTGAATTCACAATGATCGAGCTTTACCAAGCCTATACAGATTATCATGGTATGATGGAATTGCTTGAGAGTCTTTGTGAGTATGTATGTACAGAAATACATGGAACAACAAAGGCTACATATCAAGGTACAGAAATCGACTTCAAGGCACCTTGGAGAAGACTTACTATGAATGATGCAGTGAAAGAATACAGTGGAGTAGATTTCAGTCAGGTTAAGACAGTAGAAGAAGCAAGAGAGCTTGCAAAGAAGCTTCATGTAGAAGACGAGCTTAAGAAGGACCTTAAAGATTGCTCAAAGGGTGATATACTAAATGCAGCCTTTGAGAAGTATGCTGAAGAACACTTAATTCAGCCTACATTTATCATAGATTATCCGGTTGAAATTTCTCCTTTAACAAAGAAGAAAAACGATGATCCAACCATGACAGAAAGATTTGAAGCATTTATATACGGCAGAGAAGTTGGAAATGCATACTCCGAGCTTAACGATCCAATTGACCAGCGTGAGCGGTTTGATCAGCAGGCCAAGGAAAGAGAATTGGGTGATGATGAAGCCTACGCATTGGATGAAGACTTCATGAACGCATTGGAAGTAGGTATGCCACCAACAGGGGGATTGGGTATCGGTATCGACCGTCTCATTATGTTCTTGACAGATTCCTATTCCATCAGAGACGTTATATTGTTCCCAACAATGAAGCCGTTGGCATAAAAGATCACATATCAAACGCCTTTAAGTTCATTATTGAATTTAAGGGCGTTTTACATTATTTTGTAATTTAGCAGGTTGAAAAAGTAATGGTTAAAAGGTAAAATCTATATAATATAACAATATCAAAAAATGAGATTGGGGTGTCAAGATGAGAGAGACGATTATGTCTATGATAGATGTAGCTATGGGCAAGGTAAAAGCCCAGTTGGTTTTTAAAAATATAAATGTAGTTAACGTGTTTACAGAAGAAATATATAAGGCTGACGTAGCAATACATGACGGATACATAGCGGGAATAGGAGAATACAGCGGTGCTGTAGAACTAGACATGGAGGGCAAATATATTTGTCCCGGCTTTATAGATGGCCATGTGCACATAGAGTCATCTATGGTCACGCCTGCAGAATTTGCAAGAGCAGTTATACCCAGAGGAACGACAACTGTCGTTGCAGATCCCCATGAAATAGCCAATGTAAAGGGCATAGCTGGTATCAAGTATATCATTGAAGGCTCAGAAAACATACCGCTGGATGTATTTATCATGCTTCCATCCTGCGTGCCTGCCACTCCTTTTGAGAATTCGGGCAGTGTGTTGAAGGCTGAGGATTTGTTGGAGCTAATAAATCATCCAAAGGTATTGGGCTTGGGAGAGCTTATGGATTTTCCAAGTGTAATAACCTGTGAAAAAAACATTATCAATAAAATCGTTTTGGCGAAGAATGCTCACAAAATGATGGATGGTCATGCACCGGGTATCAGTGGTAAGGAGCTGAATGCATACATATTGCCGGGAGTAAGAACAGAACATGAATGCAGCACAGCTGAGGAAGCAGCAGAAAGGCTGCGACTTGGTATGTTCATTATGCTTAGAGAGGGTTCTGCAGCAAGGAATGTTATAAATCTGCTGCCGGCGGTCAATGCTGCAACCTTGAGCCGCTGCCTGTTCTGTACAGATGACAGGCATCCGGAGGATATATTGAATCATGGACATATAGATAATAATATCAGAATTGCTGTACAAAATGGTTTCAATCCTATAAAAGCAATACAAATGGCAACCATCAATGCAGCAAGATGTTACAATCTTCCGAACATTGGAGCTGTTGCTCCAGGTTATAAGGCAAATGTAGTGATACTAAATGATCTTGAGAACATTGACATATTTCAGGTATATAAAAAAGGACGTCTCATTGCTGAAAATGGAAAGGCTTTGTTTGATTTAAGAAGCATCAATGACTCTCGTATGAGGAATTCGGTCAACATAAAGCGACTTGAGCGTGACAGCTTTGAGATGGAGAATATAAATGGTTTGGCTAATGTTATAGGCTTAATGCCTCATTCCTTGGTGACAAGTAGACTAAAACTCAATGTAGTATGTAAGGATGGGGCATATATCGACGAGTATGGCATTAAATTATTAAAAATTGCAGTAGTTGAAAGACACCATCAAACAGGTCATATTGGGCTAGGGCTGGTCAAGGGTATGGGACTTCAAAATGGAGCAATAGCTTCGACAATAGCCCATGATTCTCATAATATAGTAGTAATCGGTGATAATGATGATGATATGCTCTGTGCAGTAAATCATCTTCAGAGCATTGGCGGAGGAATATGCATAGCTTCTCATGGTGAGGTGCTGCATTCCTTGGCGTTGCCTATTGCGGGGTTAATGAGTGATTTAAGCCTGGAAGAAGTACACATCAAATTAAAGCAAATGCTGACTACTGCTTATTCCATGGGTGTATCAAAGGAATATGATCCCTTTATGACTTTGGCATTTCTGGCATTACCGGTAATCCCTGAGCTGAAGATTACTGATTTGGGCTTATTTGATACAGTGCAATACAGATTCTGCAGTCTAAAAGCGGAGCAATAGGAGAAATAATGTTAAATAAAGAGGACATTTTATATAAATTAAAAAATTTAAATCTTCCAAAGGATCAATATTGTGTGATGACCGGGTCTGCTTTGGTTCTGCATGGGGTAAAAGAGGATACTCAGGATATTGATATCGGTTGCTCTAAAGAGCTGTTCTTAGAGTTATTACAGCGGGGGCATAGACAGGAGCAGCTGAAAAGCTTTGCAGGAATAGTCATTGATGATTGCATAGAAATATTTGAGAACTGGATAGCAAAAAAAATAGTCTATATAGAGGACATACCTGTTGCCGATATTGATTGTATAAGAGAATATAAGCAATTTTTAGCCAGAGAAAAAGACTTAGAGGATATAGAGCTGATTGATGAATATGTTGCAGCAAGAGCAAAATCAGAATTGGAGAATGAATGTAAATGAAAAAGTCAATAATTATAACCCTAATTTTTATTTCAAGGACAAAACATCACCAAGTACATCTGCCTATTTAAGTGGGGTATAGCTATGAGGAAAAATTTTGTTAAAATACAATTTGGGGGCTTTGTTGCACTGTCAGCATATATCATTTCGATATCCCGGAGACTTTTCTTCTATGCCTATTCAAACAATTACCGCGGGCAAATGGACAGCATAAGCTATAATCTAACTCCCTTTAAAACAATTTTAAACTATTTACAAAACAGTGCCAATGTAGGTTTTGATGTATGGTTATATAATTTAGCTGGGAATGTTGCGGCTTTTATTCCTTTAGGTTTTTTACTACCCTTGGCTTTTAGCGGCTTTAGAACTATAAAAACATTCATAGTGGCTTTTATATTGATTTTATGTGCAGAAGCTTTACAGCTTGTGAGCCGCAGAGGCGTCTTCGATGTAGATGATATTATCCTTAATATGCTGGGAAGCATGATAGGCTACAGTATATATAAGTTTTTTTCTATTATGTTTAAGGATAGGAGGCAAAAGATTTGAATGTGAAAGCATATAAACTCAACTCCTTTACTCAGAATATAGAAGGTGGGAATCCAGCGGGAGTTGTGCTTCACGCAGAGGAATTAAATGAAGCACAAATGCAGAAGCTGGCGGAGCTTATCGGTTTTTCCGAAACCGCCTTTGTAACAAAGTCTGAAACTGCAGATTTTAGAATAAGGTTTTTTACTCCTTGCGCAGAGGTAGATTTGTGCGGTCATGCAACGATAGCAGTCTTTAACCTGCTGCATCAAAGAGGTTTTCTTCAAGAGGGCGAGTACACACAGGAAACAAAGGCAGGAATTCTAAAAATTAGAATTCAGAATAACACTGTTTTTATGCAGCAGGCAATGCCTCAATATTATGAAATAGTTGAGGGAGAAGAACTGGCAGACTGTTTAGAAATTGATATAAATGCCTTGGAGGATAAACTGCCGATTCAGGCAGTATCTACTGGCTTGAAGGACATATTGGTTCCACTGAAAAATGAGGAATACTTAGCAAATTTAAAACCAAATATGAAAAAAATAGAGGAGCTCAGCAAGAAATACAATGCCGTGGGATTGCATGTATTTGCTATTTCTAATGCGGACAAAAAAACCATATGCAGGAATTTTGCGCCTTTGTATGGAATACCTGAAGAATCAGCTACAGGTACCTCCAATGGAGCCCTTGCCTGCTATCTGCATAAATATGGAGTTATAACCGAGAACAACAAGGAAATAATATTTGAGCAGGGAATATATATGCATAAACCCTCCATTATTAAAGCTAAGCTTGATGTACAAAACAATGCACTGGTAGAGATATGGATAGGCGGAGACGCGGTGCTGTTGGAAGAAGAACTATATATAATTTAAATATGTGAGGTTGAGATGAAAAGAAAGTATGCGGATCGCCCCAATTGGAAACGGGTTTTATCGAGAAAGATGATAACAGAAAAGCTAGATAATGAGGAATTTAAAGGCAATGTAGTACTAATCTATATTGAAAAGGTTAGAGAAGCCTTGTGGGTTGAATTGGGAGGTAAAAAACAATGCGTTGTAGATAATGGCTACAGTTGGTTAACCCTTTTTCCAAAAGGTGAAAGCTACGTGGTGACTGCCATGTTTGACAGCCGGGGTCAAATAGTTCAATGGTATATTGACATATGCAGAGATCTGGGCTTTACTGACAAAGGCATACCTTGGTACGACGATCTATATTTAGATGTTATCGTTTCCTCTGACTATCATGTTTCACTTATTGATGAAGATGATTTGAATCTTGCTTTGAAACAGAATGTTATAAGACAAGAGGACTTTGACTTTGCATACGTGGAAGCAAACAAGCTGATGGAGCAATTAAGCCAAAATAAATTAACCATACTGGATTACTCTAAAAAAATATATAAGGAATTACTCAAAAGAATCGAAAAAGAGAAGCAGAGGAAGGTTTAGATGGATGAAGACATTGAAAAGGGAGCTATTAGAATGGATTATAACCATTGCAGCAGCCGGTGCCTTAGCTTTTGTAATAAATATATTTGGAGGGCTAGCCATAGTGGAAGGTCCTTCTATGCTGCCTACGCTGCAAGATGGGGATGTTTTGGTGAGAGCAAGCTATTTGAGAAAAACACCTCAATATGGAGATGTGATAGCTTTTAATACTGACATGGTACATCCCTGGAAGCTGTATAGGATAATGGGCGTTAAGAAGGCTTTGGTTAAGCGGGTAATTGGATTGCCTGGAGACCATATCGTGGTAAAAGATGGAGTAGTATTTCTGAACGATATACAATTGGAGGAAAAATATTTGATGGATGGCACCACTGATGGAAATGTTAATACAGTTGTACCAGAAGAACAACTGTTTGTAATGGGAGATAATAGACTAAACAGCAATGACAGCAGAGGTTCTGTAGGCTTTGTCAGTATGAAATCTATTATTGGAAAGGTCAAATACAGAATATTTCCGCTAAAGGCTATGCAAAAAATACAATAGCTACTATATATTTCGTGCTAAACAATTTACATTCATTAAATTGTACGAAATGTTATCCACTGTTTATCAATCGTACAAAGTACCTATTTACCAATGTAAAAACTTTAGTGCGATTTATATAAAAGACTACATTAATTGTATAAAATTATTGGTGCCTTTTTTCATACAATTCTCATACATTTATCCCGGATTTAGACCGCAAATTATAGATATAATCATAGGACAAGTACATATAAATAATAAATTATAGGAGCTTATGAAGATGAATGGTTTTAAACATGTTTTTGTTGTGGATGATGAAAAGAGCATCAGAGATTTGATTAAGCTTTATTTAGAAAAAGAGAATTTTAGGGTAACCTTATTTGACAGTGGCAAAAATGTGCTGGAGGAGTTTAAAAATCAAAAGCCTGATTTACTGGTGCTGGATATCATGATACCGGAAACAGATGGATTGGAGCTTTGCAGAGAAATAAGAAAAACCAGTGAGGTGCCTATCGTTTTTGTATCAGCTCGAGATGAGGAATTTGATAGGGTACTTGGCTTGGAGCTGGGTGGAGATGACTATCTTTCCAAACCCTTCAGTCCCAGAGAGCTAATGGTCCGCATAAGAAATATATTTAAGAGATTGGAACAGGCAGTCCATTCCCAAGAAGCCTTTGTGAAGGTAAGGGATATTACCATATTCTTTGAAAGGCGCTGTGTTGAAAAACAGGGTGTGGAGTTAAAGCTTACCACCAAGGAATATGAGCTTTTTGAATTTTTGATTAAGAATAAAGGAATCCCCTTTAACAGAGACCAATTGGTAGAAAAAATTTGGGGCTATGATTACATAGGAGAGTCAAGAATAATTGACGATTTGGTCAAGCGAATCCGAAAGAAGCTTGAAGACTTGGAGTCAGAGCTGGAAATAAAAACGGTTTGGGGATATGGGTATAAAATAGATGCTTAAAAAAATAGGAGTAAAGCTTCTGTTATCATATTTTGTATTGCTTATTATCGCCTTCTCAGTAAGCTCTAACACCTATAATTTTTTATCCAGAAGATATGCCATAAATGAGACTAAAAAACAGCTAAGTAGTGAAGGCTTGGTAATAGCAAAGCTTTTAACCAACGTACCCTTAAACAGTAATTCTATTAGAGGTAAATTGGCAGGCAAAACAGTAATCAAAGCTGCTGAAAGATTTATAGAAGCGGATTTAATAATTATTAATGATGAAAGAGAAATTATTTATAGAAGCATAGAAAATCTAGATAAAAAAACTGTGTTAAAGCTAGTTAGAGTTGGAAGCACAGCACCGATAGGTTATGTTGCTGAACGTATCGGAATAACGGATAGAAACGGATCAGTAAAAGGTCACGTAATTCTATTTGCCAAGCTAAACAATATATATGGGTTAAATAGACTCATGCGCGGGACAGAGTTGATCAGCATAATAACAGCTGGCTTGGTAGCATTGCTGATATCATTGTTTTTTGAAAAAAGTTTAGTGAGCCCAATTACTGCTCTGACAAAGAAAATAGATAAGTATTCTGACACCAAGCAGCTTGATTCCAATCCAATACTGACCGGAGATGAAATACAACATTTGGATGAACGCTTTATTGCAATGACAAAATCCATCCAACAGTATGATGAGTCGCATCAAAGGTTTTTACAAAATACCTCTCATGAGCTAAAAACTCCCTTAATGTCCATCCAAGGCTATGCAGAAGCAATAAAGGATGGGGTTATAAAAGGAAAAGAAATGGATGAGGGCCTGGAAATTATTATAGAGCAAAGTCAAAGACTTAAGGGCATTGTTGAAGAATTAATTTACCTTACCCGACTGGAGAATGCTGAAGAAAAATTAATTTTAATGCCCACTAATCTAAAAGAATTGGTATTTAATGTTTGTCAAAGCATTAAGTTGTTAGCTGAGGAAAAAAATATCGCTATCAATATTGAAATAAACTCACAAATCGAGATTCCTTGCGATAGTGATAAGCTGCATAGAGCAATGCTGAATCTATTAAGCAATGGAATTAGATATGCAAATAGTAATATCAGTATTCGGTCAGTCGTAGAAAGTAATCAGGTGAGGCTTTTGATACAAGACGATGGCAGCGGCTTTAAAATGAATGAGGAATATAAGCTATTTGATAGATTCTATAAAGGTGAAAGAGGAAGTACCGGTCTTGGACTTTCAATTGTTAAGGCCATTGTGGAAGCTCATGCCGGCAAAATAATAGCATATAATGCTGCTGCAACAGGTGCTGTATTTGAGCTGCTGCTGCCTACGAAATAAAAGAAACCACCTTGTATGTAATGAAAATGCACAGGGTGCTTTCTTTATATTAATATTCGAAATTAAAAATCGGTCTTAAAATACTTGTCTATAATAGCTTCAGCTGTTCTTTTACAGGCTTGTGCTTGGGCAGCCAGCATCAGAACGGTGAGCAGCATGTGAATGTCCTGCGTCAAATGCTCTTCCTTATTTATGGTTGCTTGATCTATTAAGTCTGTCATTTCCTCAAGTATAACAGTAACGTTTTCCATGCTCTTTTTCTTAATTTGAAGGAAAATAGTATATAGGTCATGGGTCAGACCTTCATTTTTGCTTTCAGATACTAGCAATGGTCTGAACAAATCATGGATGTCATTAATAGATAAAACCTGCTTTAGATAATATATTAATATGAGTTGTATCATTTGCTGCTTATTATATCTTTTGTTTTTTGAGGGAGTTAAAATTCTAGCTTTGGAGTAATTATTAATCATGGTTTTGGTTAATAGCTTATCCTTCTTATCTCTTTTCTCATTTCCAAGCTTATTATCAATTAATGTTGTAACTTGATCCATATACAAATCTATGTCGGGAATGTCAGTGATTTTTATTTCTCCCGATGATGACAGCTGCTGTATAATAGAATTCAAATTTTCAAAACTCATAAAATCACCTCAACTACATTATATAGTAATAAAAACTTGGCAACAATAGATATACTATATGGTTTTTTGTCATGAAATCTTTTATGATATTAAAAAAATAATAATACTTGTGCATATTTATTTTATAATGTAATATATTATCATATCATATAGTTTTAAAAACTATATGATATGATAATAAACTATAATGTGTGAGGTGGCAACATGTTGATTAAAATGCGTGAGCCGGTAAGTGGCTTAACACACTTATTAGGTGCCGTACTTTCCGCAATAGGACTGGTGCTTATGATATATTATGCAGCAGTAAAAGGAACGGTATGGCATATAGTATCCTTTTCCATCTTTGGAGGCAGTCTGATACTTTTATATACGGCAAGTACTTTATATCATTTGTTAAACATATCTGAAAAAGGTGTAAGAGTCTTACGCAAAATCGACCACATGATGATTTATATACTTATTGCCGGCACATATACGCCAATAAGCTTAATTCCATTAAGAGGCGGTTGGGGCTATACGCTATTAATAACAATTTGGGGAATTGCAGCAGCGGGTATTATAATGAAGCTTTTGTGGTTTGATGCACCCAGATGGTTATATACACTATTCTATTTGGCAATGGGATGGCTGGTTGTAATTGCTTTTTGGCCTTTGATAAAAACCGTTCCCGCTGCAGGTATTGCATGGCTGGTGACCGGTGGCTTATTGTACAGTATTGGAGCCATTATCTATGGAACGAAGTGGCCTCGATTAAAATCAAGGTTATTTGGGTTCCATGAAATATTTCACTTGTTTGTATTATTTGGAAGCTTTTCTCACTTTTGGTTGGTGTTCAGATATCTACTATACATAAAGTAAAATCTGCTTAGGTTAAGGATTAAAACCAAACTGATTATAACGAGGCAAAAATATGTCCCCCAGTTCTATAAGTGGCGGGTTCCGATTTCAGCAACAGGAGGTGGGCATATATCCCCCTGCCTCGTTGAAACGCCTTGGGTGGTTTTTTGCAACAAGTGCAAAAAACTTTCAATAAATCTTGTTATAAAAACAACTGATGTGATTTTTTTATTGTATTTTACGAATTTGTAAAATACCATGCATAGTTTCTTAATGTCCTACATATAAATAACATTGGGCTTCTTATTAATAGCTATCAAGAGAAAATATGAGAATAACAGCTGTGTTTTTGAATAAAAACAGCATACGGATGCCATAGCAGTATTTTTAGAGTTTACTCATAAGGAAATCCGTGATATATTATATAAGCGCCGTGAGAAACGGCAGCAAACAAAACAGCTTTTGAAGAATCTAAAAAAGATTTAAAAAAGATGTGGCTGTAAAGCAAGCTTTACTACGCCACCAACAGAAGAAATAATTTCTTTTAGAAATTAACTGTTGACATAATAGTGAATGACATGATATACTGAGTTTTCGGTCCTGAACCGGGAACAATACAGACAAGATGGTGAAGACATAAAGTGAAAAAATGATTAAGAAAATATGTGGCTGTAAAACGAGTTTTACTACGCCACCAACAGATGAAATAATTTCTTCGAAATTAACTGTTGACAAACAAAACGTATTTTGATATCATAGTAAAGGTCGGCGTTAGACGCTGGCAAACAAAAGTAAGCCGCAAGGCTTGCGATATAACAAATGGTCCTTGAAAACTAAACAGTGTAACGAAACCAAGAAATTAATTCTTTTGAGTAGGTT
>Ga0154410_1002_pt6 | contig 14258 bp, 10 predicted proteins | sample RifGroB2_FD_115914 | JGI IMG/M metagenome (GOLD analysis project Ga0154410, IMG submission 115914) | Clostridiales bacterium GWB2_37_7
GCAGCACCGGCTCTTCTAAAGCTTGGTGTAAATCCATTGACAGCTAACATGTTTGTTTTCTACTTCGGAATAATAGCTGATATAACACCACCTGTTGCTCTTGCCGCCTTTGCAGGTTCTGCAATAGCAAAGAGTGATCCTATAAAAACGGGTGTAAATGCGAGTAAGCTAGCCATAGCAGCATTCCTGATACCATATATGTTTGTTCTCAATCCTCAGCTGCTGCTTATAAATACGACTGGATTGGAAATAGTACAGATAACAATTACATCCTTAATCGGTATGTTAGGAATAGGTATAGCAATGGAAGGATATATATTAGGAAAAGTCAGTTGGTTGCTAAGAGCAATGTTCTTAGTTGGCGGACTTGCACTGATAGATCCAGGTCTATATACTGACATAATAGGTATGGCAACAATCGGTCTAGGAATACTATATCAGTGGTTTAAGTATAAAAGACCGGCAGCGAGTGCAAACTGATAAAAGAAACAAAAAATATGCAAGCATATGAACCTGATAATTCAATCACTTTACGTTTATAAACAAAAAACAATTTGGCCTGTAATCGAAAGATTACAGGCTTTTAACTATCTAATAGGTTGATTGACAAGCTTTATAAATTGATATGATTATGCTAATATTGTATCTATATAGAACAAAGAATCTAATTGGCTGTTTAAAAATAAAATTTAGTGGAAAAGTGGGTGAATTCATGTTCAAGAAGATATTTATTTTGATTTTGACATTTATTTTTCTCATATTCTTTTCATTTAAACCTTCAGAAGATGAAATCGCAAACCAAGATTATATGCCTACAAATGAAAACACAGTTCTCCTAGGAACAAGCTTTGAAAACCTATACCTACCTGAAAAATATAATATTAGGCAATTTGAAGGCATGACACTTAACTTTATCGTTGAGAATAATTTGTATGCCGGTATACTTTCTCATGAAAGCGAGGAATTTTCTGAGATTACTGGAATTAATGTAAAGATTAGGTCAGTAGATTTTGACACGCTGGTTCAGAAGGTTAATTTGGACTTTATTGGTCAAGCAGGAGAATATCAGGTTTTATATGTAGATCCATATCAAACCTTAAATAGATTCTATGATTATTTAGAGATATTGAATCCTTATATCGAAAATTTAGAGTTGCCTCAGATTAAGGGCTTTCCGGATGACTTTTTTGAGAATCAAACCGCTGTATGTTCATATTTTGAGGATTACAAAAATGTATATACAATACCCTTTGATAGTACAACGATGATTTTATATTATAGGAAAGACATATTTGATAAGTACAAGGACCGATTTTTTAACAAGAAAGGCTATGATTGGACTCCTGGAACAAGTGAGTTCACATGGGAGAGATATTATGAAGTCGCTCAATGGATAGATGAGAATGTACCAAACGATGAAGTGCAGTATGGAAGCGGACTTATGGCGCAGCAGCACAACTCGATTTATTGCGAGTTTTCTAATATTCTTGCGTCTTATGGTGGAGATTACTTTTTAGATAACAAAATCAACACCTTAGGTCTAAAAACTTTTGAGCGTACCAATATTTTAAATGAGGATTTTATACAAGCTCTTGATATGTATAAGAAAATTGCGAGTGTTTCAGCGCCTCAAAGCGTAAATTGGAACTGGACTGATTTAGCCAGTGTGTTTCGCAATGGCGATATAGCAATGATGGCCAATTGGGATGAAAATTATACTTATCTTGAGGATGAAGCACTTTCTAAGGTCAGTGGTAAAGTAGGATATTCTATACTGCCTTATGGCGATGTAAGGAGTGCCAATATATATGGAGGTTCCGGCATCGGTATAAATAAATATGCATCTGAAAGTGAGAAGCAGGCAGCGTGGTTATATATTGTCTGGGCGACATCCACAGATATGCAGCTAAAGGTTTTAAAGCATCCGGAGGGAGGAAGCCTGCCAATCAGAAAATCGGCATATGAAGACCCGTTTATCAGGAACCAAATCACTAATCCGGATACAAAAAAGTCGCAGGATGCCCTTCTGAAGCATATGAATGCTGTATTAAATGCTTGGAAGCCTGAAAACATATATTTTAGGCCAAAGATTTCTAACTTTTATGAAGTAGAAAAAGTGCTCACAAGAAACCTGCACAATATGATTGAATACGATTTGGACAGCAAGGTTATAGGACAAAAGATATATGAGGAACTAGAAAGCATAAAAATGAATAATTAGGGATAGGAGGAGGAAATCGTTGAATAGAACAAATGTATTTAATTCATTGCGTGTTAAGCTTGGCATCATTGCAATTGTTCTGATTGCGATTCCCATTATAGCTATATCCTATACTTATTCACGCACCGTGAAAGAAATAATAAAAAATAAGTACACTGAAACGGCAATACAGTCGGTATATGAAACGGGAGAGAAATTAAATTTTATATTGGAAGACATTCAGGAATTCTCAACAGTTATTATCTCGGATAGTCAATTGCTTGAAATGCTAGATAATAAATCTAGCTATAAGGTGGAGGCGTTTAATAGTGTGCTGAGAAGTTTTATAACTTCAAGAGATGATATTGAAGTAATAGACTTAGTTATGGAGGATGCTTATTCATATTACTCTGTCGGTGCAAAAAAAACAAACAGAATGGAACGTTTGAGCAAGCAGCTGAATAATTCCTCAGGACAACCTCTCTGGCTGCCTACAAAAATTGAAGAAATAGAGATATTATCAAGTAAATTTAAGAAAGATTATTTCACACTTGCTCGAAAGATTATAAATTTTAATACCCTAGAGAATTATGGATATTTGCTTATTGATTTGGAAGAGGTGATTTTAGAGCAAGCGTATACTGGTCTCAAAGACAATGAGAATGTAGAGGTATTTATAAGTGATGATCAAGGAAATGTTATTAGCCATACGGATAAAAGTAAAATCGGCAGCACAATAATGTTTGAGCCCTATGCAAAAGAGGTGCTGGCAGATAAAAGTGGGCATAGTTATGTTCAATATAAAACCGATATTGGAAAGGTTGCAATCTACTCTACCATAGAGAATAATGGCTGGAAGATAATAAAAACAATTTCTACTGATTATTTATATAGTGAAATCAACAATATTCAGAAATATTTTATAGTGGGTGGTTTAATCTACGGTTTGGTTATTATTTTGTATATATTGTTTTTTTCCTTTGGTTACACTGAACCTATGATGAGAATGATGAGTGTGATTAAGCGTGTCGAACAAGGAGATTTGACTGCAAGAACAGAAGTAAAGTCAAATGACGAAGTGGGGCAGCTTGGACATAGCTTAAACAACATGATTGCAGAAATGCAAATTCTAATTGATAAATTAGTAAAAGAAGAGCAAGAGAAGAAGGAGGTGGAGCTAGAGGCCCTTCATGCTCAAATTAATCCACATTTTCTTTACAACACATTAAATACAATAAAATGGATGGCAAAAATTCAAGGGAATACGGGTATCAGCAAGGCCATTACAGCATTGGTAAAGCTCCTTAGAATCAGTACTAATCTAGGTCGAGACATGATTTCTTTGCGAGAAGAAATTGATTATGTGATGAATTATGTTGTAATTCAAAAACTTCGTTTTAGCAAAGTGGTAAATATTGTTTATCATATCGATGAGAGCTGTATGGAGCTTTCTGTTCCTAAATTGATTCTACAGCCTATTGTTGAAAACTCTTTTATATATGGAATGGAAGAAGAGCAGCATGATCTTAATATAGAGTTAAAAGCCTACATCAAAGATAACATTTTGGTTATTGAGATACATGATGATGGTCCGGGTATAGAAGAAGAGGTTTTGAAGAATATCTTAACAAATGCTACGGATAAAACTAGATTCAGCAAGGTCGGTTTGAATAATGTCAACCAAAGAATCAAGCTATATTGCGGCAATGACTATGGACTGGAAATTGAGGCCGAGCTTGGAATAGGCACTTTAGTTTTCGTAAAATTACCTATAAATCCTATGTAGCTTATTTATTTTCTATAGAAGGTTGAGGTGCTTATATGTATAAAGTACTTATAGTAGACGATGAATTATTAGTAAGAGTTGGACTGAAGACAACGATTGAATGGGAAGCCAATGGATTCAGGGTTGTTTCAGAAGCATCCAATGGAGAACAAGGCTATGAGCAATATAAGAAACACATGCCGGATGTTATAATTACAGATATTAAAATGCCTAAGAAAGATGGGCTTTGGCTGATAGACGAGGTGAGAAAAGAAGACCAACATGTCAAAGTATTGGTTTTAACATGTTATGATGAATTTTCATATGCTAGAAAAGCTTTGAAGGTTGGTGCGGATGATTATATATTAAAATCAGAAATTGAAGATGAAGAGCTAGTCGCAATTATGAAGTCTATAAAAAAGAAGTTGGATAAAGACAATAAAACCAAGGACATCAAAGATAAAGTGTTGACCAGTAGAAATGACATCAAGAGATCTATATTTACTGATATGATCAAATCGGACTTTCATATTGATGTCAATTTGTCAGAGCGATGTGCTGGTATAGAGTTTCCGTTGGTCAAAACAAAATTTGCATTTGCAAGCATCGCAATAAACGATACCCTTGATGAAATGCATTTAGAACCTAACAAAGTAAAACAAAGAAATCATGCTATAAGAAATATTCTGTTGGATTTATTTTCAGAAAGATCATTCGATTATGTTTACAGCCATCAAACAAAGTGGTACTTTTTCTTCTTGTCATCACAAATGCTAAATGAAACAGAATTAAGAAGAATGTTTGAAACTGCCATAGACTCAGTAAAGCAATACTTTGATTGTTCTTTGAACATAGTTTATACAGATGTTTTTGAGAATGTAGAAGAGTCCTCCGGTGTATATAAAATTTTTATTGATAAAGCGCAGGTTTTATTTTATAAATATGAGACATCCTACTTTTTATCCAATATGAATAGTATAAATTTCAGTGAGCCAAAGGTATTTAAATTGGAAAAGGAATACAGTAGACCCTTCATTGAAGCTATTGGACAAGAAAGTTTTGATAGTGTAAAGGCGCTTATACATGAGGTCGATGATTACTTTGTGAAAAACAATGTAAACCCAATGATTGTAAAGATATTCTATTCCAAACTAATTGGTAATATTTTTAGCAGCTATGGACTTTTTATAGAAAACGATCGTGTGATTAACAACCATGAATACTATCACCAGCAAATTGAAATATCGGAGAACCTGCGAAGTATAATGTGTTTATTGATGGATTTTACAAGTAAAGTTATTAGTGCCATTCAGCACATGAGATATACCAACTCGAAACTGTTAATTAATCGGGCTCTAAATTATTTAGATCATCATTATGATGAAAAAATATCTTTAGAGGATGTGGCAAAGAAGCTGCACCTATCAAAGCATTATTTATGCAATGCATTTAAAAAGGCAACAGGAGAAAATATGTCATTGTACATTAATAAGCTTAGAATCGAGAAGGCTAAGAGATTGCTAGTGGAGTCGGATGGCAGGATCAAAGAAATATTCGAAGAGGTAGGATATTCAAATCAACAATATTTCAGTAAGGTATTTAAAAAAATAACAGGTATTACAGTAACGGAATACAAAGAGAATATGGTGCCCCAAAGTAAAAGTAATAATTAAAACTTCTTAATATAATATACAAAAACAGTAATCTAGTATAAAAATCAGTCAAACTAGATTGCTGTTTTTTTTAATGAGCAAAATTGTATAATAGTAGAATAATTTAGAACATTTCTTTAATTGTTGTTATTCATTATCATTGAATAAAAGAAGGCAACGGAATTCAAATCAAATTATAAATAAAAGGAGAACCTATAAGCTATGAATCTGGATATAAAATTAAGAGTCTCTAATGTTGAAAAATTTTTTCCAGGTGTTAAAGCATTAGATAAGATTAATTTTGCCGTAAGAAAAGGTACTGTCCATGTCATTTGCGGTGAAAATGGGGCTGGAAAATCTACCCTGATGAAAGTGATAAACGGTATTTACAAACAAGATGCTGGTCAAATTCTGATAGACGAAAAGGTTGTAGATATAAAAAACCCGATTGAAGCACGAAGCCTTGGAATTTCGATGATCTTTCAAGAGCTTAACTATATGCCTGAAATGACTATTGAAGAAAGCTTGTTTGTCGGTAACTGGCCAAAGGACAGATATGGCAAGGTTGATTGGAAGGAAATAAGAAAGCGAACCTTGCAGCTATTGGAAAAGGAAAACCTTAACTACGCACCTGAGACAAAGATAAAGGATCTCACAGTATCAGATATACAGATGCTAGAGATATTAAAGGCCATCTCATATAATTCAGACATAATAATCATGGATGAACCCACATCAGCAATAACTCAAAAGGAAGTTGAAGTACTTTTTAAAAAAATCAATGAACTTACAAAACGGGGTACTTGTGTTATATATATTTCTCATAAGATGGACGAAATATTTAGGATCGCAGATGAAATCACGGTATTCAGAGATGGTTGTGTAGTAGATTCAAGACCAAAAGAAGATTATGACATGGAAACTGTCATCACTCAAATGGTTGGCAGAAAAGTGGAAAGCATTTTCCAAAAGGAAGATATTGAGATAGGTGAGCAAGTATTGCAGGTGTATGGATTAACAGATGCTGCAAAGTTCAAAAATATCAACTTCCAAGTCTGTAAAGGTGAAATAGTAGGGTTTGCAGGACTTATGGGTGCAGGTCGAACAGAGGTGATGAGAGCACTGTTTGGACTGGATGAGTACCAAGCTGGAGAAGTCCTGATTAAAGGCAAGAAAGTTAATATTAGAAATGTAAGAGACAGCATAGACCAAAAAATAGTCATGCTCTCTGAAGATAGAAGACGATTCGGAATCATCCCAGTTCGTAGTGTCAGAGAAAATGTCTCATTATCCAGTCTGAAAAAATTCATATATAAAGGAAGACTACATGCCGAGATCGAGAATCAGACGGTTGCAGATTTATGCAAGAAAATGAATGTCAAGACACCATCCTATGAAACTTCAATTGAAGCATTAAGCGGGGGTAATCAACAAAAAGTTATATTGTCCAAATGGATGGTTACTGACCCGGATATTCTTATATTGGATGAACCAACCCGAGGCATTGATGTAGGGGCTAAGCATGAAATATATAAACTCATGACAATGCTGACCAAACAAGGAAAAGCAGTTATCATGGTCTCATCAGAACTACCTGAATTAATCATGATGTGTGACAGAATATATGTCATGGCTAAAGGTGAAATCACCGGTATGCTGAAGCGAGATGAGTTCACGCAGGAGAAAATCATGGCATATGCTACTGCAATAAGAGCTCAATAGGGGGGAGAAAATAATATGAACGCACTAAATAAAAGTAAATTGTGGGCTAACCTGAAAAGCAAATATAGTATCTATATGGTATTGTTAGCACTTTTTTTAGTTAGTTGGCTGGCAAATGAGAATTTTGTGTCTGGTGAAAACTTAAAAAATATCTCAACGCAAATATCTGTAGGTACTATACTGGCTTTTGGTCAAACCATTCTGATTATTTCCGGGATGTTGGATTTATCCTCTGCTTCTGTTTTGGCATTGGCAGGGGTGCTATCAGTATCAGCTTATAAAATGACAGGGTCATTGGTTATTGCATTCTTAGTTGCTATCCTAGTAGGGGTTTTGTGCAACGTATTAAATGGATTAATGGTTACAAAGTTTAAAGCACCGCCATTTATTGCAACACTTGCAATGATGACTATGGCTCGTGGAGCTGCACTCATGTATACAAATGGTCAAAATATCTACCAAATAGGTGACTATGTAGTATTTGGACAAGGAAGAATCTTAGGATTGCCGGCACCTATAATCTTTATGATTGGTTTATTGGTACTAACTTGGTATTTGCTGAAGCATACAGTATTTGGACGATCTGTATATGCTATTGGCGGCAATGAAGAAGCTGCAAATGCCTCTGGTATAAATGTCAATAAGGTAAAAATGCGAGCTTTTATTATCAACGGTATATTTGTTGGTATTGCTGGAGTATTATTCATGTCACGTATCAACGGAGGAATGCCAAATGGTGCCATTGGTTATGAATTCAAAGCACTTACTGCTGCAGTTATTGGCGGAACAAGTTTTACTGGTGGAATTGGAACTGCATCCGGTACATTAGCGGGTGCATTTATAGTGGGATTCTTAGACAATATTATGGTACTGATTGGTGTTAACTCATATCTTCAACAGATTGTACGTGGTGCAATTATTGCTCTAGCCGTTATATACGACATTTGGGCAAAAACCAAGAAAACAAAGCTGAAGCTTGGAAATGTTGAAAGCAAATAGTCTATAATAGAGCAATCTATTTAGATATAAAAATTTAAGGGGGAAGTAAATTGAAAAAATGGTTAGTAATTACTCTAATCGTAACACTAGTAGCTGTATTAGTTGCAGGCTGCAGCCAGCCTGCAACTGAGCAAGCAGCAGCACCTGCAGCTGAACAGAAGGATGTTTACAGAGTTGCATACATTGCAAGAGCACAAGCAGACTCATTTGCAGCGTGGATGGCAAATGCAGTTATTGAAGAAGCTGCTAAATACGATAACATTAAGTTAGAAGTATTTGATGGTCAGGCTTCTGATGACACTGAAAACTCTTTAATTGAAAATGCAATTACAAACAAGTATGATGTAATCATAGTTCAGCCTAACAATGGTGAAGCACAAAGACCTTATGTTGAAAGAGCGGTTGCAGCAGGCATCAAGGTTATTACAACAAATGCACGTATCAGCGGCATTCCGGGTTCTTCCTCCGTTGACGCAGACCCATATGTACAAGCAAAGGTTAATGCAGACCTTGCAGTATCACAAATTCCTCAAAATGCTAACGTTGTTGTATTGATGGGCCCTCCAGGCAACTTCCATGCTGACGCAAGACGTGAAAGCTGGCAAAAGGAGTTCTTTGAAAAGCGTCCTGATGTAAAGATCGTTGGAGAAGAAATTGCGAACTGGAACAAAGACGAAGCAATGAACTATATGGAGACTTGGGTTCAAGCGAACGATAAAATCGATGCAATCATAGCTATGAATGATAATATGGCTGCAGGGGCAATAGAAGTTGTTAAAGACAATCCAAATTATAAAGGAATATTGTCATATGGTGTTGATGGAACAGCAGAAGCAACACTATTAATTCAGCAAGGTTTAATGACATCAACAAGCTTACAAAGTGCTTATGATCTTGCAACTGCACTGCTAGATACTGCTAATAAGCTAGTAACAGGTGTCGAAAAAGAAATTAATATGGATATCAACAGTCCAATAATTACAAAAGACAATGTTGAGCAGTATATTGAAATGCATAAAAGAGCAGGCGCAATAAAATAAGATATAGCATTTATAAGTAAAGCATTGGTACGCGAATGAATGAATTCGCGTACCTAAATTTATATAATAAGATGAAAAGTAAATTCTAATTGAATAGATTATGCTCTATAAATAAATATTAAAATGGACTTCCCTAGTCTTTAGAATAATAAATTATAGCTATTTTGATGGAGGTATTTTATGATTAATAATAAAGCGATTTTCATGCATGGAACGAATAAGATGATATGGAAGGATGTTCCTATGCCGGTATTAAAAGAAAAGGATGTTTTGATTAAGGTAGAGGCTGTTGGAATTTGTGGTTCTGATGTTCACTATTTTCAACACGGCAGAATAGGTGATTTTGTAGTTGAGGGAGATTTCATATTGGGGCATGAGTGTGCCGGTGAAGTTGTAGAAGTAGGAAGTGGCGTTAAGACTTTAAAGGTTGGCGATCGTGTTGCCTTAGAGCCCGGTAAAGCTTGCGGCAAGTGCGAATTCTGCAAGGGAGGACGCTATAATCTTTGTCCTGATGTAGAGTTCTTTGCAACACCTCCTTATCATGGTGTATTTACCAATTATGTAGCGCATCCGTCCGATTTGTGCTTCAAATTGCCTGAAAATCTTTCATATGTGGAAGGTGCGCTTGTTGAGCCACTTGCTGTTGGTCTTCATGCAACAGACCTTGGCGGTGTGAAGCTTGGAGATACTGTACTAATATATGGCTCTGGCTGTATTGGATTAGTGACACTTCTTGCTGGCAAAGCAAAAGGTGCTTCAAAGATTATCGTGGTGGATGTTTTGAAAAATAGACTTGAGACAGCCATGAAGCTTGGAGCTACACATGTAATAAACCCAATGGAATCCGATGTAATAGAAACTGTGAAAGCTATAACCGATGGAGAAGGTGCCCATGTAGTTGTTGATACTGCGGCAGCTATCGTTACAGTAAAGCAAACAGTAGATGTACTAAAAATCGGTGGTACAATTGTACTTGTTGGAATGACGCCAAAGGATGAGGTAGAGTTTAATTTTATGAAGCTAATGGGCAAGGAAGGTGTACTAAAGACGATTTTCCGTTATAGAAACCTATACCCAGTTGCTATCAATGCAATTGCGAGCGGTGCAATTAATGTTAAGGATATAGTAAGCCATGAGTTTGATTTTATGGATACAAAAGAAGCTTTTGACTTCGTAGTAAATAATGCCAAGGACGTTGTAAAAGCAGTCATAAATATAAAATAAAAATAGAAGGAAGGATAGCTATGTATTTTATAGGTATAGATATAGGTACAACCTCCGTAAAGCTTATAGCGGCTGATGAACAGGGCAACGTTGCAAAATCAGTCAGCAAAGAGTATGCAATACATTTCCCGCAGCCACTTTGGTCGGAGCAAAACCCCGAAGACTGGTGGCAGCAAACCCTTATAGGTTTAAAAGAACTATTGGAGGGTTTAAATAAAAATGAAGTAAAAGCTATAAGCTTTAGCGGACAGATGCATGGTCTGGTAGTTCTTGATGAAAATGATAAAGTCATAAGACCTGCCATTCTTTGGAATGACCAAAGAACAGAGAAGCAATGCAAATACCTTAATGAGGTAATTGGGCAAACGGTAATAGCTGAATGGACTGGGAATCTGGCTCTTACGGGCTTTACAGCTCCTAAGGTGCTATGGCTGAAAGAAAATGAGCCGGAAAACTTTGCAAAGATTCATAAAATCATGCTGCCAAAGGATTATGTTGCATATAAGATGACAGGTGTATTTGCAACAGATATGTCTGATGCATCAGGTACTTTGTACTTGGATGTGGAGAAAAGAACATGGTCAAAGCCAATGCTGGAGCTACTTGGAATAGCAGAAGGTCAGCTGCCAAAGCTATATGAATCCTATGAGGCAATAGGTCCAATAAAGGTAGAAGTAACAAAAGAATTAGGACTAAATGAACAAGTCAGCGTAGTTATTGGCGGAGGGGACCAGGCTGTTGCGGCTGTGGGCGGAGGCGTAATCAGAACTGAAGCCTGCTCCTTGTCACTTGGAACTTCAGGTGTTGTATTTGCAGCAACAGATCATTTTTTTGTAGATGAAAAAAACAGCCTTCATTCATTTTGCCACGCTAATGGAAAGTTTCACTTAATGGGAGTAACTCTTGCAGCAGCTGCTTCACTGAAATGGTGGGTTGAAGAAGTCAATAAATCAGAGGATTTTGATGGTCTTTTGAGTGAAGCGAAAGAAGCAGTCATAGACGATCATGTATTTTATTTGCCTTACATAATGGGTGAAAGAACACCACACAATGATCCAAGCTGCAGAGGAACCTTCATCGGTATGAACATGACACATCAGAGAAAGCACCTGACACGTGCAGTGCTGGAAGGTGTTGCATTCTCCTTAAGAGATACTTTTGAAATAATAAAATCAATGGGAATCAATACACCGGTAGTCAGCATTAATGGTGGAGGTGCCAAAAGCAAGCTTTGGTGTGAAATCATTGCAAATGTATTGAACGTAAAAGTGGTTAAGCTGAACACCAATGAAGGACCTGCTTATGGGGCTGCAATTCTTGCTGCCGTAGGCTATGGACAATTTACTTCAGTTGAAGCAGCCTGTGATTCATTTATCAAGGTGACGGATAGTATAGAGCCTGATCAGGCACATGTAGAACAATACAATCAGAAGTACGAGAAGTTTAGAGCTATTTACCCTGCAACGAAGGAACTGTTCAAAATACTTACTGCAAAATAGTTCTTGAAAATGGAGCTATATAATTATTATTTTGCCAAAACAAATAAGCCTGTAATCTGTTTGATTACAGGCTTCAACTTTCTATATTGCTCTAGTTGACAAGCTATATCTAAGACATATTGGAAAAGCAAAAAGAACCCTCTCTGATGTAATTTATAATAATCATAATTTAGTATTGACAAAAGTAAATCGCAGGCATAAACTGATATCATAGTAAACATATATGTATAGTATAATTTGCAGAATAAATTATAATTGGGGGAGATGGGAATATGAATTATTACAATAGTATTCATGAATTGATAGGAAAAACTCCTATTGTTAAATTGAACAACCTGGGTTTAAGTAAAAATGTGAATCTGTTTGCAAAGCTAGAGCTTTGGAATCCAGGTGGAAGTGTAAAGGACAGAATAGGCGAATACATGATAAAGGATGCAGAAGTAAAGGGGATCCTGAAAAAAGGTGGAACCATTGTAGAATCAACTGCGGGAAACACTGGTATAGGGGTAGCCATTGCTGCACTTAATAAAGGTTACCGTGTTATATTTGCTGTTCCGGAGAAATTTTCTAAGGAAAAGCTTTCCGTTATGGCTGCATTAGGAGCAGAACTAGTAATTACCTCAAGAGAAGAGGGTATGCTAGGTGCTGGGAAAAAGGCGCAGGAATTGATTTCTCAAATTGATGGCGCAATAACGCTTAAACAATTTGAAAATCCTGCAAATCCATTGGCTCACTACGAGACAACCGGCCCGGAAATATATGAAAGTCTTGAGGGAAATATAGATTATCTGGTTGCAGGTGCCGGCAGTGGCGGAACATTTTCAGGAGTTGTAAGATATATAAAGGAGAGAAAGCCTGATATTAAAGGAATTCTGGTAGACCCATACGGTTCAACAATGGGTGGGGGAGAAGAAGGCTGCTACAATATTGAAGGGATCGGCAACAACTTCATTGCAGACACAATGGATATGAGCTTGGTTGATGAGGTTATAAAAGTAAATGACGAGGAAGCCTTCAGTACAGCAAGACTTCTAATGAAAAAAGAAGGAATAATGGGAGGCTCATCATCTGGAGCAGCTCTTTTCGGCGCTTTAAAGCTTTCAGAAAAAATCACAAGTGGAAATATAGTAGTGATCTTGCCTGACAGAGGTGACAGATATTTTAGCAAAGAGCTATATTAGTAATAGAATATGGATGTAAATTAATTAAAAAAAAGGAGAGCTACATTTGAATAGCAAGGAAATTATTTTAGCTGCATTAAAATTTGAAGCTACGCCCCGTATCCCGGTTATACAGCTTTCCAGTGGATTATGGGAATACAGTAAAAATAATATGACAATAGATGACTTTATAAATTTATCTCCAGAAAAAAATTCAGAGTTCGTGATCAGTACAAATAAAATATTAAATTTGGATTTAATATGGACAGCAGCAGGGTGTAATAATCTATTACTTAAAGCGCTTGGTGCTGATACCATCTTTGATAAGCCTGGCTTTTCAAGCAGCGTAAATAAGCCGCTTCTTAAAACCCCAGATGATATTGATAAATTAAATATCAACCTCATTGAAAACAGCAGAGAAATAGAAAACTTATTAAATTCTACAAAAATGACTGCAAATGAAGTTGGAAATGAATATCTGATTGGCGTGAGTCAATGGGGGCCATTTACCTTAGCAGGACTTCTCTATGGGCTGGAAGGCTTTATGAAAATATGTATGAGGGATACCGCTTCTGCACAGCATATTTTGCAAAACACATCAAATTTTGTATTAAAATACTTTAGCCTTTTTGCTGACGCAGGTGCAGAGCTAGTATGTCAATCAGAACCAACCTCCTCAGGTGATGTAATATCCCCACGTATGTTTAAAAGCCTAGCTGTTCCTTATCTAAAAAGAAATAATGATGAAATATCAAATAAGGTTGCTGCCAGAATGACCCACATTTGTGGAGATACAAATAAAATAGTGGATGTTATAAATGAAATTCATACTGATCTGTTTTCAGTGGATTATAAGGTAGACTTGCAGGCTGCAAAAGCAAAGCTTGAAGGCAAAACTGCCCTTGCAGGCAACATTGACCCTGTTAGGATTATGTTGGAGGGTTCTACAGCAGAAGTCCATAGTAAAGCACAGGAATGCTGTCAAAAAGCTTCAAAG
>Ga0154410_1033_pt2 | contig 14106 bp, 15 predicted proteins | sample RifGroB2_FD_115914 | JGI IMG/M metagenome (GOLD analysis project Ga0154410, IMG submission 115914) | Clostridiales bacterium GWB2_37_7
ATAGAACCATATTTTCCTCCTTTAATCATTACTCTTTATATGAAATAAAGGAGAAATATCCAGAGACTATTACCGGAGCCTTATACATGGAGGGCTTGTATCAGCCATGGAAATATTTTAAGCATATTAAATGTGACTGTGCCCACCCTTTTTATCTTGCAGCACAGCCAATAATAATAGAGGGGTTGCTGAAGAATGGCTATACCATAAATACCTTCACTGTGGATGACGTGAACATTGCAGTAAATCTAGTGAAATCTGGAGTAGAAGGAATCATAACGAATCATCCTGAAAGAATGATAGGCAAACTTTGAAAGATGTTCGTGAAAAGGGGTGAAAGTAAAGATATAACGATGCAAAAATATGTTCCCCCACTTCTATAAGTGGCGGGTTCCGATTTCAGCAACAGGAGGTGGGCATATATACCCCTGCCTCGTTGAAACGCCTTGGGTAGTTTTTTGCAACAAGTGCAAAAACTTTCAATAAATCTTGTTATAATAAATCAAGCAGAATAGCTTTAAATTAAAGTAATAATGCCCTATAATTTTGGAATGAATAATACTAATATATGAAACAAGGAGAATGAGTGTACAGATGATTGGAATAATTGGCGCAATGAAAGAAGAAGTTGATTCGATATTGGCTTTGATGCTTGATAAAGAGCAAACGGTGTATTATGGAGTCAAGTTTTACGAAGGTACGATAAACGGTAAAAGCTGTATTGTGTCTAAATCTGGTGTAGGGAAGGTCAATGCGGCCAGAAGCACTCAGATCATGATCGATAAATTTAATCCGGCGTGCATCATCAATATCGGTTCTGCTGGAGCCTTGGAGCCTAGTCTGGAAATTGGGGATATCGTCATATCTGACCGCTGCATTCAGCACGATGTGGATATTACAGCCTTTGGGCATGAGAAGGGTTATATTGCAGGCATTCGATATTTGCAGGCTGATACAGGTCTGGTAGAGAAATGTAGAAAGGCTATAGAGATGTCAGTGGAAGGCAAATATAAAACCTATATTGGGATTGTTGCAAGCGGAGATCAGTTCATCTCATCTCAGGAGGTAAAGGAGCAAATATACAAGGACTTTGATGCTTGGTGTGTTGAGATGGAGGGCGCGGCAATCGCTTATGTGTGTCATCTTTGTGAAGTGCCCTTTGTGGTGATAAGGTCAATTTCTGACAAGTCGACCAAGGGTAATGCCATAGAGTTTAGAGAGTTCTTGAAGCTTTCGTCAGACAGATGTGCACATTTTGTGGACGTGTTTACAAAGCAATAGTAAAGTTATGGGTCAGGCGTATTCGTCTGACCCTTTTGCATTTAATAATATATTTTGTTATCCTTTGCAAGCTCTTCGATTTCATTGGATCTTTTCAAAGCAGCAAAGGCATTTTCGAAATCTTCCATATCAGAGTAAACCTCGCTTAAGCTTTTGTAGGCAAAAGCAAGAGCCTTTGACTCTCCGACAATTTCGAGCATTTCTATACCAGCCTTGATAACTTCTGTTGCTTCTTTTGACTTTCCTGTTTTACTTAAGCAAAGACCTTCGTATACTTTAGAACTCCAAATATGCAAATAGTCATATTTAAAGGGTATATAGTCAGGATATTTTATAAGATTGATGGATTCCAGCGCTTGTTGATATTTACCTAGCATATATAAGGATTTTGCTTTTTCTGTATGTGCAAATGCAGCAACCTCGTTTGACAGCCCTAGAGCTGCATCAAGATATTCTATGGCTTGCTCTGGTTTGCCCAGTTTATTGTAATATAAGCCGCAAACCCCTTCTATGATTGTCAGAACCTTATTGTTATCAGTAAAAACAGCAAATTGTCTTGCCTTGTCTATGTTTTCATCAAAATGCTCCGGCTTGCCTAAAAGACCGCTCATAATTGCCAGATTTTTATAAAGCTCATCAGATTTATAATATATATTGGTTTGCTTGGATATGCTTAAAGCTTTATTTGTTGAAATAAGACTATCCTCTATCCTATCTAAGCCGGCATAAAGTATGGACCTTATATATAAAGTTTCAATTTCAAAGGCATAATCCTTATTGATGGAATTATTGTAAATACCCAAAGCCTCTTCTAAAATATTCATACACTTTTGGTAATCGAAGTTATTCCAAGGGGTACTGATAAGTAGGGTATAAGTTCTTGACGCATCTACAAATAGATATTTACTTTTATATATATTTACTGCCTCTGTTATCTTATCTCCTCCTTCTGCGGAATGGTTCAATTCTATTAAACATTCTCCGTGCTTGGAAAGAAAATCTGCATAAAGCTTGCTGTCCTTATCAAAGTTGTATTTTAAAAACATGGCTTCAATTATTGACAGAGCCTCATCCAGCTTTCTACTACTTATAAGCTCTGATATTTCCTTAAGTTCCTCATGTATTTTTTCTATAGGCAAGGAGGACACATAGGCTTCATCCTCTAAAAAATATGAAGCTGATTTGCCGAGTCGAGAAGCTAAGTACTGTAGGTTTTTCATGGATGGTGTGGCCAGGTTGTTTTCGATTTGGCTTAACATGCTTTTTGTCATTTCGCTGCCTGCCAAATCGGTCTGAGTCATATTGAGGTCTTTTCTTAGCGTTTTTATTCTTTCTCCTAAGCGCTGTGCCATTGCATTCAGCCTCCTAATTTTAATCGAGATCAGCATCTATATTCATTATAGTAAAGGATAATTTAACATGCAATAGATTAGAATGAAAAATAAAAAAAGTTAAATATAAATTTACTTCCCTATTGACTGTTTCGAGATTTTAGCATACGATAAAAATATGAAGTTAAATATAATTAAACATTAATGTTGGAGGAGTATTTTTTATGGATACAACTAACACAATAACACCATTTTCGGAGAATCTAAATGTTGAAGAACCAAGTGCATCGAAAGAAAAGTTAAATTTAATTTTATTTTCAGCGGGTAAGCTGGTATCTTTAATGGGAAGCTATATATATTCTTTTGCAATTTCCTTGTATATACTTAAAGTAACGGGATCTGGAACCTCTTTTGCCTTTAGCATTTTTATAGGGACGATACCTAGAGTGCTTCTAAGTCCTATCGCAGGCTCGCTATCAGATAGGGTTGACAAGAAAAAAATGATAGTAGGTTTAGATTTTTTAAGTGGTTTTGTACTTTTGGGGCTTTTGGCACTGTCCTTGATATATGGAATTAGACTTCCCTTTATATACGCAGCCTCATTTATACTTTCGGTAATAAGTACTTTTTTCAATAATTGCTTTAATGCAGCAATTCCTAGTTTAGTTACAGATAAAAGTCTTATGAAAATTAATGCTTACGGAAGATCCATAGATTCTGTCTCGCAAATACTGGGACCTGTAATGGGCGGAATGGTATTTGGCCTAATTTCAATGAAATTATTTTTCCTGATGAACGGAGTATCTTTTATATTGTCTGCAATATCAGAAATGTTTATTGATTTCAATTATAACAAAGCAAGAGAAAGTAAGAGTGAGGGTAATGCTAAGCTATGCTTAAGAACAGTGTGGGAAGATATAAAAGAGGTAGTTGTATTTATAAAGGGTAATAAGATTCTTTCTGTAGTAATGCCTTTCTCAATATCCTGTAACTTCTTCCTGGCTGCAAGCTTTTCGGTGGTGCTGCCCTTTGTAGTGAATAATGTGCTAGGAATGTCGTCGGTACAGTATGGTATGATTGAGGGAGCATTTCCTGTGGGGATGTTGGTTACAGCTATAATCATTAGCAAGCTGCCTGAAAAAGAAAAAAACCGAAAGGGTCTATTTATCGGTATCATGGGTATGGGAGTGCTTAGTATAGCTATGGGACTGCCTGTGTTGGATATGTTTATCGGACTTAATGTACAGCTGGTATTTTTGTATTATATGTCTATGCTTTTTATGTACGCCATATTCTTGCTGATGCTAGATATGCCTATGATGGTTGTCATGCAAAGAACGATACCCAGTGAAATGCTCGGAAGAGTCATGGGCGTTCTAATGACTATATCGGGAGGATTAACACCTTTGGGAATCCTGTTAACAGGAGTGTTTATAGAAATAATACCGGCATATATGGTATTCTTTGCTACCGGAATATACTTTGTAATAGCCTCATTCGTTATGTATAAAAGCAAGGGAATACAGGAATATTAGAAATTAGAATTTGTCTGATGCTTGACAAATATACCCATGAGATATTATACTTTAGGTTAATTAAACATGATAAATGCAATGAAGAGGAAGAGTAGACAAAACTTGTTTTTTTAGAAAGCCGATGAGGATGGAAATTCGGTAAATAAGCTGTTGAAGGAAGCCTTGGAGCATAAGCTGAAAGAATAAGTAAGCTTTAGGTTGCCCAACCTTAACGGGTTTGAGAGGATGCAAATAGCAGATGGCATTGCATCAATTTAGGTGGTACCACGGAAGTCAGACCTTTCGTCCTAGTGTGGATGAAGGGTCTTTTTTATTTGAAAAATATAGTAAAGGATGATGAAAAATGGATCAAAACAAGCAAATGGCGGATTTATTATTTCCCCACATAGACAAAACACCTGAATATTATGAAGGTAAGTATCCACAGAGGCAATTGCCTGAAGGTGCAAAGGTTACCAGAGTAGCACCCAGCCCTACGGGATTTATACACATGGGAGCATTATATGCTGCAGTGATACCTGAAAGAATGGCCCACCAAAGTGGCGGTGTATTTTTTCTAAGAATTGAGGATACTGACAAAAAGCGTGAAATAGAGGGCGGCGTTTCTGAAATTGTAAAATCCTTTGCTCATTATGAGTTAAAGTTCGATGAAGGAATGACTGGTGAAACTACCGAAAAAGGAATATACGGACCTTACAAGCAAAGTGAGAGAAAAGAGATATATCAGACTTTTGCTAAGATGCTGATAGAAAAGGGATTGGCTTATCCTTGCTTCTGCAGTGAAGAGGACTTAAATGAAATAAGAGCCAAGCAAGAGGAACTAAAACAAAATCCAGGCTATTACGGGCAATATGCTAAGCATAGAAATGCAACCTTTGATGAAATAAAATCAGAATTAGATAAGGGCACAGGCTTTGTGTTAAGGCTTAAGTCACCAGGAAAACCTGAGAATAGAATAGTCATTGATGATTTAATTAAAGGCGAGGTCGAAATGCCAGAAAATGATCAGGACATTGTATTGCTTAAGTCAGACGGTATACCGACCTATCACTTTGCCCATGCCATAGATGATCATTTGATGAGAACTACCCATGTAATAAGAGGGGATGAGTGGCTATCTTCAGCACCAATCCATGTCCAATTATTTGAGATTCTTGGATGGGAAAAGCCACGCTATGCCCATGTGCCTCCAGTACTTAAGATGGAGGGAACATCCAAGCGAAAGCTAAGCAAGAGAAAAGATCCTGAAGCAGCAGTAAGTTACTATAGTGAACAGGGCTTCCCGGTAGAGTCTGTAAGGGAATATTTATTGAATCTCATAAACTCCAACTATGAAGAGTGGAGAATGGAGAATCCTACTGATCAGAATACGGAATTTATAGTTGATCTGTCCAAGATGGGCACAAGCGGCGCATTATTTGACTTAGTAAAGCTTACGGATATCAGCAAGGATAGAATAGCGCTTATGAGTGCAAATAAGGTTTATGACTTAGCCCTTCAGTGGGCACAACAGTTTGATATCGAGCTGGCAGAGCAAATGAGAAATAACGAAGCTTATACTAGAGCTATACTAGGCATTGAAAGAGGCGGAGATAAGCCAAGAAAGGATATAGCGAAATGGTCTGATGTAAAAGGCTATTTGGGTTACTTCTACGACAACTGGTTTGAAGAGTACACCAAGGAAGGCTATGAATTTCCTGAAAATCTTCCCAATAGTGATGTATTGGAAGTACTTGAAGCCTACAAAAACACCTATAACAAAGCGGATGATAAGGACACATGGTTTGAAAGAGCCAAGACTGCAGCAGAAGGCTTAGGCTTTGCAAGAGATGCAAAGACCTACAAGAAGGATAAAGAAAGCTTTAAGGGACATATAGGGGACTTTATGAGCGTGATAAGAGTCGCAATATCAGGGCGCAAGAATACGCCTGACCTTTATGAGCTTTTGGATATAATGGGCGAAGAAAGATTGCAAGCCAGATTTGAAAAGGCCATAAAAAGCATATAATTAATAACTTGATTTTGTGGTGCCTGGCACCATAAAATCAAGTTTTCATTTAAATATATATAGAGTATAATAAAGCCATATGGTAAAATTTTCAATGTAATGCTTGATTATCATGGAGGTAGCAATGAATTTAGATCTGATAAAGCAAAGGGCTTTTGAAAACCTTAGCAAACGCAAAGCTCACAAGCATAGAGAGACAGGCTTTATATACTATCATGGAGCCAGAGTAGCCAATTTGGTCATAAATTTAAGAAAGCTTATTATTCCGGAAGATGATACCATGGATGAAATATTGCAGGCAGCGGCATATTTTCATGATGTAGCCAAGGGTATAGAGCCTCATCACAAATATGGCGCCATAATAGTGAGGGAAATGCTGAAGGACTTGTGCACTGAAAAGGAAGTGGAGCAAATTTCACAATTGATTCAGTGTCATGCACTTCGCAAGAAAAGAAAATACAATAACTACGAAATGCTGCTGCAGGACGCGGACTTGTTAGATCATTTTGGTACCATAGAGCTCTGGATGAATTTTTATTACTATGCAACTGAAAATCAAAACATGGAATTTTCTATAGACTTTTATAATACTGAATTTAAAGCTTTAGCTATGAAGAACAGGTCGTTTTTGAACTTTGAGATATCTGAGCAGATCTTTGATGAGAAGCTGGAATTTGTCAATAGCTTCGTAAAAAGGATGGAAATTGAAAACAAAGGTGATATTGTAGATTTTTCAAAAAAGGAGGTACGTTAAATGAGCGGCGGCGGGATAATAGCCAAACAAAATACATATTTGAAGTCCTTTAAAAAAGCTGCAGCCACCAGTCCAAAAACAGCAAAAAGTCTAAAAAAATTAGGCATTGCTCCAGATGCAGTTTTTGAAAGGCTGGAAAAGGCAGGCGTTTTTGTTAAAACGGAAGACGACAAATATTACATGGATGAGCTGAAGGTACAGAAATTTATAACAAAAAGAGCTAACTTTGCAAGAATGATATTAGGGGCTGTGGTATTCACAGTGATTACTATTTATTTAATAAATGGATGGATATAAAAACCATATATTATATTACACTTGACTCAATCAGAAAATAACACTTCCATAGGCTTGTCTTGTGGAAGTGTTATTTTTATGGTGCCAGGTAGTGAAGATATGAAGTTATTGAAATAAAGATAAAAATACCTCAATAACAAAAACTTTTAATTTTTGCCAGAAGATGTTATAATAAAATCGAACACATGTTCGTATAATATATAAAAAAGAGTGATAGCATGAATGGCGGCAAGTATACTAGAACGATAATGCACATAGACGTAAATTCTGCCTTTCTGTCCTGGCAGGCGGTATACAATCTGCAAAAGGGTGATACCTTGGACTTGCGTGAGATTCCATCCGTTGTAGGGGGTGCTCAAGCGGACAGAAGGGGAATTGTGCTGGCGAAAAGCACTCCTGCCAAGGCTTATGGTATACAAACGGGAGAGGTGCTGTGGCAGGCACGGCAAAAATGTCCAAACCTTGTCAGCGTGCCTGCTAATTATGAGCTCTATATGAAATGCAGCAATGCATTGTATGAGCTGGTTAAGGAATATTCTCCTAAGATACAAAGATTTTCTGTAGATGAAATGTTTGTGGATTATACAGGCATGGAGAGGCATTTTGGAGAGCCTGTGGAAGCGGCACATATGATTAAGGATAGAATAAAGCAGGAGCTGGGCTTTACTGTAAATGTAGGAATAGGCTGCAACAAGCTGACTGCCAAGGTGGCAGGAGATCTCAAAAAGCCTGATAGGGTGCATACGCTCTATCCTCTAGAAATACCTCACAAAATGTGGCCTCTCCCTGTAGAGGATTTGTTCATGGTAGGCAGACAAACCAAGAAGAAGTTAAATCTGCTTAATATACACACCATAGGCCAGCTGGCCAATGCGGATCGCAAGCTGCTGAATGATAAGCTGAAAAGCTTTGGCACAGTGATATGGTGCTATGCCAACGGTATAGATGAGTCTCCCGTGCAGTCGGGGTATTTTCTCCAGATGAAGGGAATAGGCAATAGCACCACCATCCGGTTTGACGTTACAGACAGCTATACGGCGTGTAAGGTGCTGCTGTCTCTTACAGAGTCTGTTGCCTTGCGGCTAAGAGCAGCTCACTCTTGCTGCAGAGTGGTGTGTATAGAGATAAGAAATGCCGATTTGGAGAATTACTCCCATCAACGAAAGCTTTTTTCTCCCACAAGCATAACCAATGAGATATACAGGAATGTGGTAGAGCTGTTCAAAGAGAGCTGGAGGGGTGAGAAAATAAGACATCTAGGAGTAAGGGTGACGGATTTTTGCAGTGATGAGTTTATACAGCCCTCCTTTTTTGATGAGGAGGACAGAGATAAGAAAAATGCCTTAGACAGTGCCATAGATGACATAAGATATAAATATGGCAACAGTGCTGTAATGCGGGGTGTTTTTTTAGATGGAGAATTCTCGCCTATGACAGGTGGATCAGGGGCGGAGGATTATCCTGTAATGAGCTGCATTTTATAAAGCTTCGAGAGAAGCTACCCTTTAAATGCCTCGGACCTTGTGCCCGAGGATAACAATTCAAGATTCTTTTTTAGGGGTGAATAGGGATGAAATGTGTAAGAAAACCTATTGAGGTTATCGCTTGGTTTGATATGGAGGGCAATCCTGCTCCCATAAAATTCAGATGTCTGGATGAGCAGCAGGAAATGACTGTCATAAAGGTGGATAAGATCGTTAAAAAGGATTTGGACAAATTTGCAGGCAATCGAATGATAAAGTATAGCTGCGAAAGTCTAATGCAGGGGCAGCTGAGGCCCTTTGAAATACGCTTTGAGGTTGATACCTGCAAGTGGTATTTGTACAAAATATAAAAAAGGCTTCAAGTGAAATATTCTTAAATCAAGGAAGCCTTTTATGATACTCGCTATGGTCGCAATGTAGATTAAGGTGGAGCAGATGCTCCGGCTCGTATTAAAGCCCTGTACAATTGAAGTACAGGGCTTTGAACTCTATGCGATATTTAATGTTTCGTTAGTTAAGCTGTCATTCTCAACAAAGGCTTTGCAATGACCTGTGAAAACAGCACCTTCGTCAATAATAATATTTTTTACATCTACGTCTCCTACAACCTTGGCTGTAGAAGTCATATGCAGTTGACCTGATGCCGTTATATTGCCTTGGACAGTACCTGCTATATGTATATTTTCAGCTTTTATATTTCCCTTTATGGTGCTGGAATCTCCTATGATTATATTTCCGGCTATTATAAGCTCCCCGATTACATGGCCGTTTACTCTTATAGTACCCTCTGCTCTTATAGTACCTTCTATAGTAGTGCTGAGACCTATGATTGTATCTACTTTTTCGCTGTTTAGTATTTCGGATTTTCCTTTGTTAAACATTAAGACATCTCCTTTATTTTCAATTATTTGAAGTACTTTGAAGGATTAACTGGTTTACCGTAGACACGAACCTCGTAGTGTAAATGTGGGCCGGTGCTTCTGCCGGTACTTCCCATTTTGCTTATGATTTGCTCTTTCTTTACCTTATCACCTTTTGCAACCAAAAGCTGTGAATTATGCCCATACAAGGTTGTAATGCCGTAACCGTGTGAAATGATAAGTACCTTGCCGTAACCGGATTGCCAGCCGGCAAATATAACTACACCGTCTCCTGTAGCTTTGATAGAAGTGCCCGTTTCTCCTGCAAAGTCTATACCTGAATGGAACTCTGAGCCTCTATTGGTAAAAGGGTTTTTCCTATAGCCATAGGAGTCAGTAATTTTTGTGTTTACAGGTTTTATTGAGGGCATGGCGTTTAGGTAGGATACTTGTTTTTTTACGGGGTCTACTGAATTATCTATAAGCCGACGCTGTGATAAAAGCTGGATAGACAGTTCTTTGTATGAAGTTTTAATTTGACTTAATTGTTGTGATGCATCATCAGATGTGGTTTGAGAAGTATCCGCTGAGTTAGGCTGGATGGTTTTAATCTCCTCAGCAGCTTCACTGCTTTTTTTGATGCCTACGATTTCTTTGATTTGATCCAATGCCCTGATGTTCTCCACTAACTGCTGCTGAATTTGAACGGCATCGTTTTGCAACTTCTCAATTTCCTGTTTTTGATGGCTGTTTACAGCAGCAAGCGCGGAAATTTCATCCTTGCTTTCGCTGTACCTCTTATTTATTGAATTTGTTATGTAAAGCAATGAAGAGGTACCTAAGAGCAGCAGCACAAGAGCAATAGCCATGACTTTTGGCATCCATAAAGGTATCCTGACGGATACTACCTTTGACTCACTTTCTGGTATGTACATAAAAGTAGCATGATTGCTTTTTCGTTTTGTAAATGCTTTTTTCACAGATATCATCCCTTTTGATTGAGATTTACTTTCGTAGTAATATATGGTATATTTTCCATTTTAAAATAAAAAAGGATAGATGTACACCCCTAAAAGCGCGACAATTTTTGCTATATTTTATGACAAAAACTTTCAAAGATAGATTGAAATGATTTCCACTTCAGTTTAAGATTACAGAACATAAATTAAAAGGAGACACAAATACTATTTTTGAGACGTAATGTCTCAAAAAAATCCTTAGTTCAAAGCAAAGAACTATAAGACTGGAGGTACTGCAATGAAAATAGGGATCGAAAAATCTTTAACGAATGTTAAGCAATATTTAGAGCAGAATAATCAACAAGCGGTTTTATTGGATGGTTCCAAGGAGAATGCAAAAAGAGGCTTGAAGAAATATGATGCCATAGTAGCCTCTGGATTAGATTCCAATTTTTTGGGAATGCAGGATACACTAACTAAAACACCTGTTATTAACGCAGATGGTAAGACAGCAGAAGAAGTATTTAACGAAATAAAAAGCAGATTAGAATAAATCGCACTAGAATTCATCAAGTGCCCCCGAACTTCGGGGGCACTTTTTGTGCGACGGACAGTTGTATTGATTTAAATAGAAAATTTATATAGCGGATCGTAAAATAAGATAAGGTAGAGACAAGATAGATGGACTGTGCATATTACTGGACAAGTAAATTAAATGACGGTTTGATTATATCACAATGATATTTTGCGTGATATAATGAAGAGGATATATTATACATAAGAAGCAGCATATTTGATGCTGCTTAGACAGTGGGGTTTATTAGGAGGTTGTAGGATTGGAAGAAGTTGAATTAAAAAAGAACAAAAAGCCTAATATAACGGATAGCCATGATATACAAAAGGTTACAATGAAATTAGCTATGCCAGCTATTATGGAAATGACGATGCAAACACTGTTGGGCTTTGCGGATATGGCTATGGTAGGCAGCTTGGGAGCAGTTGCTATAGCGGCGGTGGGATTAGGTGATGCGCCTATCATGACACTGATGGGCGTATTCGCGGCCTTAAGTACAGGCACGACAGCCTTGGTAGCGAGGCACATAGGAGCTAAGGAGAATGAAAAGGCAACAGAGACAGCCAGGCAGTCTTTAATTATTGGCGTTTTAGCAGGAATGATGGTAAGCTCGCTTGTGTGGGTGTTTGCAAGTCAGATAATAGCTTTTATGGGAGCTCAGGCAGAGGCTGCGCCCTATGCTATACAGTATATAAAATATACAGGTGCTGCCATGGTCTTTCTTATAATCAGCGTTGTTATGGGTGGTGTATTGAGAGGCTGTGGAGATACCAAAACTCCTATGTATGCCAATGGATTCGCTAATATTTTGAATATAATCGGAAACCTTCTATTAATATACAGTAGTGCTTCTCATGTAATAAACATACCTTTTACAGATTATGCAATAACTTTGTTTTTGCCCGGTGCGGGTATGGGTGTAGGGGGGGCGGCATTGTCTACAGCACTGTCAAGGTTTATTGCCAGTATGATTACTTTATATGTATTGTTTTCTGGAAAGGCTCCTATAAAATTTACCTTTAGAGACAAATATAAAATTAATAAGGATATTATTAAGAGGATATTAAATATAGGAACACCGGCTGCCTTAGAGCAGCTCTCAATGAGGGTTGGACAAATGCTGTACGGAAGAAAGGTTGCCATGCTGGGGACGGTCATGTATGCTTCTCATAGAATTGCACTTACTGCAGAATCAGTATCCTTTATGCCTGGTTTTGGCTTTGCTTTGGCGGCGACTACTTTGGTAGGGCAGTATTTGGGAGCGAAAAAACCAGAGATGTCCGAAAAAAGCGGCTATGAAGCAAATAAGCTGGCATTGGTATTTATGTCGGCTATCGGCTTGGTATTTTTCTTTATACCAGAGCTTTTTATAAGAATATTTACAAGAGATCCTGAAATAGTGACGAATGCTTCAGTTAGTCTAAAATTGGTTGCCATAGCTCAGCCCTTTTTAGCGGCAGTTATGGTGTTTTCGGGTGCATTGCGCGGTGCGGGAGATACTCGCTACGTAATGATGAATACGCTTATAGGTGTTTGGGGAATAAGGCTTTTGGGGACATATATATTGATAGATTTATTTAACTTGGGACTGCTTGGCGCATGGATTGGAATGGTAGCAGACTTATTTGTGAGGGGAACCTTAAATTTTCTGCGTTTTAAAGGTGGTAAGTGGAAATATATTAGAATATAGAATGGTAAAAGCAAAAGCTTATTTTTCTATAGAATGCAAGTATATATATTATTATATTGTATTGTCAGAAATGGCATAATAAAGCTATAATTACATTTAGGATAAAAAGAAGAAATGAATGAAAATATTTCGGCAGCAAAAGCTGTAAGGGGACTTAATGGAGGTAATATGTATAAGTTTATAAAGAATCTAAAGCTTTCAGCACTTTTAATTTTGGGAGGAATCATCCTTCCGGCACTGCTTTCTATTATTTTTTCTGGTTTTAGAATAAGTTTGATCTCTATAGTAAGCTATGAGTTTTTTGTGGGAATCATAATGGCTGTAATAGGCGGAATTTTGATTGTCTATGATTTTACCCAATTTAGAGAGAAAGTACTTAAGACTCCAATTGATGTAGAAGTATCCGAGGATGAAGAGCCGGGAAAAATAGATTGGCCTCATGTGCTGTTTTTTTCTGGAGTGAGCATTGTATTGGTTGCTATAGCCATTGGAGAAATAAGATAGAGGTGTTTTATGAGAAGCTTTATAGGTATCAATTTTAGCTGCGATGTAAAAGAGGATATTAGTAAAATACAAGGTCACATTAGAAGCAATGCTTTAAAGGGAAGATTTAAGCAGGTGGATAATTTTCATATAACGCTTAAATTTCTGGGAGAGATAGAAAAAAATCAAGCAGATGAAATTGCAAAAAAACTTGAGAGCATTGCAAGGCTGCATAGCAGCTTTGAACTTAGATTACAGGAAATAGGGCGCTTCAAGGGACGCGATAACATACGCACCTTATACATTGGATTGGGTGGAAATATTGAAGCTTTGAAGCAGCTGAATCAAGCTACTGAAGCTGCGATGGAGCTTTTGGGCTTTAAAAAAGAAGGAAGGCCCTATACGCCGCATATAACGATATCTCAAGACTTAATATTGGATATACCCTTTGAAGAGCTTAAAAAAGAAATTGAAATGTCAAGCACACATAGGATAGCTGTAAATAAAATAGAACTTATAAAAAGCGAGCAAATACAAAACAAAAGAATATATACGCCAATTTGCGGTTATGAGTTAAAACCTCAACAGGTCGTTATAGGATAACAGATGGAAGTGATTAAGTGAACAAGCATCCAATCATACAAAATCGCATGCAAAGGGACGAGCAAATGATAGAAAAAAGAGAAAGAATGATAGGTGAGGTGTAGAATATGAAGAATTTGTTAAAGGGACGTATTCTATTACTAATAGTATTTTTATTAGGATCAGGAATTTTATTTTCAGCATATATAAATGTTGGTTACTTAAATAAAATCAATGCGCTGCAGAATGAACTTGCAGAGCGAACAAA
>Ga0154410_1002_pt3 | contig 14006 bp, 15 predicted proteins | sample RifGroB2_FD_115914 | JGI IMG/M metagenome (GOLD analysis project Ga0154410, IMG submission 115914) | Clostridiales bacterium GWB2_37_7
TTAAGTCTACAGGCTTCTATAGAAACAAGGCAAAGAATATCATTGCCTGCTGTCAAAAGCTCATAAAGGAGCATGACGGCAAGGTGCCAAACAACATGGAGGCTTTGGTAGCATTGCCTGGGGTGGGGCGCAAGACAGCAAATGTAGTACTAAGTAATATATATGGAATACCAGGTATAATAGTAGATACCCACTGCAAACGACTTTCCAACAGGATTGGGCTTACGGACAATGAGGATCCAGTAAAAATTGAAATTGACTTGATGGAGATCGTACCTCAAAAGGATTGGGCAAAATTCAGCAATAACCTTGTATATCATGGCAGAGCCATATGTGATGCAAAAAAGCCAAAATGCGAAATTTGTCCTATTTCGGAGCATTGTAGATTTTTTTGTAGGAAATGAAGAATAATTATGCAATATTTATAAGTTCAAGGTAATTTGATTGTAGATTATTTAACAAATATATTATAGAATAGTAATTAAAGCTTATGAACATGATATCTTTTTTGAATTCGTTGAACTGAGAAATAAATGACATAGCAGAATTGAATTTCTCAGAAGGAATTCTGGGCTTTTTGTCGAATCTATTTATTTTGCATTATGCAACGAACTCTGTACATTCTTCAGCTATTATAGAAAACAAATAAGCTTTTAATTCGTTCTTCAAAGCCATTAAGGCTATTATTGGAAAGAGGTGGTGAGATATTTGTCGATGGAAGTAATAAAAGAAATCAAAAACACCGAGAGCATTGCTGAAGAAAAGATAAAAACAGCTCATCAGCAGGCAAAGGACATAATTTTACAGGCTGAAGGGGAAGCCGAAGACGCAATCAAACAAGCGGTAAATAAAGAAATTGCTAAAGGTAATAAGCTGGTAGAAGATGCTGAGAAAGATGCAAATACGCAGTTAGAAGTCAAAAGGCAGTTGAATCAAAAGTTGTGTGAAGAAATTAGAGACAAAGCGAAACTTAAGTTTGATGAGGCTGTCAAAATGGTCATGGAGAGGATTGTGAGCATTAATGGCAATAGTTAAAATGAAAAAGGTTGGCTTAATTGCTCTCCAGTCTGAAAAGGAATCGGTTGTTAAGAGACTTCAAAAATTTGGAGGTCTCCATATAATCAATCTTGAGGAACAAATCTGTGACATCAAATTTAAAGATTTGTTAGTAGACGGTGAAATTGACAAATTAAATCAACTGGAAGCAGAGCTTTCCCAAGTGAAGTATGCCTATGACTTTATTACTAAATATGATAAAGAAAAAAAGAAAATGTTCGAGCAAAAATTACAGGTATCAGAAAAAGAATATAATGAAAATCTTAATGAAAAACAAAAGAGAGATGACATTTATGAACAATGTAGATCGATTGACGCCAAATTTTCTGAGCTAAGGAATGCTGAAACAAAAATCAGTAATCTTATTCAGCAGCTGATACCATGGAAAAGTATGAATGCGGAGCTAGAGAATTTAAAAAACACACGTAATGCAAATATAGTACTAGGTTACTTGCTCACAAAGTATGTCGAGGAATTTAAAGATGCTGTTTATCATTCAGATGCTGAAGTGCATATTGAAGAGATTAGCAGAGATAAGGAAAATACTTTTATTTTCTTGATTTATCATAAGAGCGAAGATGACAAAATATCCACTATACAGAAGCAATTTGGCTGGTCAAAGGTTACATTTAGTGATTTAACCGGTACTCCGGCAGAAAATATCAGTAAACTGAACAGCGATATTGATCAATTGGGCAATGTTAAAGTAGAACTTGCAGCACAGGCCGAAAAGCTTGTAGAACATAAGGATTTTGTGAAGGTTTCTTACGATATCCTGTCAAATGAAAGAGATAAAAGTGCAGTTGTAAGAAGTTTTGCAAAAACAGAGAAGAGCTTTATGCTTTATGGATGGGTTCCAGAAAAGCAAACTGCTGCTTTGACTTCAGCAATGGAGGAAATTACTGATAAGTTTTGGATTCAGTATGAGGACCCTGATAAAGATGAAGAATTTCCAGTATTGCTTGACAACCCGATGATTGTAAAACCTTTAGAAATGATTACAGAACAGTATAGCTTACCAAACTCACGAGCTTTAGATCCAAACTTGATAATGGCACCATTCTTTGTCATGTTCTTTGGTATGATGGTGAGTGACGCAGGATATGGTATTGTACTAGCTATCAGTACGGCTATCGCTTTGTTAGTGCTTAAACCACAGGGCGGCATGGGTAAAATGCTTGGACTATTGTGCTTGGGAGGTATTTCTACATTTATTTGGGGTGCTATGTTTGGTGGATGGTTTGGTGTAAATCTAAGACCTTTATGGTTTAATCCTCTAGACAATCCTCTAAAAATGCTGATATTTGTCTTAATACTTGGAGTTATCCAGCTTTATGTTGGAATTGGACTACAGGCATACAAAAATATTAGAGTGGGTAAATACCTGGATGCACTATTTGATCAAGGATTCTGGTATATATTTTTGACTGGGCTTATGATGATGGCGCTTCCGCAATTTGCAGTTATTGGAAAGTTCATGGCAATTGGAGGAGCAGTTGGTCTAATCGCAACCCAAGGCAGATCAGAAAAGGGTATAATCAAAAAGCTTATAAATGGTGTTCTAAGCTTATATAATGTAACTGGATTCTTAGGAGATGTGTTATCGTATTCGAGATTGTTCGCACTTGGATTAGCTACAGGAGTTATAGGTACTGTTGTTAATGCAATGTCATCAATGCTTGGAGGCAGTTTCTTTGGAAATATATTGATGGTATTCTTTATGATATTTGGTCATACCTTCAATATTGCTATAAACGTGCTAGGTGCTTACGTACACTCAAGTCGTTTGCAGTACGTTGAGTTCTTTGGCAAGTTTTTCGAGGGTGATGGCAAGCCATTTGTACCTTTTAGAACATTGTCAAAATATACTAAGTAAAATAAAAATTAAAATAATAAACAATTTTGAGGAGGAAATTTTCGATGAATATAGTTGACTTAATGAATTCTAATGGCCTATATCTTGCATTTTTAGGTTCAGCAATTGCTGCTGGTTTAGCAGGGATTGGTTCAGCAATCGGTGTTGGTATAGTTGGTCAAGCTGCAGCAGGTGTTGTTACAGAGGACCCGGAAAAATTTGGTAGAACACTTCTACTACAAGCTCTTCCTGGCACACAAGGTATTTATGGTCTTCTTATTGCTTTCTTAATCTGGACTAAAATTGGTGTGTTCGGAGAAGCGGTTGAAGTCTCAATGCAACAAGGTTTAATGTTTTTAATGGTTGGTATTCCAATAGGTCTTGTAGGCTTCATTTCAGCTATATACCAAGGTAAAGCAGCAGCAGCTGGATGCAGCATTATTGCAAAGAGACCAGAAGAACTTGCAAAAGGTATGGTTTATGCAGCAATGGTTGAAACCTATGCGGTTTTGGCTCTTCTTGCTTCATTCCTAATGTTAAACGGAATAAGGTTATAAGGGAGTGTCTTTGATGGCAGGAGTTGAAAAAATAAAAGAGAAAATATTACAAGACTCTGAGTACACAGTAAACTGCATATTAGAAGAAGCCAAAAAGCAAGCAGAAGCAATTCTTAATAAAGCACAGCTTCAAGCAAATGCAAAAGCCGAGACTATCGCTAAAAAGGCAATGGATGATTCCTTTGAAAAAGTTAGAATTGCCAACTCCATGGTGGAGCTAGAAATGAGAAAAAGCAAGCTTTTGACAAAGCAAAATATCATTGATGAAGTTTTTGTTGAAGTTCTGAACAGATTAAGTGCTTTGGATGGCGCTGAATATGAAAAGTTGATATTCGGCATGCTGTTAAATGCTATCGAAACTGGAAATGAGGAGCTTGTATTGTCAAGCAATAGAAAAACTAAAATGTCAGAAGGTTTTATCGACAACTTAAATCAATCTTTAATAAGTGCCGGCAAAAATGGAAACATAAAGCTATCTGATCAGACAGCTAATATTTCCGGAGGTTTTATCCTTATTAATCAGGGAGTGGAAGTAAACAACTCTTTTGAAGCGCTAATTAGATTGTACAGAGATGAGATTGAGCCAAAGGTAGCTCAAATACTCTTTTAGGGGAGGGAATTCCTAAAGGAAGGAGGATAAACCTTAATGTTTGATGATAAATACTTATATGCGGTTACTAGGATAAGGGCTTTGGAAACAAAGCTTTTGGATAAATCAAAAATTGAGAGAATGATTGATACAAAAAATGCTGAGGATGTTATAAAGGTTCTTACAGAGACAGAATATGCATGTACAGCACCAGAAATGAACAGTGCCTTGGATTATGAAATGCTGTTGCTGAATGAGCTTGAGACAACTTATGCATTCCTTCGCGAAATAGCACCTTCGAAGGAAATTGCTACTTTGTTTTTATTAAAGTATGACATTCATAATTTAAAAGTACTTCTAAAAAGCAGCTTGTTAGGCGAAGAATATGATGAGCTTCTATTTAACATAGGTTCTATTCCTGTAGCAAAGCTAAAGGAAATGGTAAAGGAAAGAAACTTTAGGGAGTTTGATCCAATTATAGCTGATGCCTTAAAGGGTGTCTGTGATAATGGATGTGAAACGCCTGATCCTCAATTAATAGACCTTATACTGGATAGAAGCCAATATCAGATTATGTACAATTTGGCCAAGCAAAGCAAGAGCAGTTTTCTGGTAAACTTTATATCAGCTCAAATTGATATGATCAATATCAGAAGCTTTTTGAGAATAAGAGTCATAGGCTTTGGGCGAGATTATTTAACAAAGGTTATTTTTCCAAATGGAAAGCTGGGTTTTGATTTCTATAGCAAGTATTTTGACGAGCCAATAGAAACGATTGCAGAAAAGCTGTGGGCTACTGATTACTATAAGGTAATTCAGGAGGGCTTAGAGAGCTATACAAAAACCAGGTCCTTTACAAAATTGGAAAGACTCATTGATGATTATATACTTGAGTTTGCTAAAAAAGGCAAGTATGTGGCGTTTGGTATCGAACCAATAGTAGGATATCTAATGGCTAAGGAAAATGAAGCCAAGATTATCAGGATAATTATGGTAGGCAAGATTAACGACATACCCAATGAGATTATAAGAGAAAGGCTACGTGATGTTTATGTATAAGATTGGCGTTGTGGGAGATAAGGATTCTATACTTGGCTTCAAGGCATTAGGTATTTCAGTGTTTCCAACCACAGACGCAAGAGAAGCTTCAAGAACCATACATAAGCTGGCCAAGGAAAGCTATGCAGTAATATTTCTTACTGAGCAGTTGGCCAAGGATTTGGATGAGACCCTAGAAGCTTTTAAGGATACGGTAACACCGGCAATAATTCTAATACCAAACAATCAAGGTACCTTGGGCTTGGGTATGAAGGGCGTAAGAGATTCAGTAGAAAAAGCTATAGGTGCAGATATATTATTCGGGAAAGAAGGTAGATAACTTATGGCAGGGAGAGGAATAAAGGGTTCTGGACCCCTTGTAATAGCCGAAGGTATGCAAGAGGCACAAATGTATGAAGTTGTGCGTGTTAGCGATAGAAAACTTATCGGAGAGATTATTGAAATCAGAGGGGATAGAGCTTCAATTCAGGTATATGAAGAAACCTCCGGTCTGGGACCTGGTGAGCCTGTTTACACAACAGGTGAGTCTTTAAGCGTTGAGTTGGCTCCTGGACTAATTGAGTCAATATTCGACGGTATACAAAGACCGCTAGACGTTGTAAGGAGTGCAGCAGGGGATCATATAACAAGAGGTATAGACGTAGAAAAATTAAACAAAAGCAGAAAATGGAATTTTGTACCTAAAGTTCAAAAAGGTGATAAGGTTTCATTTGGTGACATCGTAGGTATTGTAAATGAAACTTCTATAGTTGAGCACAAAATCATGGTGCCTTATGGAGTAGAAGGAACAATAGAAGAAATCCAATCTGGTGATTATACTATTGTTGATACAATAGCAAAGATTAATACAGGCAATGGTATTAAAGAAGTGCAGATGCTTCAAAAATGGCCAGTAAGACGCGGAAGACCCTATAAGCAAAAGCTTTCACCAACACAACCGTTGATAACAGGTCAGAGAGTTATAGATACATTCTTCCCTGTTGCAAAGGGTGGTACAGCTTGTATTCCTGGTCCTTTCGGAAGCGGTAAGACAGTTGTTCAGCACCAGCTTGCAAAGTGGGCAGATGCTGAAATCGTTGTTTATGTTGGCTGTGGAGAGCGTGGAAATGAAATGACAGACGTTCTGATGGAGTTCCCAGAGCTTAAGGACCCAAAAACTGGTGAGCCTCTGATGAAGAGAACAGTACTAATAGCAAATACTTCTGACATGCCTGTTGCTGCTCGTGAAGCATCCATATACACAGGTATAACAATTGCTGAATACTTCAGAGACATGGGCTATTCAGTAGCACTGATGGCGGACTCAACATCCAGATGGGCAGAAGCTCTTAGAGAAATGTCCGGACGTTTGGAGGAAATGCCTGGTGAAGAGGGATATCCTGCATATCTTGGTTCAAAGGCGGCAGAGTTCTATGAAAGAGCTGGTAGAGTTCTATGCGCAGGCAGCGCTGATAGAGAAGGCACAATTACAGCAGTTGGTGCCGTTTCACCTCCGGGTGGTGACTTGTCAGAGCCAGTAACACAAGCAACGCTTAGAATCGTTAAAGTATTCTGGGGCTTGGATGCTGCCCTTGCATATAGAAGACACTTCCCAGCAATCAATTGGCTGCAAAGCTATTCCTTATATGAGGATAGACTAGGAGATTGGTTTGCAAAAGAAGTTTCAAATGATTGGGGCAATTATAGAATAGAAGCATTTAGACTACTACAGGAAGAGGCAGGGCTTCAGGAAATAGTTCGTTTGGTTGGTCTGGATGCATTGTCTATAAAGGATAAGTTTACACTTGAAACAGCTAGATCTATAAGAGAAGACTATCTGCATCAAAATGCTTTCCATGATGTTGATACCTATGCATCTATTCAGAAGCAATTTAGAATGCTTAAGCTCATACTAATGTTCCATAATGAAGGACAAAAGGTATTGAGCGAGGGAGCATTCTTTAAAGATTTGACTAATCTTCCTGTCAGAGAAAGAATAGCAAAGTCAAAGCTAATACTTGAAAATAACCTGGCAGAGTTTGACAATATTGAAGCAGATATCAGAAAAGAAGTTGCTTCTACTCTGACGAATGGAGGAATGTAGAGTATGCTTAAAGAGTATAAAACCATAAAAGAAGTTGCCGGTCCGCTAATGCTTGTTGAGCAAGTAGAAGGTGTAAAGTACGATGAATTGGTAGAGATTCAGACGCAAACCGGAGAAATTCGCCGCGGAAGAGTACTTGAAGTAAATGGTGACAAAGCCCTTGTACAGCTTTTTGAAGGTTCACAAGGACTCAATATTACAGAAAGTAAAATAAGATTCTTAGGTCACAGCTTGGAGCTTCCAGTTTCTATGGATTTACTCGGCAGAGTATTCGATGGATTGGGAAGACCAAAGGATGGAGGACCTAAAATTATACCAGATAAAAGAATGGATATTGCAGGCAACCCTATAAATCCTGCAGCTAGAGATTATCCCTCTGAGTTTATTCAAACGGGTATTTCAGCTATAGACGGCTTGAATACATTGGTTAGAGGTCAGAAGCTGCCTGTGTTTTCCGGATCAGGTCTTCCTCATGCCAGGCTAGCTGCTCAAATAGCTAGACAGGCAAGAGTGCTTGGTACAGACAGCAACTTCGCGGTTGTGTTTGCAGCAATAGGTATTACCTTTGAAGAAGCAGATTACTTTATAGAGGATTTCAAAAAGACTGGTGCTATAGACAGAACCGTTCTTTTCATGAATCTTGCAAATGACCCAGCGATCGAGCGTATAGCAACACCACGTATGGCTTTGACAGCAGCAGAATATCTGGCATATGAAAAAGGAATGCACGTTCTTGTTATTATGACAGATATTACAAACTACTGCGATGCGCTTCGTGAAGTATCGGCAGCTAGAAAAGAAGTTCCTGGAAGAAGAGGTTATCCTGGTTACTTATATACTGACTTGGCTACTCTATACGAGAGAGCGGGAAGAATCAGAGATAGAGAGGGTTCAATCACTCAAATCCCTATTCTTTCAATGCCAGAGGATGACAAGACACATCCAATTCCTGACTTAACAGGATATATTACAGAGGGTCAGATCATTCTTAACAGAGAATTATATAGAAAAGGCGTAATGCCTCCAATAGACGTTCTTCCATCCCTATCTCGTCTTAAAGACAAAGGTATCGGCAAGAACAAAACAAGAGAAGATCATGCAGACACAATGAACCAGCTTTTTGCTGCTTATGCAAGGGGTAAAGAAGCGAAGGAATTGGCTGTTATACTTGGAGAAGGTGCACTAAGTGACACCGACAAATTGTATGCAAAGTTTGCAGATGAGTTTGAAAGAAGATACGTTAGCCAAGGGGAGAATGAAAATAGAGATATTATGGAAACACTCACTATAGGCTGGGAACTGCTTTCAATACTGCCAAAATCTGAGCTGAAGAGAGTAAGAGACGAATATATTGAAAAATATATGCCTAAAGGGGATGCTTAGTACATGGCTAGATTAAATGTTAATCCGACCAGAATGGAGCTCTCCACTCTTAAGAAAAGACTTAAAACAGCAAAAAGAGGACACAAGCTTCTAAAGGATAAACAAGACGAGCTTATGAAGCGCTTTATCGATATGGTAAAGAGGAATAAGGAAGTTAGAGAAGCTGTGGAAAAGGAACTTACACTTGCCTTTAAGGATTTTCTAATTGCAAGAGCTGTAATGTCTTCAGAAATGCTGGAGGAAGCTATTATGTATCCTACTCAAAGAATTAATCTGGAAGTGGGAATGAAGAACATCATGAGCGTTAATACTCCAGTATTTAAATTGGTCACATCAGATATTGAGGAAGAAAAAGCATCATCATATCCATATGGATTTGCCAATACCTCCAGTGAGCTGGACAGCGCAATACAATCTCTTCAAGGTGTTACAGAAAAGCTGATCGAGTTGGCACAGGTAGAAAAGAGCTGTCAGCTGATGGCAAATGAAATTGAAAAAACCAGAAGAAGAGTAAATGCATTAGAATATGTAATGATACCTCAGTTGATTGAAACTGTTAAATACATTACCATGAAGCTGGATGAAAACGAGCGTGGTAACCGCGTTCGTCTAATGAAGGTAAAGGATATGGTGCAAGCGAGATAAAACAAAGTTAGACCGCAGATTTAATCTGCGGCCTTTTTGTTTTGTTTATTTATTTGTCAACAAAGGTTGAGCATGCTGTACCATCGCTGGTATTTGCATGACCATCACCTTGAGCATTTACCTCAATCGCATTAGCCACACAGTAGTGTTGATCATTGTAATAGCAATTTGTAACACTACACTTTATAGCATGGTTATGAGCATGCATTTTATCGGCATCACCGTGTTTATTACTCGAGCTGGTCATTTGTCTATTCATATTATCATGAAACATTTTTCTACCTCCCAAAGTAAATACTTTTTTTATGGAGTTACAATTTTATTTTCTGCTTTTTTTTAATAATCATTCAGATTAAAATAATGCATTTATGCAATGCATTAATATAAAAAGAAAATATTTCTGAAATATCCAATATTATATTTGAAATACTGAACGTACTAGTGTAGAGGACTATAAAGCTTTAGAGAGGAGCTTATAACACTGATTGATTTGAGTGTTCAGTTTTCATAGACATTTCAAATAATAAAAATTAATTAATAATAATTATAATTTAAGCAGGAATTTCCATTCTTTTAGAGAATATACTTAATATAAAAAAAATATATGTTTTATATAGTTAAATTTGTATGTAAAGCTTTTGAAACTGTCAAAAATGAACATGCTAACAGAAGAGTGCACGAAGTATAGTGCAAATGGAATGAATTAGTATAACATACATAATTAAGTATATAATATAACAGAAAGGGGAGATAAATAATGTGGAAATGTGGTGTATGTGGATACGTACATAATGGTGCCGATGCACCTGAGAAATGCCCGAAATGCGGAGCAACGTCTGATAAGTTTGTAAAGTTGACTGAGGAGCAGGAGGCATTAATAACAAAGTCTGCAAGAACAAATGACCTGCATATGGAGCTATGTCAGTTGATGGACAGTGTTATCATGTTAGCTGAGGAAGGTATTGATATTAACTTAGATCCAGGTTGTTTAGTAACCTTCAAAAAAGCCTTACAAGAGGCAACAATAATTAAAAATATTTCTAAGGCAGAAATGGCAACGCATGTAGCAAAGGGTAAATGGTAATTAGCCATATAGAAGCGGGCAATTCATCTGAATTGCTCACTTTTTTTGCTTTGAGTAAAATCAAGTGCCTGTATAGTAGTCTTTTTTTTGAAATATATTGGTAAGTTAAAAAAAAATGTGGAATAATGGTTCAAAGAAATGTTAAAATAAAGATGGAGAATGGATTAGGATGGCGGGCTATAAAGATGGGGGTGTTTTATAACATGGCAATTAAATTTGCTGCTAGAATGGAGAACATCAAAGGCTCCGCTATTCGAGAACTACTAAAGCTTACAGAAGAACCAAGTATTATTTCATTTGCTGGCGGATTACCAGCACCTGAATTATTTCCCGTAAAAGAGCTTGAAGAAGTAATTATCAGGGTATTGAGAGAAGAGGGTAGAGCAGCCCTTCAATACAGTACTACGGAAGGATATTTACCTTTAAGAGAAAAAATTGCACAAAGAATGAAGAAGGTAAGTGTAGATTGTCAACCTAATGACATTCTAATTACAAGCGGATCGCAACAAGGACTTGAGTTTTCTGGAAGAGTATTTATCAATGAGGGCGATGTAGTAATTTGCGAAAGCCCAAGTTATTTAGGTGCACTGAATGCTTTTAAGGCTTATATGCCAAAGTTCGTTGAAATTTCAATGGACGAAGACGGTATGATTATCGAAGAATTAGAAAAAGCATTAAAGCAAAACCCGAATACGAAGTTTATTTATACAATACCTGATTTCCAAAACCCTTCAGGTAGAACAATGAGCTTAGAGAGAAGAAAGAGACTTCTTGAACTGGCATATAAGTACGATATACCTGTTGTAGAAGACAATCCATACGGAGAACTTAGATTTGAAGGGGAAATGCTTCCTGCAATTAAGAGCTTTGATACAAAGGGCTTAGTTATTCATTTGGGTACATTCTCAAAAACCTTCTGTCCAGGTTTGAGAATAGGCTGGGTTGTTGCAGCACCTGAAATATTGACAAAGTATATCGTTTGTAAACAAGGTGTTGATTTGCAAAGTAGTACCATAGCACAAAGAGAAGTAAACAAATTCTTAGAAATGTATGACCTTGACGAACATGTTGAAAACATAATAAATGTTTATAGAAAAAGAAGAGATTTAATGCTTCAAACTATGGAAAAGGAATTCCCTGCAGAGGTTTCCTTCACTAGACCACAGGGTGGATTATTCACATGGGTGACCTTCCCTGAGCATATGGATGCAGCAGAGGTGATGAAGAAATCACTTGAAGTAAAGGTTGCATTTGTACCAGGTCAATCTTTCTTCCCAAATGGACAATTTAAGAATCATGGTAGATTTAACTACTCAAATATGCCTGAAGACAAGATTGTAGAAGGTGTTGAGAGATTGGGAAAAGTTCTAAAATCTATGATATAATAGAAAAAGTCCCGTAAGGGGCTTTTTTATTGCAAAAAAGTCAGAATTAAAAGTTTTAATTTGGCAAAAATACAATGTATATATGGATAATTATAGTATTATGTACTATAATCATAGTATACAAATAATAATTATTATTAAAGGAGGACATTAAAATGGAAAAATGGGTTTGTACAGTATGTGGGTATATTTATGATCCGGAGCTAGGAGATCCAGACAGTGGTATAGCAGCGGGAACAGCTTTTGAAGATATCCCAGATGATTGGGTATGCCCGCTTTGTGGAGTAGCAAAGGACATGTTCGAGAAACAATAATCGGAGGCAAAAATGGAATCAATTAAACTAAAAGAAAATGTATTTTGGGTAGGTGCGAAGGATCCGGATTTAAGGGTTTTTGATATAATAATGAATACCGAGTATGGTACCACCTATAACTCATATCTAATTAAGGGACAAAAGAACATACTAATTGAAACAGTAAAGGTTCGTTTTGCTAGTGAATATCTAGAGAAGCTGGAAAGTCTGCTGCAAGGAGAAAAACTGGATTACTTGATTACGAATCATACTGAGCCTGACCACTCAGGATCTGTTAGAAATATTATTACCAAATATCCTGACATACAAGTTATAGGTACAAGAGCAGCATACATATATCTGAAGGCAATGCTAAATGAGGACTTGAACTTCAAGGTTGTATCAGATGGTGAAGAGTTAAAGCTAGGGAATAAAACCTTTAAATTTATACTTGCACCATTTTTACACTGGCCAGACACATTGTTTTCATATTGCATAGAAGATGATATTTTGTTTAGTGGGGATTTTTTAGGTTGCCATTATTGTATGGAAAATGGCAAGATTTTGAGCACAGATGCTGACGACTTTCTAGATGCATTTAAGTATTATTTCGAAGTAATTATGAGTCCCTTTAAAGAGCATGCATTGAAGGCTTTGGATAAAATAAAGGATTTGGATATCCAAATGGTGTGCACCAGCCATGGTCCTGTGCTTGTTAAGGATATTGACATGTATAAGGATTTATATAGGCAATGGAGCCAACCCAGGTTGAAAAAAAGTGACAGGAAGGTTGTTTTTATAGGCTATGTTTCAGCATATGGATATACTCAAACCATTGCAGAGGTATTATATGAGAAATTAAAACAAAACCAAAGCTTAGATGTTGATTTGGTAGATCTATCAGAATACAAGCTTGAAGCTTTGAAGGATATGATTGAAAATGCTGATGGGATCCTTATTGGTTCTCCAACCTTCAATCAGGATGCTTTGAAGCCTGTATGGGATGTATTGTCTGTAGTTTGTCCTATCAACGTCAGAGGCAGATTGGCAGCTGCCTTTGGTTCCTACGGCTGGAGCGGCGAAGCTGTTAAGCTTCTGGAGGATAGGATGAAGGGCCTGAAATTTAAGGTGGTTGAATCTGGTTTAAGATTTAACTTTGCACCTTCTGACATGGATATTCATACAACTGCTGAATTTGCAGATAAATTTGCAGAGATGCTATAAAAGAGCTGCTGACTAAAGGTCAGCAGCTCTTTTTCAGTACGGCATAGAAACCTACTTGATTATCATAGTCTTAACTGCCTTTGAAGCATGTCTGAAGTTTTTATTGAAAATTGCTCTATTGTACTATATAGTTATATAGAATAAATAGGTTTAGCTTATAGAAACAAACTATATAGTTTTGATAGGGAGAATAAATGATTATTAATAGTATAAGAACCAAGCTTATATTTCTTATTCTTATAGTTATAATCCCCTTGACTGTTCTGCAGATTTTTAGAATTAATTCTAATTATAAGAATAGTGTTGAAGCAGAATTGGAAGCAAATTTTGAGGTTGCAGAAGTGATATCCCTGTCATTAATGAATTATTTAGAAGGAGTCTGGATGGGAGAATACGGGCTAGGGGTTGCCATATCTGCAGATTACAATATGACTACTGAGGAAATAAAGCGCTATATGGAGACAAGAATTAAGTATGATAGAGTGATGCTTAGCTATTTATGGATATCTCCTGAAGGCAAGGTGTTAGTCAGTACGGATGAAAAAATAGAATTAAATGATATTATCAAAGAGGATTACTATAATAGAATTGCTTCAGGAGAGAACAAGGTTATATCAAATTTATATAACGAAAGTGTTGAGGGCAAGATGGTATTGGCTTCTGCCAGAGCGATAAGAAAAGAAGGCAAGCTGGTGGGTACCGTAGTAGGAATAATTGATGTAGGTAAGCTCCATGATGTACTTAGCATTACAAATGCAAGTAATAAAAGCAGATATACATTATTGGATAAAAA
>Ga0154410_1031_pt1 | contig 13974 bp, 13 predicted proteins | sample RifGroB2_FD_115914 | JGI IMG/M metagenome (GOLD analysis project Ga0154410, IMG submission 115914) | Clostridiales bacterium GWB2_37_7
GATGCAATATTACCAATGCTGCTGAGATGGATGAATTTATGAGCAATATACCCAAAAATTCTAAGTTTCTATATAGCGCCTTTAGGGCTTTGAGCAACAATGACTTAGTAGGAATACTGAATGAAATGGGTCTAAAAACTAAGATTGAACGCGGTGGAAGGGTATTTCCCGAATCTGATAAGTCAAGTGATGTATTAAAAGCCTTACAAAAATTTCTTGATAAAAACAATGTAGCCATAATGCTTAATGCTTCAGTAAGAGAAATAAAGACAAAAAGTAATAAAATACAAAATGTTCTATTAGACAATGGTAAAAGCATTGGCTGTGAGTCAGTTGTAGTGTGCACAGGAGGTCTATCCTACCCTCAAACAGGTTCAACCGGTGATGGCTTGGAATTTGCGAAAGCTACAGGTCATACGGTAACAGATTTGTTTCCATCCTTGATTCCTCTTGTAGTAAATGAAGAGTATATAAAGGAACTGCAAGGGCTATCTTTAAAAAATGTAGCCATAAAAGTGTTGGTTGACAGTAAAAATATTTATGACGACTTTGGAGAAATGCTTTTTACTCATTATGGACTTTCAGGGCCTATTATATTGTCTGCCAGCTTTTATATATCAGATTATATTAAGAAGAAGAAAAATATAAAACTTTCGATTGATTTAAAACCAGCTTTAAGTGAGGAAGAATTAGATAAAAGAGTTCTTAAGGATTTTAGTGATAATTTAAATAAGCAATTTAAAAATGCATTGGATGCATTGCTTCCACAAAAACTTATACCTGTAATAATAAAGCTTAGTAAAATTGACGAGAATAAAGAAGTAAATCAAATTTCAAAGGAAGAACGCAAGCAGTTGGTAAGCATTTTAAAACACATGGAATTCACAATTACTGGCACGAGACCTTTATCAGAAGCAATTGTTACTTCGGGTGGAGTAAATTTAAAGGAGATTAATCCAAAAACAATGGAATCCAAGCTGATGGATGGCTTGTTTTTTGCCGGCGAGGTAATGGACTTAGATGCGTTTACAGGTGGTTATAACCTTCAAATAGCCTTTTCAACTGGTTTTGCCGCTGGCAGCAACGCATAAGGAGGAAATCAATGAGAGGTAGGGCATTACAAAAACAAAATAAATATTATCAATGGTGGGCTAACACTGAAAAAAGAATACAAAGGCTTGCAATATTCTTGTTTATTGTACTTTATGCCTTGCAATTGTTCAACTTTGTTTTGGAGCAGCGCAGCTCCGGACCCCTCTCTTATGCACTGGGGAAGCTTGAAGGTGTTGCTATCGCTGAAAGTCAAACGCAGATCAACACAGGAACTATTGAGTTATCAGTTATGAGCAAATCTGATTATAGCAATATTGATATATATTTGAATGGGGAGTTCTATCAAAGCTTTCATCAAAAATCAATTACACTACAAGTTAAAAATAATGATATAATTGAAGTCAGTGGGATAAAAAGTGAATATCCTGCAACTATAAAAATAACCTCAATAACTGACAACGTTATTTCGCCTAAGCAAGACAATATAATCAAGGTTAGCAATAACTTTAAACAAGTAGGTAGAATTAGACTAAAATAAGGGGGACTTTAATGGTTAGCATAAGAGGAGCTACAACCATTGACCGCGATATTCCCGAGGAATTGTTATCCGGTACCACAGAGCTTCTAAAGGATATCATAACAGTAAACAAGCTAGATTTAAATAAAATCAACGCTATATTTTTTACCTGCACTCAAGATTTGATTTCAGCATATCCTGCCAAAGCAGCAAGAGACATGGGGATCACTCAGTCATCTTTAATGTGTTTGCAGGAGATGTATGTTGAAAACAGCCTGGCAAAATGTATTAGAGTATGTATTTTTTATGATGATGATCATATCAGTGATCATGTAAAGCATGTTTATTTGAAAAATGCGTTATTCTTAAGACCTGATTTGTCAAAATAAATTTAAACTCTCTTTAAATTTCCCGATTTATTTGTTAAAATGAATAGTATGGCAAAAACTAAGGGGGGATGGTTTTGGATTATAAAGTAGTAGCCATAGATGGTCCGGCTGGAGCAGGTAAAAGTACCATTGCAAAGATGGTAGCTGAAAAAATTCATTATACATATATAGATTCCGGAGCCATGTATAGGGCTTTGACCTTAAAAGTGCTGGAAAGCAAAATAAATTTGGAAGATACCGATGCAATTATAGAAGTTTCCAAGAAAGTTGACATAGATTTCAAGGATAGGAGCATATACTTAGACAAAGAGTTAGTGGACAAACAGATTAGAGAAGAACGTATTAATAAAAATGTTTCTACAGTAGCTGCGATTCCAGAAGTCAGAAAAAACATAGTAGGAATACAACGAAGGATTGCAATAGGCAAAAACGTAGTAATGGATGGCAGAGATGTGGGAACTGTAATTTTTCCTAATGCTTTTATAAAATTTTTCATCACTGCGAGCCTTGTGGAACGATCCAGAAGAAGATGTCTAGAAATACAAGGTACTGGTAAGCATGCTGATTTTGAGGACGTTAAGAATCAAATCGAAAACCGTGACTATATTGACAGCCACAGAGAGGATTCGCCCCTAATACAAGCAGATGATGCAATACTTATAGATACCAGTGGACAAAGCATCGAAGAAGGTGTTCAAGAAGTAATTAAATATATAAGCCTGCATGGAGGAAATAGGAATGCTTTATAGAATATGTAAAGGAATATTGAAGCCTATATTCTTTTTGTTTTATAATATAAAGGTTGAAGGAATAGAAAATCTTCCTAGCACTGGTCCTATGGTGATATGTGCCAATCATACCAGCGCCATAGATCCAATAATCCTTGCAATATCAATTCCCTATAGGATTTATAGTATGGCAAAGTCAGAGCTTTTTAAAAATAGATTTTTTGGACTTTTCCTGAAAAATATAGGTGTGTTTCCTGTTAAAAGAGGCGAAGCTGACATAAAGAGTATCAAAACTTCACTAAAATTGCTCAAAGAAAACAAAATCATGGGTATTTTCCCAGAAGGAACCCGAAACAAAACTGGGGAAATAAAGGCAGAGCCAGGTGTGGCGATGATAGCAGTCAGAGCACAAGTGCCGGTGTTACCCGTAGCAATTATAAGCAATTATAAATATTTTAAAAGAACGGTAGTCAAATTAGGTAAGCCTATGATGTTAGATCAATACTATGAGAAAAAACTTCAAAGTGAAGACTATTTAAATATTAGCTTAGACATCATGAGATATATTAATCAAATATCAAAAGGATGATTAAATGAAAATACTTTTAGATAAAAATGCAGGGTTTTGTTTTGGCGTAAAAAATGCCGTAGATAAAGTTTTTTCTTTAGCGAAAAATAATAAAGACAGGAACCTTTATACATACGGTCCATTGATACATAACAATCAGGTTATAGAAAAGCTGAAGCAGCACAAAGTACAAGCTCTCATGGAAATTGATGCGAATATAGACAAAAGCTCGCTGATAGCCATTAGATCTCATGGAATAGCTCAAGACAAATATAAGCTATTGCAAGCAATGAAGCTTGAATATGTAGATTGTACTTGCCCTTACGTACTCAAAATTCATAAAATCGTAAATGAATATTATAATAAAGACTATCAAATATTTATAGTTGGTGATAGGTTGCATCCTGAGGTTGAAGGTATTAACGGTTGGTGTGAAAACCAAGCGGTTGTGCTAGAGAATCCGAATATCATAGAAAAACTGCCAAACTATGATAAAATATGTATAGTTGCACAAACTACTATTACACAAGAGCTTTGGAGTGCGGTTTTAAGCGAAGTACAAAAGAAGTATAAGGATATTGAAATTTTTGAAACAATATGCAGTGCCACAGAAAATCGACAAAAGTCTGCTGCAGACTTGGCAAGATCAGTGGAATGTATGATTATTATCGGCAGCAGAGAGAGCTCGAATACACAAAAGCTTTATCAAATATGCAAGAGTATCAACAAAAATACAATTCATATTGAAACAGCACAGGAGCTTTCTTTGGAAAATATAGAATCTTTTAAATTAGTTGGGATAACCGCAGGTGCATCGACACCTGAGTGGATAATTAAGGAGGTAGTCACAAAAATGGATGAAATGAACAAAGACGATCAAGCAATGATGATGGAGGAATATGAGAAAAGCTTCAAATCTTTATATAGCGGCGATACAGTTACCGGCAAAGTCATATTTGTTACTGATGACGAAGTTATGGTAGATATTGGCTATAAAGCAGATGGCATCATCAAAAAAGAAGACTTTACTTGGGATCATGAGCTTTCACTTAAGGGCTTAATTAAGCCAGGTGATGAAGTAGAATCAAAAATTGTTACCATGAATGATGGCGAAGGAAATGTAGTTTTATCAAAGAAGCTTGTTGATGCGGATAAGAACTGGTATAAAATTGAGTATGCTTACAATGAAAAGTCAGCTGTTGACGCTGTTATCAAATCTGTTGTAAAAGGCGGAGTTGTAGCAGAGGTGTATGGCATAAGAGCATTTATTCCTGCATCACTTATTGATATTAGATATGCAGAAGATTTACAGCAATATGTAAATACAAAAGCTAAAGCTTACGTTGCTGAGTATGATAAGGACAAGAGAAAAGTTGTTCTTTCAAGAAAAGAATACCTTAAACAAGAAAGAGAAAAAACAGAGAAAGAAGTATTTGGCACAATTCAAGAAGGTCAAAAGGTTAAGGGAGAAGTTAAGAGACTTACTGACTTTGGCGCATTTGTTGATATCGGGGGTGTTGATGGCTTAATCCACGTATCAGAGCTTTCATGGAATAGAATAAAGCATCCATCGGAGGTTGTAAAACCAGGTCAAACTGTTGAAGCAGTGGTACTTAAGGTTGATACTGACAAGAAAAAGATTTCACTGGGCCTAAAGCAAACAACTGTTGAACCATGGACATTAGTACCAACGAAGTATGCTATAGGGGATATTATTAATGTTAAGGTAGCAAGATTTGCTGATTTCGGTGCTTTTGTTGAACTTGAGCCAGGCATTGATGGACTTGTGCACATTTCACAAATATCAGATAAGAGAATTGCAAAACCTGCAGACGTACTTAAGATTGGTGAAACAGTGAAAGCTAAAATCGTTGATATTAAGCCTGAAGAAAAGAAAATCAGCCTTAGCATCAAAGAAGCTGCAGAGCCTGTAGAAGTACAAGAATAGTTAATCCAAGCGTGTATAGAGATATACACGCTTTTCTATAGAATTTTTTAAATTATTTTAGAAATAATGTATAATATTCTCCAAATTGCCCAAAATATAAATGACCTCACAAAATACATTGAGACCCCCTTTACATTCTATTTTCGTGATATTGTATAATATCACGACTTTTTTTTATGTCTTATCTATGATAGAATCAAAATGTGGCAAATTTAATATTAGTAAGGGGATTTCGACATGCTAACAGATTATGAGGGTTTTAAACAAAAAGTTCTTAAGCTTACAGGAATTGACCTTTCAAGCTATAAGGAAAGACAAATGAGAAGACGTATCGATTCATTAATAAAAAGAAACAACTATGATGATTATGATATTTACTTTAAGGCACTAACTCAAAATATCAAGCTCTATGAGGAGTTTATAAACTATCTGACTATTAATGTATCGGAATTTTATCGCAACCCCGGTCAGTGGGAAATACTTGAGAAGGAAGTTATACCAAATCTTCTCAAGAACAACAAGAAGCTGAAGATTTGGAGTGCAGCTTGTTCTACAGGTGAAGAGCCCTATTCCCTTGTAATGCTGATGTCGAAATTTATGGATTTGAGCAATATTAAAATTATTGCTACGGATATAGATGACGGTGCCGTTGTAAAAGCAAAGTATGGATTGTATGCACCTAAGAGCCTTGAGAGCTTGCCAAAGGACTTTATAGGAAAGTTTTTTGACAAGGAAGGGGATTACTATCGAATTAAGGAAATTGTCAAGAGATGCGTTGAATTTAAGAAGCATAATCTTTTAAGTGATAAATATATTGATAACTGTGATTTAATCATATGCAGAAACGTTATGATTTACTTTACAGAGGAAGCAAAGGCTGAGATATATCAGCGGTTCAGAGATTCCTTAACTAGCGATGGAGTTCTATTTGTAGGCAGCACAGAGCAGATTATCATGCCACAACGCTACAAACTGGAACCCCTTAAGACTTTCTTTTATAAACAAATCGAATAATTGTATCAAAAGCATCTTAAGGACTAAGATGCTTTTTTAATACAAAAAATATATAATAGCTCTTGACGCGAAACCAAAAGGTGTCGTATAATAAATGCGAAACCTAAAAGTTTCACATTTATCGATAGGAGGTACACAAATGACAAAAAAAACATATAACAAGCTTCCGGATATAGTTCGTAAAGTAATTATTGACGCTAGTATAGAAAAGGTTTGGAGTGCAATTTCAAACTCAGAAGCATTGGCTGCCTGGCTCATGCCTAATGACTTTCAACCTATATTAGGACATGAATTCACGTTTAAATCTCAACCTCAGAGAGGCTGGGATGGCATATGTTATTGCAAGGTTGCAGAGCTGGACCCTCCTAAGAAGCTTGGATTTACATGGAGTGGCAATAATATGGATCAATATGTATCCTTTGAATTGAAGGAGATGGAGGGAGTTACTGAATTTACATTAGTCCATTCAGGATGGTCTGAGGAGCATGCTGTAATCCGTGAGGTCATGTATGATGGCTGGGGTTATATTCTTGAAGACTTTAAAAATAAGTTAGGTGATAAAAATGACGGATACATCAACTAAGCATGATGTGTTCCAGGCAATAGCTGATCCTACGAGAAGGGAGCTGCTCTGCATGCTGGCAGAAAACGAAATGCCTGTTACAGTAATAAGCAGCCATTTCCCGATGAGCCGTACAGCTGTATCTAAACATCTTCGAATACTTCTGGAGGCTGGTCTTGTAACAGAAAAGAAAGTCGGAAGAGAAACACGATATAGGCTTCAGCCTGAAGGGCTCAAAGAGCTGAAGCACTGGCTTGCTTATTATGAGCGGTTTTGGGACAATAAGTTGGCTGCACTTAAAAGCTTCGTAGAGTCAGACAAAAATTAGATATATGAATTAATGTTTAAGTTTGAAGGGGGATAAACAAATGCAAATAATACCAAGAATTTATATGAGCGGAAGCTGTAAAGAGGCTATAGCGCTTTATATGGATGTATTCGCGGCATCAGTTGACTATATGATGACCTTTGGAGATGCCAAAATGGGCAGCATAGAACAAAAGAATTTAATCATCAATTCACAGATTGATATAAGCGGCAACAAGTTTCACCTAGCTGATAATATGAACATGGATATTATTAGCGGAAATCAACTTTCCTTAACTGTAGTAATGAATAATCAGGATGAGGTTAAGGCAGCCTTTGAAAAGCTGAAGGTTGGAGGCAATGTAATGATTGAGCCTGCACCAACTTTCTTCAGCCCATGTCACTGTGGACTGGTCGATAAGTACGGAATAACCTGGCAGATTAATTGTACAAAGTAAATATTATGATAAAAAAAGGCTTACAATAAAGTGTTAAAGAATTAGATTATGTGCTGAAGTTAAACAGAAAAGCAAAATAAAAAAACACATACAATGTGTTTAAAATGGTGCCTTGGGGCGGAATCGAACCACCGACACGAGGATTTTCAGTCCTCTGCTCTACCGACTGAGCTACCAAGGCATATATTAAAATGGTGGGCCTTCAGGGACTCGAACCCCGGACCAACCGGTTATGAGCCGGTTGCTCTAACCAACTGAGCTAAAGGCCCGTTGCAACAACGAAATTAAGTATACCTCGTTTTAAAGTATTTGTCAACATAATATAGTAAAATATCTTAAAATTTTTGAAATGTTTTCTTATAGTACCAGTTTAATGAAGAAACTTTCAATTCACTTTATATATATTTAATTTCATTTTTTTAAATATATAGCAAGGCTGCTTAATATAATGTAATAGTATGTGATAATGAGGTGATATTATGGGCAAAGCCTTGCTATATACTTGTTCCATAGATATTTTAGATGATGAAATGGAGCTTTTGGAAAAAATTTTAGAACACTATGATATTGAATACAAAAGTGTTGAAAAGGTTCGCAGTGCATATCGAATAATTGACGAAAAAAATTCCTATTGTCTCAAAATGTTGGGCAGGGGTTACAAACGAGCACATAAAAGCTTTTATCTGTCAAAAGCGCTAAGAGACAGAGGCTTTGACAATGTCGCTCCCTATGTATTTACGAAAGATAATGAATATTTGATTAAGCATAAAAAGTCCAGCTTTTATATGACTGGCTGGATTGATGGGAAAGAAGTAAGCTTTAAAAATATTGATGATATTTTGGATAGTGCTAGGTTTTTGGCACAGTTTCATAATGCTGCAAAGGATCTTGAGTTTCCCGGAGAAATCAAAATTAGGAATCGGCACAATTATTGGTTGGAGCATTTTCAAAACCACATTGAGACCGTAAAAGGCTTTGCAGAAAAAATTAATAAAAAATCTAAAACAGGTTTTGATTTAATCTTCAAGCATAACTCGCACATTTTTATGCAAGAAGCTGAATTTTCAACAGCATTGCTCAAAACAAAGGAAGCAAAACAGGCCTTTGAGAAGGCTGAAAAAGAAAAGTACATCTGTCATGACAGCTTTTATTATCAGAATATATTGAGAGACAAAGAGGGAAAGCTATATCTTGTTGATTTGGAATCCTCACTGATGGATTGTCCTATGAGTGACCTTGGAAAGCTCATAAGAAGGGTTCTATGCAAACATAAATTCAGTTGGGACTTTGACCTATGCAGACGAATAATTGATGCCTATGACAGTATAAGACCCATAGAAAGAGAAGAATTATATCCACTGTTGGCTATGATAGCTTTTCCTCATAAGTATTGGAAGTTTGGAAAGAAGCGTTACATAAAGAAAAAAGAGTGGACTGAAGAAGATTATCAAAATAAGTTAAAAAAGATTATAGAATTGCAGGACTATAAATTTGAGATGGTAAGCAACTTTGTAATGTTCTACGGTATTAGGCTGGATGAATAATATAAACAAAAGGCAGGTAAATTACCTGCCTTTTTATGAGTCTATACATGTTCAAGAAGGTATTTTATTACCATTACTTTGCAAGCGACTGGTCGGGGCAACAGGATTTGAACCTGCGGCCTCTTGGTCCCGAACCAAGCGCGCTACCAAGCTGCGCCATGCCCCGATAAATACAATAATAATATATATTTTATCTATTGAATTGTCAATAGCAATAAAAGGGGTTTTATGTCGATATGTCGAAATATTAGTAAAACAAATTCTGGAGGTGGCATATGAGATTAACTTTTTTGGGTGCAGCAGAAATGGTGACAGGCTCTTGCTATTTGTGCGAAGTAGGTGACACGAAACTTTTGGTGGATTTCGGCATGTTTCAGGGAGGCAGTGCAGCTGATGACTTGAATTTTAATGCTTTTTCTTTTAACCCAGCTGATATTGATTATTTAGTATTAACTCATGCGCATATTGATCATAGTGGAAGAATACCACAGCTGGTGAGAAGAGGCTTTAAGGGCAGAATTATTACAACAAGCGCAACAAAGGATTTATGCAATATCATGCTGCCAGATAGCGGCTTCATACAAGAAACAGAAACTGAATGGATAAATAAGAAACGTCAGAGGGCAGGTAAGTCCCTAGTAGAGCCCTTGTATACTTCAGTTGATGCTCAGGATTCCTTGAAATATTTTGAAGGCATAGGATATGACCAATTATTGACTTTAAACGATAATATCACAATATGCCTTAAAAATGCAGGACACATACTAGGTTCATCCATATTGGAAATGTGGGTTAAGGAGAACAATGAAGAATTTAAGATCGTATTCTCAGGAGACTTAGGCAGCAAGAATTCACAATTACTGGATCATCCAGCTATAATTGAAGAAGCTGATTTTGTAGTTATGGAGTCTACTTATGGCAATAGGCTGCATCATGATACAAAAAATAAAGCACTTCAGCTATTAGAAATAATCTTAGAGACTGTTGAAAATAAAGGTAATGTAGTCATACCCTCTTTTGCAGTTGAGAGAACACAGGAAATACTATATGAGCTAAATATGCTAAAAGAGGCCAAAACCTCAAAGCTTAAGGATATTCCTGTTTTTGTAGACAGTCCTCTGGCGATTAATGCGACAAAAATATTCGAAAGAAATGCCGATTATTTAAATGAGGATACGGTAAACCTGTTTCAATCTGGAGACAATCCTTTTGAATTTCCGAATCTTATTTTTACAGAAACCGCTGATGAATCCCGGGCAATTAACTTCGAACAACGAAGCTGCATAATAATCTCTGCCAGTGGCATGTGTGATGCGGGCAGAATAAAGCACCACTTGAAGCATAACCTATGGAGAAAGGAATCCAGTATTGTATTTGTCGGTTATCAAGCCAAGGAGTCATTGGGACGCAGAATAATTGACGGCACCAAAACCGTAAAAATTTTTGGTGAAGAAATCAACATACAAAGTAATATTTACTCAATTGAAGGCTTTTCAGGACATGCAGACCAAAATGGCCTTCTTGATTGGATTGCAGGTTTTAAGAAGAAGCCTGTCAAGATATTCTTAACCCATGGAGAAGAAGAAGCACAAGCAGAGTTTTCAAAACTAATAACGGAGAGATTCCATATTGAAAATTATATTCCAAAGATGGGTCAAACAATTGAAATAAAAGCTAACAAAGAAAGCAACGTAGTAAAGGAAAGAACCTTTGCCAGCCATGCTGCAGTTAAGAATAATATTAATAGCCTGAAAAAAGATATTGATAATCTAATGGAAAAACTGGAAAATGCAGTCGACATGGGAGGACAGGCAAGAACAGATGAGCTTTATTATTTGGTCGATGAACTGAATAATGCAGTGAAAAAGGTTAAGAATCAAGTAAGATAGATCCATTTCTTAAGCTATAAAGTATGGGCGTTACGTATTTTGAATAATTTTAAAAACCAAGTATTTTATGTCATTTTTATCATATAATACTTGGTTTTTATATTATTAAGACTGTATATAATATTCCCTCTGCGCAAAAATAAAGTTGAGGTGGTATTTTTATGCTTAATAATTTTAAAAATGAGGAGCTTGTCAAGGTGCAGGGTAAGACTTATCCCGTAGTCGGTGGGCGCTTGAGGCTGGCACATGATGAAAATAAGCTGTTGTCCATAGATACCTGCGTTTTATACTATAATGATGATTCAACCGTGGTGCATGCACATGTAAAAACAGAAAAAGGTACCTTCGCAGGCTTGGGCAATGCTTCTGCCAAACGAGACAGGGTATTAGCCAATGCAATATTAGAGCTGGCAGAGACCAGAGCAATAGCAAGAGCACTTAGATTTGCCGGCTATGGGGTGGAATATACCGGATATGAAGAAGTTACAGAGCCAAAAAACTTAGCTGCGGAGATTGAAAACAAAGATGAAATCAAGGATATAAGAGAGCTAAAACAACCGGAAACAGGAGCAACAAAAGCTCAACTAAATGCTATTTTCTCCATGGCACAAAGTATGAATATGACAAATGATGAGTTGAGAAAAACCATGCAAAATTTAACAGGCAAAAGCTACAGCAAAGACCTTAGTAAAAAGGATGCCAGCGAAATAATCAATCAGCTTAAGCAAAAAGAAGCTACTAACAAGGCTGAAGCCCACTAAAAAATAATTGAGAAGGAATTTACACAGCAAGACTTCGTTTATATTTTTCTTAGCCTCAATCTTGTAAAGTGAATAAACACCTTACAGAATACTAGTTTTGCTGTGTAAATTCATTTTTTGTTTTGTTCAATTCACTATTAATACTTTTTCCGATGTATTTGAATCCTGAATGTCTAAATCCATATTGCAAGGGTAATATTATTTATATAGCATTTTTGCAATGCAATTCAAGTTTTTGGTTAATTATGCTATAATATTGTGTATTGTGGCATGTAACGACAAACTTTAATAAGAGGTAATATGATGAGTGAGAGAAAAGAAATAAAAATAGATGATGCTGAGTTAGCAAAACAAAAAGACATCATGCTTCATCTCAAAGAAAATAACAATATGGAGTATCAGAAAAATGGCAAATATAAAAATTATTTTATAATAACCTTTGGCTGTCAGCAAAACGTTTCAGATTCCGAAAAGTTAATGGGCATGTTGGATGAAATGGGCTACCAAAAAACAGAAAAAAGAGAAGAGGCAGATGTAGTAATAATCAATACCTGTTGCGTAAGAGAAAACGCAGAGCTGAAGCTATATGGCAACATAGGCGCATTTAAGCAGCTGAAGCATGACAAACCCGGAATGCTGCTGTGCATCTGCGGCTGCATGATGGAGCAAGAACATGCAGTGGCTACAATTAAAAAGAAATATAGACACGTAGATCTGGTATTTGGAACTCATAATCTATATAAGTTTCCAGAACTTCTGGAACGCTCTATGAATGAGATCTATACTTTGATTGATATAATGAACACGGAAGGAATTATTGTAGAGGATATTCCTGTACGAAGAGAGGATAAATTCAAGGCCTGGGTAACGATTATGTACGGCTGCAACAATTTCTGCAGCTATTGCATTGTTCCGCATGTGAGAGGTAGAGAGAGAAGTCGTAATCCAAAGGATATTATAAACGAAATAAAGCAGCTTGCAGCTGACGGCTGCAAGGAGATTACTCTTCTTGGTCAAAATGTGAATTCCTATGGTAAGGATTTAGATTTAGAGATCGATTTTGCAGACTTGATCAAAATGGTAAATGATATCGAGGGTGTTGAGAGAATACGTTTTATGACCTCACATCCTAAGGATATATCAGACAAACTGATAGAAACCATGGGGCAGTGCAAAAAGGTATGCGAGCAGCTTCATTTGCCTTTTCAAGCTGGCAGCAACAGGGTACTTAAGGAAATGAACAGAAAATATACGAAGGAAGAGTACTTGCAAAAAATCGAGAAAGTAAAGAAGCAGTTGCCTTGCGTAGCATTGAGCACGGATGTAATAGTAGGCTTTCCTGGAGAAACAGACGAAGACTTTGAAGAGACTATGGAAGTGATACGTAAGGTTGGATTTGATCAAGTCTTTACATTTATATATTCAAGGCGTACCGGTACTCCTGCTGCAGAAATGGAGAACCAACTAGATGAAAAACAAAAACATAAAAACTTTGAAAAGCTGGTAAAGCTACAAAACGATATTGGCAAAACGATAAATGACGACTATTTGAATAAGACAATTGAAGTGTTGGTAGAAGGTCCAAGTAAGAGTGATGAGACAAAGTTCACAGGTAGAAGCCGTACAGGTAAGGTTGTCAATTTTAGCGGTCAGGGAGATATTATTGGGCAGCTCGTACGTGTAAAAATAACAAAGATTTTCTCTTGGTTTTTAAATGGTGAGATGGTAGATGAATTAGTTTAAAAATACAAAAGTGAGTAATGGATATGGGGTGAGAAAAATGGCACAACTGACGCCTATGATGCAGCAATATTTGGATATTAAGCAGCAACATAAGGATAAGATAATTTTCTTTAGATTGGGAGATTTTTATGAGATGTTCTTTGATGATGCCTTGACTGCATCCAGAGAGCTTGAAATTACATTGACAGGCAGGGACTGTGGCATGGCAGAAAGGGCTCCAATGTGCGGGATACCCCATCATGCAGCGGAAAACTATATATCGAGGCTAATCGCAAAGAACTACAAGGTCGCAATATGTGAGCAAGTTGAAGATCCAGCTATGGCAAAGGGCATAGTGAAGCGTGATGTGGTGCGTATCGTTACACCTGGTACAATTACAGAAACTACTATGCTTGATGAAAAGTCTAACAACTATTTGATGGCTATATATAATACTGATAAAATAACCTCAATTGCATATGTAGATTTGTCTACAGGCGAATTTTATTGCACTC